>Ga0210059_1009655_pt1 | contig 15031 bp, 8 predicted proteins | sample Ectturendosymbi2_FD_188042 | JGI IMG/M metagenome (GOLD analysis project Ga0210059, IMG submission 188042) | Ecteinascidia turbinata endosymbiont from Florida, USA - Sample 2 (SPAdes) (version 2) | ecosystem: Host-associated > Tunicates > Ascidians > Unclassified | place: Key West, Florida...
CAAATAAAAAAAACAAAGAAATTAATTTTCTTTGTTTTTTAAATAATAATTTGTTTTTAATTTTTAATAATTTGCTATTGGTCCTAAATAGAAATATACATATGGATTTTGACCAGCAATATAATGGTTTAAATAGGTTCAATGTGAAATATTAAGTTGAAGATATATTTTTCAACCTACTTGAGAATCAATACCTATTGCATCTCGGATAAGATGATGCACACCACCATCATTATCAACTTTATATAATTGTAAATCACCTATATTAAAGTTATTTTTTGTTGTACCAGTAATATTATCGCTAGCAACACGTAAAATATGATGGTTGTTTAAATATTGTGTTTCTTGATTTAATTGATTATTAAGATTTGTAACAATTCTTCGTGAAATTTCTACTTTATCAGGATCATTTCATTGAATATTGTTAATTTCATTTTTTACATCTTCAACTGTTTTAGTTTTTCCTAAATCAATAACATCAACAGCTGGTTCAAAAGGAGGTTGAGGGTTTTTTAAGTTTATAACATTATGTATTTCCAAATGATTTGCTTGAGCTGTTTTAGAAGTATCTATACTAATATCATGACCTTTATTTAAATTTTTTGTTGTATAAATAAATTTATCTAAATAACCTTTAATTGTAACATCTTGATTTGCAACATTAGAATTTGTTGTGTTAATTTTAACTATTAAAGCGTTGTTTGCAAGAACATTATAATTTGATGATGGGAAAGTTAATGCTTGATTTTGAGCATTTGCAATTGGAGTTGTTCCATCTAGGTTATAAATTTGAATTGCTCATGTTTTATTTCCTGTTGGAGTAAGTGAATTTAAATCAAAATCATTTGCAGTTAATTTAGTTTGTGATCAAAATATTGCATTGTATTGCTTAATAATTTCATTCATTAAATAGTTGTATGATCTTTGAGCGTTGAAGTTAATTTCTCCTGTAGTGCTACGGCTTAAATTAACAAAATTAAATGTAGCTAAGCTTTCAATATGATATTTTGTAGTATCTTTGCCACTTGTTCCTAAATAACCGTAAACATATATGTTGCTTTTAGATAAATAGTTTTGTAAATAAGTGTTTCATCCTGAAACTTTAATTCGAACAAATATTTTTCATTGTGAACCTAATTTTCCACGTTCTAAACTAGAAACTGAATCAGTTAAATTAACTGCAAAAAATCAACATCGCTATTACCTAATGTAATTATTTCAGATTGAAACACGTTGTTTTGTGCAATTTCTAAAAGACCTAAATTATTTAATTTTTTTTGCTGTTTTAAAAAATATATTTTTATTTATTTATACTATTTTATTATCAAAACTATAAAAAAAACACAAAGAAATATTTCTTTGTGTTTTATAAATAGGTTAAATTAAAAAAATAATTAATCTTTAGTAGCTTGCCCTAAATATGCATAAACACATGTATCAGACGGAGTAATAAATTTATTATGCTCGCTTGATAAGTAATTTCAATTTTTAATTTCAATTTTTAAATAAACATCAACTGTTTGATTAGCAACACAAAGTTCTGAAGTTCCTTCTCTTTGAACAAATGCATGATCAGCTTGATCATGAGTTTGTCTTACATATATTCATAAAATTTGATCTCCGCCAACAGGGTTTTTTAATAAATATGGTGAAGTATTTTCTGTTAAAGTTTGAAGTTTATGAATTAAATTTTTTAATTGTAAATTAACAATGTGTTGATCATAAGCATTGTTAAGATTATCAATAACATCGTTTGTTAATTTAAGAGCATTTGCAGAATTTTCGATTTGAGTTAATAATCCAGTAGCACTTGTAGATCCATCAAAATCAAGATCTAAAGCTTTTGGTCCGGTATTTAAATTAATAGTACTTGCTGGAGTAAATTCAGGTTGAGGAGTTAGTGTATTAAGCACTAAATTATGATTATTGTTAGCATCAGCGTTACTAAAAGCAAATTTATTTAAATAACCATTAAGTGTAACTTCAGTATGCGCCACATTAGTGTTTGTAGTATTAATTTTTATTTCTAAAGCATCATTTGCAAGAGTATATGTGCTTGAAAATTTCAAAACTCGATTAGCAAGGTTTTCAACCGGAATTCCATCACCATTTAAAATTTGAATTGCTCAAGGTTTTTCAGTGGTTGTAATTGTTGAATTTAAATTAAAATTACTTTCACTTATTTGGGGTTGTGATCAAAACATTTTGTTATATTCTTTAATTATTTCATCCCTAATAGAGTTATAAGAAGCTGATCCATCAAATATAATTTGACCTTGGCTGTTTTTGCTAACTTGCACTGCGTTTAGTGTTGCTAGCGTTGAAAGATCAAGTTTAGCAGTATTTTCACCACTTGTTCCTAAATATCCGTAAACATATGTGTTGTTTTTAGCTAAATAGTTTTGTAAATAAGTGTTTCATCCTGAAACTTTAATTCGAACAAATATTTTTCATTGTGAACCTAAATTTCCGCTTTCTAAAGCAGAAACTGAATCAGTTAAATTAACTGCAAAAAAGTCAACATCACTATTATTTAAAGTAATTGCTTGATCTTGTGGAACGTTATTTTGAGCTGTAGTTAAAATGCCTGAATCATTTAATTTTTTAGTTTCACTTGTTAATTGGTTATTAAGATTTGTTACGATTGCTTTTGAAATTATTGCTCTTTTTGCAGGATTTAAATTATATACTCCACTTTCTAACGCATCAAAATTAGCATCAAAATTTAATAAATTTTGAGCAAGACCTAAATTATATTCTCCGCTTGAAAAATTAATAACTTTACTTTGAAGCAAATTATTTTGAGTTGCTGTTTTAGTTAAATCAGCACTAACAGCATTATTACTATTAGCGTTTTTGTTTGTGTAAATAAATTTATTTAATACACCTTCAACAACAACTTGTTTTTGAGTAGCAGGATTTGCTTTTGAAGATTTTACGATTACATTTGCATCATTTGTTGTTATTTTTACATTTAATGCGTTGTCTTTTAAAACTTTATAATCACTTGGGAAAACTAATGCTTGATTTTGTTGGTTTGCAATTGGAGTTGTACCATCTAAATTATAAACTTGAACAGCTCAAGATTTATTAGCAAGACTTGTTGAATTTGATGCAAAATCATTTAACGATAAATTAGCTTTTGGGAAAATTGTTTTATATTGCTGAATTATTTGTTCTTCAACATTTTTATAAGCTGCAATACCATCCAACACAAATCCATCACCACTTGCGTTTAAATTAACATTAATGTTAATAATTGAAATATTGTTTAATGTTAATTCAGTTGGTTTGGGTTTAGGTGGAGTTGGTTTGGGAATAGGAATTATTTTCGCTATAGGAATTGATTTTTGTTTAGGTGGAGTTGAACTATTACAAGCTATCCCCCCCCCAGAAAGAATTGTGCCTGATCCTAAAATTGCACTTATTGAAAATATTGATAATAATTTTTTCATAATTTTTTTTAAAATTTATTTTATTTATGATATATTTTTTAAATTGTTAAATTATAAATATTTTGGATTTTTTTAAACACAAAACATTTTTTTCATTTTATAACATAAAAAAATAAAAAAAACATTTTTTTAATTTTTTGTTACGCTTCCTAAATATAAATAAACATATGAATTTAATGCGCCAATATAATTATTTAAATATCTTCAATTTGAAACATTAAGTTGAAGATATATTTTTGATCCTTGCAGCGCTAAGTAATTATTTTTATTAAGTTTATTTAAAGTATTATCTAAATCATCAACGCGATATAATTGTAAGTTTTTAATATTAAAATGATTTTTATGAGCATTTGTAACTTTATTATTAGCAATTCTTAATAAATCATGATTATTTAAATATTGTGTTTCTTGATTTAATTCTTTGTTAAGATTACTAACAATTAACGAAGAAACATTTATTTTATCTAAAGCACTTCAATTTTTATAAATTTGGTTTTTTACTTGATTTGCCTTTTTTTGTTTTCCTAAATTAATTTTAGTAATTGGCTTTAAAAATAATTGTTTTGAAGTTAAATCAATAACATTATCAATTTGTAATTGATTTTCTTGAATTGATTTAGATTTTTCAACTCCAACATCATGATTTTTATTTAAATTTTTATTTGTGTAAATAAATTTATCTAAAAAACCTTTAATTGTAACACTATTATTTATTACGTTTGAATTTAGTGTTTTAATTCTTATTTTTAAAGCATTATTTATAAGAGTATTATAATTATTTGGAAAAATTAATACTTGATTTTTATTGTTTTTAATTGGGGTTATTCCATTTAAATTATAAATTTGAATTGCTCAAGGTTTATTTTTGCTAGGAATAGTTGAATTTAAAATAAAATCATTTTTATTTAATTGTTTTTGAGAATAAAACATTGAATTATATTGATTAATTATTTCATCCATAATATATTGATATGAATTAAATCCATTAATTACAATTTTATTTTGAGAATTATAATTTAAATTAGCAAAATTAAGATTAAATGTAGTTACATTTTTAATATCATATTTTTGGCTATTTTTTGTACTTGTTCCTAAATACCCAAAAACATATGTATTCTTTTTTGCTAAATAATTTTTTAAATAATTATTTCATTTTGAAATATTAATACGGATAAATATTTTTCAATTTGATCCTAAATCATAATTTTCAAATTGACACAAAGAGTTGTTAGAATTAATTGCAAAAAAATCAACATCGCTATTACCTAATGTAATTACTTCAGATTGTGGCACATTGTTTTGGGCGGTTTCTAAAAAACCTAATTTATTTAATTTTGTTGTTTCATCCTTTAGTTGATTATTAAGATTTGTTACGATTGCTTTTGAAATTAAACTTCTTTTAAATTGATTTAATTTATAGATTGCTTTTTTTAAATCAACAAAAGGAGCGCTGAATTTAAATAAATTACTTTTAAGATTTAAATTATAAATTCCATTTGAAAAATCAATACAATTATTTTTGAGTAAATTATTTTCAATGGCACTTTTATTAAGGTTTGTAGTAATTTTATGATTTGAATTAGCGTTTTTACTTGTATAAATAAATTTATTTAAAAACCCTTCAATAACAACATGTTTTAAAGGGTTTGAAGAATTTGAATTTTTAATAACAACATTTTTATTATTTGTTGTAATTTTTACTTTTAAGGCGTTATTTTTTAATGTTTTATAATTTAATGGAAAAACTAATTTTTGATCTTGGGCGTATTTAATTGGAGTTTTTTTATCGATATTATAGAGTTGAATTGATCAAGATTTTTTTAAAATAAGTTTTGTTGAATTAAAAGCAAAATCACTTGGTTTTAAATTATCGTTTGGAAAAACAACTCGATATTGATTAATAATTTCATTTCGTATTGTTTTATATGCGCTAATACCATTCAATACAAAATTATCACCACTAGCATTTAAACTAACATTAATGTTAAAAATTGTTAAATTATTTAAGGTTAAATGTTTCAAGGGTTTTATATCTTTGGATGGTTGTGGATTGAAAGCGTTATTATTTCTATTTTTATATGTGTAGGCACTAACTGTTGCACTAGATGTAAAAATTACAATTATTGAAAGTATATTTAATAACTTTTTCATAATTTTAAGTTTAGCATTGTTAACTTGTTTATTAAAAAATTTAATAAATTATCATTTATTTGAGATAATTTATTTTTATTTTATTAAAAACAATTAAATTAACAAAAAAATACAAAGAAATATTTCTTTGTAATTTAAATTAATAATTTAAGAACTTAATTTAATTAGGTTGTTGTTCCTAAATATCCATAAACATAAGTTTGATCTAAAGGCAGATAATAATGATTCATTAAATAATTTCAAGTTGAAATTTTAATTTGAATAAAAATTTCTTTATTTGAATTAAGAAGTTTGGAACCATTTATAAGTGTAAAATTATTTTCATGAGTTAATGAAGGTGTTCTTTCAAATAATTTAAAAATTCCTTGAAAGTTGTTAATTAAAAAAGGTGAAGATGATGTTAAAGTTTCAAGTCTTGGAATTAAATCTTGGAAAATATGAGTGCAATATTTTTCTCAAGCGAAATCAATATTATGAATAATTGCGTTTGATATTTTTGTTAAATTATAATTTGTTTCAAGCGATGTTAATAATTTTGAAGCGCTTGAACTTTTTAAAAAATTTAAATTTGTTAAAGCAAAATTTAAAGATGTTGCTGAAAAATCAACAACCGTTTTTTTATTTACAATAGCGCTAGGCATATTGTTTTTAATACTAAGATTTAAATCATTATTAACTTCTTTATTATTGAAAACAAATTGATTTAAAAGCCCTATGTTTGTGAAAACATGTTTTGTTGTATAAGGATTAGAAGTTGTTATAACAACACTTAAACAATTATCATTGCTGCTTAAATTTTTAGTATTACTAATTCCTAAATTAACGCTATTTTGATTTGCAAGCGAAGTTGAACCATTTTTTAAATCAATTGTTCAGGCTTTAGTTAAAGTCGGTGTAATTGTTCCAAAAACAAAATCATTAAGTGAAATTTGTTTTCAAGGTTCTGATCAAAAAAAAGCATTATTTTTTTTAATAATTTTGTTTGCAATATCTAAATAATTTTGATGCGCATTAATTTTAATTAAGTTATTGTTTAAATCTTGAGATAAATAATTTATATAATAGGATTCGTTATTTAAATTTAATTTTTTAGTATTTTCACCAACGTTTCCTAAATATGCATAAACATATGAATTATTTGTTGTAAGATAATTTTTTAAATAAGATCAATTTGAAATATCAATTTGAATAAAAATTTTTCACTTCGCTCCTAAATGGTTAACATTTTTTAAATTGATAATATTATTATTTGAATTTACTGCGTATAAATTTAAACATTCCATGTTAAAAAAGAAGGAATTGTTTTCAGAAACATTATTTTGAGCAATTGGCAATAATCCTAAAGTTGCTAATTTAGAAGTTTCATTTATTAATTGTGAATTAAGATTGCTAACTATTGCTTTTGAAATTAAAGCTTTTTTTTGAATTTGTTGTTCATATAAATGCAAACTTAAATAACTTGGTTTTGATTTATAAATTAAATATTTATTAAAACCTAGATTAAATTTTTTTGAAGAAAGATCAATTACATTTTGAGTTAATAAATTGTTTAAAATTGAAGATTTACTTGTATCTACACCAACTTCATTACCTTTATTTAAATTTTTATTTGTATAAATAAATTTATTTAAGTAAGCTTTTAAAGCAATTTGTTTTAAATTGTTTGTTTTTGAAACAGAATTTAAAACAACATTAACATCATTAGTTGTAATTACAACTTTTAGCGCGTTATCAGGTAAAACATTATAATTGCTTGGAAAATTTAAATTAACATTTGAACTATTTCCAATTAAAGTTGTTGTATTAATATTATAAAGTTGAATTGCTCAAGATTTATTAGGTGATAAGGTTAAAGAGTTTGCAACAAAATCGCTAAATGAAATTTGAGAATCTGGGAAAAGCGCTTTATATTTGGTAATAATTGTTTGCTCAATTTTAGAATATGCCCCTTGGCCATTAATTACAAAGTTATTTTTATCACCACTTAATTTAACATTAATTCTATAAAATGCTAAATTATTTAATGTTAGTTTTGTGTTTTGATGAATTGTTCCTAAATATCCATAAACATATGAATTACTTGTTCCTAAATAATTTTGTAAATATTTTCAATTTAATGGAATTTGAATTCTTATAAATACTTTTTCTAATGTATTTAAACTACTAGGAGTATTAAAAGAAACAATACTTGAATTATTTATTGTTCTAAAAAAAGAAACATTTGAGCTAGAAAAAGGGATTGCATCTTTAGAATCAACGTTATTATCAGCACTTTTTAAAATACCTAATTTATTAGGTTCTTTAATTTCATTTGTTAATTGTGAATTAAGATTGCTAACAATTGCTTTGGAAATTAAAACTTTTTTAGCATTATCAATTCCTAAAATTGCAGTTTTTAATGCTTGAGTTGTTGTGAAACTATTTATGTTAAAACCTAATCCAAAAATTCCTGTTTGAAAATTAATTACATTACTTGGATCCAAATTGTTTTCATGAACACTTAAAGAAGTGTTAGCACTAACTTCATTTCCTTGATTTAAATTTTTGTTTGTATAGATAAATTTATTTAAATAACCTTTTAAAGTTGCACTAACACTTGTTTGGTTGCTATTAGAATTTACAACGTTTTTATCATTTGTTGTAATTTTTATTTTTAAAGCGTTATTCTTTAATACACTATATCCACTAGGAATACTTAAAGTTTGATTTTTAGTGTTTTGAATTGGGCTTGTTCCATTCAAATTATAAATTTGAATTGCTCAACTTTTATCATTAAGCGATGTTGAATCTAAAGCAAAATCATTTGAATTTAGTGTTGAAGCTGAAATAATTTTTTGATATTGATTTATTATTTCATTTTCAATTGTTGTATAAGCGTTTATACCATTGATTGCAAAACTATTAGCGTTTAAAGAAGCGTCAATTTTAATATTATCAAGTCTTAAATTATTTAAATTAAATTTTAATGTTGGTGCAGGTTTTGGAGTGGGCTTAGGTTTTGGACTTGGTTTTGGTGTTGGTGGTGTAGGACGAGGAGAAGGCGGATATGAATTGTTAGAATTACAAGCTAATCCTGCCCCAGAATAAATTACGCCTGAAATAAAAATTGTTCCAATTGAAAGAATACTTAATATTTTTTTCATTATTTTTTAATTTTTTTATTGCTTTAAAAAATATATTTAAATTTATTTATATTACTTTATTATCAAAACTATAAAAAAAACACAAAGAAAAATTTCTTTGTGTTTTAAATTATTAAATTAGTAAATTAATTAGGATGCAGGAGTAATTCCTAAATAAGCATAAACATATGTAGTTGCAGGAGTAATATAATTGTTAGTTGTTAAATAACTTCAATCCGATACTTTTATTTGTATGTAAGTTTCTTTATTGTGGTTAAAAAGATCACCATAACGTACATGACTAAAAAAATCTGATATCTGTCCTGTGCCTTGGTTTGCTCTGGCATAAAAAGTAACTGTAGATAGATCTATAGTAATTTTATTAGTTTGAATATTTCCGAGATTTAAATGTTGAATTTTAGGAATTTCGCTTTGTAATTGTTCATTTACAACATTTCGAGTGTAACTTAAATTAATATTATCGATAATTGCGTTAGAAACTTTTAATATATTTGCAGCTTTATTTAAATATGTTACCATATGGTTAGTAGATGAATAAGGTGGAGCTGCAGGATCTGTAAAGTCCATATGATAATTTCCAGCTGCTGTAAAATCAATAACATTATTTGGATTAATTTCAGGTTGAGCTTCTTCTGTTGAGATTACAAAATTATGTCCTTTATTAGCATCAGCGTTACTAAAAGCAAATTTATTTAAATAACCATTAAGTGTAACTTCTTTATTTAAAACATTAGTGTTTGTAGTTTTAATATTTATTTTTAAAGCATCATTTGCAAGAGTATGTGTGCTTGAAAAGCTTAAAATTTGATTAGCAGTATTTGCAACTTGAGTTCCATCACCATTTAAAATTTGAATTGCTCAAGGTTTTTCAGTGGTTGTAGTTGCTGAGGCTAATTTAAAATCACTTGGGCTTAATTGTTGTGATGGTGATGAATACATTTTATTATATTCTTTAATTATTTCAGCCCTAATAGAGTTATAAGTAGCTATTCCATCAAATATAATTTTACCTTGGCTGTTTTCGCTAACTCGCACTGTGTTTAGTGTTGATATATCTGAAAGATTAAATTTAGCTTCACCCAAATACCCATAAACACAAATAGGTTGGTTTGATAAATAATTACTTAAATAGTCTCAATTTTGTGGTAATTTAATTTGAATAAATATTTTTAAATCTGAATTTATTTTTGAACCTGTTAATTTTGCAACATTGCCATTTTCATCAACTTGATAAAATTCAACACTATCTTTATCAATAGGAATCGCTTTATCAGTTGGAACATTATTTGAAGCAGTTTTTAAAGTTTTTGAAGCAACTAATTTTGAAGTTTCATCTTTTAATTGAGCATTAAGATTTGTAACAATTGCTTTTGAAATTAGTTCTTTTTTATCTGAATTTAAATTATATAAACCGTTTTCGAAGCCGCTAACTGTTTTTTTATTACATAACAAATTAGAGATCCCTAAATTATATTCTCCATTTGAAAAATCAATAACATTAGCTTTAAGCAAATTATTTTGAGTTGCTGTTTTATGAGTATCTGCTGTAATAACATTGCCTTTATTAGCGTTTTTATTTGTGTAAATAAATTTATTTAAAAACCCTTCAACGCTAACTTGTTTTTGATTACTATCGTTTGAGTTTGATTTTTTTACGATTGCGTTTTCATAATTTGTTGTAATTTTTACATTTAAAGCATTATCTTTTAAAACGCTATAATCTGAAGGAAGAGTTAAAGTTTGATTTGTTGAATTTTTAATTGGAGTTGTTCCATCTAAATTATAAATTTGAATTGCTCAAGTGTGATTAGCATCAAGAGTTGTTGAATTTAAATTAAAATCATCAGAACTAAGAGTTGAAGTTGGAACAGTTTTTTTATATTGTTTAATTATTTCACTTACAGCATTAGAGTAAGCTTTTTGTCCATCAATTACAAAGTTTTTTGTAGCTGATGCACTAACTGGGATATTATTAATATCTAATTTTGATAAATTAAATTGTGGTGCACTACTTCCACATGCTATTCCTCCCCCAGAAAGAATTGTTCCTGAGCCTAAAATAGCACTAATTGAAAATATTGATAATAGTTTTTTCATGTTTTTTTGTTTTTTATATTTTATTTTTTTGTATTAACAAAATTTTATATTAAAAAAAACAAAAAAATTTAACTTTTTGTTTTCTTATTATTATTTTAATTTTTATTTAAATACTATTGATGTCTTTGAACACTCATACCTAAATATAAATAACATGCACTATATGGAATTCCAATATAGTTTTTTAACCCATCTAATCTAATTTGAGCAAATATTTTATCGCCGTTTTGATTTGGTAAATTAGGACCAACAAGTTCTTCAGGAGTTGAAGCACCATCAGCGCGATATAATTTAATTGAATTTGGATTTATTATTAAAGGATTGCTATCTTTTCTAATTGGTAAAATATTTTTAGAATTTAGAGTTTTTGTTTCATTTTTTAATTGATTATTTAAATTATTAATAATTATTTTTGAAATAACAACATTATCACTTAATGCTTGCTTAATTGGAGCAATTGGATCATTTTGAACTAATGATAATGGATTTGGAATTCCTGAAACATCATTAACATTTTCTTGATCTAATTGCGCTTTTCCATCTACTGCAAAAATATCAATATCATTTCCTCTATTAGCATTAGCAGTTGTAAAAATAAATTTATTTAAATAACCTTTAATTTGAGCACTTTTAATATTTATATCATTATTTAAATTATTTGTTGAAACAACATTTTTATCATTTGTATAAACTTTAATAACTAATGCGTTATCTTCTAGAACTGAATAATTGCGATTTAATAATAACGGAGTGTTTTTATCATTATCAAGAATTTTAGTATTATCAATATTATAAACTTGAATTGCTCATGATTTATCTTTTTTTAAAGCATTAAAATCTCCACACACAAAATTATTTCAAGTTAATTTTGTTTTAAAATTAAGATTGTTATATAAATTAATAATTTGATTTTCAATTTCTTTATAAATTGAATAGTTATTAACTTCTAAAGCTGTTCCTTGATTATTAGGATTAAAAACATTTAAATTATAAATTGCTAAATTATCTAAACTAAATGTTGTTTTTTTTGCATTACACGCAACAATTGTTGGTGAAAAAGATGTTAATATAGTTCCAATTGCTAAAATCGATAATAATTTTTTCATTTCATTAAATTTTTTTTAAATTTTTTATTTTTTGTTTAAACTTTTAATTTCATTTTTAAATATTATATAAATTATGAGTAAAAACAAACAATTTAATAAAAAAATATTTTTTTATGATACGCTTCCAAGATAACAATATATAAAAGTATTTGGGCTTGCAATATAATTTGCTAAAGAAGGCACATTTATTTTAGCATATAGGCTAGATCCAATAGAAGCATTTTTTGGAATACTACCAAATCCTAAATTTTTAATAGTTTTATTTGAATCATTTAAAACTAAAGTAAAAACTGTATTTATAACATTTACGCTTCATCCGTTTGGAGCAAGATTAGAAGCTGCATTTAATAATCCTAATGAAACTAAATCCTTTGTTTGGTTTTGTAATTGTAAATTAAGATTATCAACAAAATCTTTATATATTAAATTTCCAGCTTGTAAAGAAATAGGAGGTATTGGCTTGCTGGCATGAATAGTTAACGGAATATCAATATTAATTACATTTTCTTTATTTAAATTGTTTTAAAATGCATTTTTTTGGGTATTATTTGTAACATTAATTCCTTTATTAGCATTCGTGTTTGTATAAATAAATTTATTTAAATACCCTTTAATTGTGGCACTATTTTTAACAACATTTTTATTTGTTGTATTAATTTTTATATTTAAAGCATTGTTATTTAAAATTTTTGCTTTATTTGTATATTGTAAAACAACATTTGAATTAGTTGCTGAAATTGGGCTTAATTTAGTTGAACCATTGATATTATAAATTTGAATTGCTCAAGGAGTATTTGAAGTGCTAGTTCCAATGCTAAAATCATTTAATTGTATTTTTTTAGCATTTTTAATAGTTGTTGCAAAAGCGTTATATTGCTCTAAAATTTCAAGTTCCGCTTTTTTATAAACTTGATTGTAATTAAGAATTAAACTTGTTGAATTTGTTGAAACATTTAAGTTAAAAACTTTTAAATTATTTAAATTCAATTTTTTAGTGTTTGAATTATTATTACAAGAAAATAAATTTGATGAACTTGAGCTTAAAAAAACTCCAATTGATAAAATAGATAATATTTTTTTCATATTTTCCTTATTATTTTTTTATTTTTGTGTTGTTCCTAAATATAAGAAAACACATTTATCTTGAAGAGGAATGTAATTATATTGGGAAATAGGTAAAGTTACGCGAGCAAAAACAGGAAATCCATTAGGTGTTCCAGGAGGCAAAATACCTTTAAAGCTTCTTATTACAGTAATACCTCCATAAGGTGGAGCTAAAATAAAAGCTGTATTTGTTTGATTTAGTGTTATTGATCCTTTACTAGATGCTTGTGTAAGAAAACCTAAATCATTTAAAGTTTTTGTTTCATTTTTTAATTGAGTGTTAAAATTACTAATAATTTCTTCATAAAGTGCTTTTTGTTGATTAGCATTAAGTGTGATGGTTATAATTTGCCCGTTGTGTAAAGATATTGCACTAGCTTTACCAGGAGCGCTCATATCAATTGCGTTTTCTTTTGTTAAATTGTTTTCTGCTGCACTTTTATGATCATCGCTTGTAATAGCATGATTTTTATTAGCGTTTTTGTTTGTATAAATAAATTTATTTAAATATGCTTTAATTGTTGCTTCAAAAAGATTTGAACTATCGTTTTTTGAATTATCAAAAACATTTTTATCATTTGTTGTAATTTTTACTTTTAAGGCATTATCTTGTAAACATGTATAATTTTTGGGAAAAACTAACGCTTGATTTTTTGCATCTGCAATCGGGCTTGTTCCATCAATATTATAAATTTGAACTGCTCAAGATTTATTATTTTGTAGTTTTGTTGAATTTGATTCAAAATCATTTATTGATAATTTAGTTTTCGGAAAAATTGTTTTATATTCATCAATAATTTCAAATTCAACTTCTTTATATGCGCTTTGGCCATCAATTAGTAAGTTATTGTTATTTTTTGTTACGTTGATATTAAATATTTGTAAATTATTTAATGCTAATGCTAATTTAGTTTTAGGGTTTGGTGGATTTGAACTATTACATGCAACAAGAGTAGGTAAAGTTGAAGCTAAAATAGTTCCTATTGATAATATTGATAATAATTTTTTCATTTCTTTAAATTTTTTTTAAATATAAATATAATTCAATAAAAATTATATAAATTATGAAACGAAAATAAAGGATTTAATTAAAAAATAATTATTGATAAAAAAAACAAAGAATAAATTCTTTGTTTTTTTATTTTAAATTATTTAAATTAAACAATAATTAACTTGTTTCTCCTAAATATAAATAAGAATACTCAGTATTAAGTGCAATGTAATTTCTTATTGTTGGTAAAGTAACTTTAGCAAAAATTTGTTGATTTGCAGCTAGTTGCCCACTTAATTCTGAAAAATTTGAACCAGTTTTATCTTGAGTATATAATGTTATTGAACTTGCTTGGAAACTAAGTAATGTAGTTGCAGGATCTGCGATACTAAGAATTCCTTGATTTGATAAAGCAGAGGTTTCGTTTTTTAATGCGTTGTTTAAATTATTAATAATGATTGTTGAAACAGCTTGTGTTGAAATATGGGTAGCAACATTTGTTTTATCAAGAGTGCTCCCTACACTTAATGGTACACCAGCAACACTTGCTACATTATTAAATTTTTTAATATCCAGTTTTGAGTTAGGAGTTATAGGTAGTTCATTATTTTTGTTTGCATTAGTACTTGTATAAATAAATCGATTTAAATAACCTTTAATTGTTGCTTTTTTTGTATTAACATTTATATCGTTTGTAAAAATGTTAATACTTAAAGCATTATCTTTTAAAACTTTTGCATCTTGTGCACGAGTTATTGGAGTTGGTTCGCTAGAATCTTTAGGAATAATATTTCCATTACCATTTAAAATTTGAATTGCTCAAGTTTTATCACCTTTTAATTTACTTGAATCACCAGCAACAAAATTATTTAATTTTAATATTTCTGGTTTTTGTAATAATGATTCAAAAACATTAAATTGTTGTAAAATTTCAATTTCAGTTTTTTTATAAATTTGAGCACTAAGAACAACTAAATTAGGACC
>Ga0210059_1009656_pt1 | contig 15030 bp, 8 predicted proteins | sample Ectturendosymbi2_FD_188042 | JGI IMG/M metagenome (GOLD analysis project Ga0210059, IMG submission 188042) | Ecteinascidia turbinata endosymbiont from Florida, USA - Sample 2 (SPAdes) (version 2) | ecosystem: Host-associated > Tunicates > Ascidians > Unclassified | place: Key West, Florida...
GTGGGTGCTGAAATTTTCACCAATTTTTGGTGTTTTGTCCATAATTTCGGCTACAGATATGCTAGAAAGTCATTCAAGGGCTCTAAAGACACGGATTTTGACCTCGTTTCCAAAAAAATCTTGAGCCATAATAATGGTCCAATGGGTTAGAGCCCAGGGCCAGGTAAAGGTAGCCTAAAACACCCCTATTTGTGGTGTTGAAAAACCCCCACCAAAGACGAGAAAAATTTTTTTTTCGATTTCGACTACAAGACTTGCTGAATCTGTAGAGAGTTTGAACAGCTCGCTAGCTCAATCGCTTGGCAATTTATAGGATTGCAAAGCTCTGCATGAAACGTGGTTTTCGCGGGACTTAAGGTGTGGTTTTCATAGAAGAAGTTTATTTTCTGGTTCCAGTAGAACCACTATGTATTTTAAAACTAGAATTTGCACTCAATTGTTATTATGTCATCACCTGCATTTTGTGTTCTAGGTAAATACTGCATTAACTTGTGTTAACGTAATTAGTGCATGAAGAATAATGCTGAATTTCACTTCATAAATAATTAATGGCTACGTCTACTAACAACATTGAAAAGCATTCTACTATGGCACCAGTTGTATCTGCACCTCTGCATCTTGGTTTGTTTCCAGTTCTAGATTCAGTAAGTACAATTTCACATGTTTCTTTTAAGTAGAACTATGTATGCACCTGGTTCTTCAGAACTAATGCTACAAATTATGCTGTTCTTCTTTGCTAAATTTTCCCTCAGCTTTAACAACACTGTACACTTGTTTGAAACTGAAATATGCTATGAGATGTGCAGTGTAAGAATCAGGTGTCACAATGCTGTGTTGAAGAATACTCAGTTGGTGTGACATTGCATGCACGATGCACCCCAAACAGGATATGTACTAAGAATAACAGCTATACAAATGTGCTACAAGCAACCAATAAGATGTAAGGACTGATGATCTATAGTTTTACGTGAAATAGATTTCCTATTAAAATTTGTGATTGATTCCTTGCTTATTTCACCTGTGAAATTACTTGAAAGCAACCAATAATGAAATGAGCACAGCATGTGATCTCTGTTGTTGCTTGCTGCCACAGTGCAAAGCTTTTTGCAATTGACACTCAGACCTTGCAATTGCCACAAAATGGTGCTGTGACCAGGATGTGAAAGCAATGCCAGATGCGACCTTTACAAAAAAAATGTGCAATCGGTGTGGTTTGATGTAAAAAGGAGGGGATGCTGTTGAAGACTCGGGCACCGTGATGTTCTATGTGTGCAATTGTGCAAAGCACCACGAACAGGATATGCGCTAAGAATTGCACCTACATGTATATGGCGCAAGCAAGTGAGCATGGCATGTGATCTCCATTGCTGCTTGCCACCACTGTGAGAAGTTTTGCGTGCTAGCTGCTCTAGCTCTGATTGTATAGCTGAGCTGTTGCCCAGTAACTACACTTTTATCGTGGAATTTTAAATGTTTCACCAGGAACCAGGATATTCCTTCCACTGATTGGAAATCTTGAACTAGTAGTCTTGAAACAAAATGCTTGTATACAGTTCAAAGCTTTACAAAGACTTTTGGTTGAAAGTTCTGAATTTTTGTCATTTTGTTGGAAAAATATACTTCTATTCTTTTTCTCAATGACTAAGATATTTTTTCTGATGAACTGCTTTGGGTAGATTTTATTGTTAAGTTTATGTTGTCTGAAATCAACTAGTTGAACAGGAACTTTCATACACTGAAAAGCTGTAAGTTTTTAAATCAGTCTTTGTTCTGATCCTCACCTATGCTCATGAATCTTAGCTCATGATTGAAAGAGTGCTATCGTAGCTAGGTACAAGTAGCAGTGATGGGATTTTTCAAAAAGTTTATGGTGTGACATGCAGCTGTGGAATTCATAAAACCTTGAATGTACTGTAAAGCCACGTCTCTGAACATACAGATCCCAACTATGTTGGTTTGGCCACGTGGCTAGAATGTTCAGGTAAAGATCAGCAAGGTGAGTACTACTAGCTGCACCCACACAAAAGCAGCCTAGAAGTCAACGAAGGAAGAGATGCCTTGATTACATCTCCGAACTGACTTGGTCCTGTCTTTGTGTGGAGTCAGCTTAAAGCTATCAGAGGTTGCTGAAAACTGTGAGGCATTTCTATCACCTAGGGCTGCAATCTCTAAGACCTTCCTGAAACGAAAAGTGGGTGTGAAAAATGAACATGAATAAATGAAGTAGTTAAAAATAAGCATTTGAAAGACACTTTGTATGATGCAAGAATTTTTAAGAATTTATCTTGCCAGTGTTAGACCAAGGTTTCATGATTAGGGTCATTTGAAATTAGTGCTACTGTGTCAGGTAAAGGTAATTGATACTTCAGAGCAGTGGTGGGTGGAAGCAAGGAATCGATCAGCTGATCGATTCCTTGCTTACACCCATCGTGGAAAGTACATACTTGAATAGAGATATGTGCAAGTTTGAATCATCGCAAAAAGACGAAAGCAGATGGCAGCCGACTGATTACTCGAAAGCATACAGAAACACTAGTGCTTTTAAGTGTTCAGAGCAGTGGTTCTTAACCTTGGGATAATTACTCCTAATGGGGTATTTGTTGAAAAGTAGGCTAAAATCCAAGTTTTTTGATACTGGATGACTTGCTAGGGTTTTGAGTTAAAAAATTATGATATAAAATAAACAAAATAATTAATTAATTCCATAATTAGATAATTAATTTGTTTATTTAAGATCATAACTTTTGAACCAGAAATGTTAGAGAGTTGATCAAGGGCTCAAAAGACTTGGATTTGAGCTCAGTGTCCACTGAAAACTTCAGTGAAATGCTTCCGTTTAGCAGTTGGGTTCTAGGCCAGGTAACATGAAAACCAAAATGGCCAAAAACCTACCTTACGTATGACATCACTCACAAAAAAACAGAAACCCAAAACCCCAATTTTTTTTGTTGCAGACTCAAAGACTTGTCAAATCTTTTGAGGGTTTGGACAGGTCTCTAGCGAAATCTTCTGAGGAGCTATGCAGCTGGAAAGACAACCAAAATATTATTGTTTTTTCCCCAGTTTCCAAGTACGATATATTTGTTTGCCTGCAGCCAAAGTATTACAAACATTCTGCCATCTTTGTTTTTGGACATTTTTGTAACAAATTGACTTGATTTTTATCAGCATTTCAAAAAGAATTTTGGTCATTGACCCAGAAAATCTGAAGTTTTCTTTTCAATGCAAAATGCTTCTTTTCCAAAAATGATTACATCTTTTTTGGACCATCCTGTAATTACGTTTTGAGATTCACTGATTGTTTTGCCTTTGTTGACTTCCAAAGTCAACTAAAGCTAATAACTATGTACTTGCTTGGATGTTGAACAAGTAACAAGGGTTTTGGACTTCACAGCAAAACGAACTAGGAGTGAAATATGCACCTTGCAAAACTTCATGCAAACAATGATTTTTTTTCATCTCCCACATGTATATTAAATTTACCTGTCAAGTGACATAAAATAAACCAAGAGCGTGTTAAATCAAAGTTTTCATAGTACTTCATGATAATCAGGAAAAGAGTCACTGTGAAACCTGTTGCACCTCCAACAACAGTTTGAAAACAAGTTTTAAAGAACCTTTTAACCCTCTTACTTTATTTTTCTACTCCTGTCAATGCTTTGTCTCTATGTGTATAAGAAAGGTCTTACGTGATATGCCACTTAACAATTTGAAGTCATTGACACCTGTTTTTGTTAGCAGCATGTTCTTAGCATACGTTTCTAATATGTATAGGCATTGTTTCCATATTTGAATCATTTTTAATGTTAAAGTGCCGTTTTCATTGTAGTGAATATGCTGAGCTGAAAGTAGAATAAAATAAATTGCACAGGACAAAGTGATAAGAAAAGCATGACATAGAAAGTTGTCTCAAGAGTTGACATTTGGTTTACAATTCATTAACACCTTTGTCGCCGATGTACAATATATTCGTACTTCGAAATCACACATTGAGCACACATTAAGCTGCTATTTTCATGCCACTTTGCAACTTCATAACCCACCAGGCGGTTGAGTTAGAAAGCTGTTCAAACCCTCAAAAGATGTGGTGAGTCTTCTAGATGGCATTGAAAAAAATTTGGGGGTTTTGGATTTTGCTTTTTTGTAGGTGACGTCATAAGTGGGGTAGGTTTTAGGCCATTATGGCTCAGGTTACCAGGCCCTGGGTGCTAACTGCTAGATGGTATTTTTTGACTCAAGTTTTTAGTAGAAACTAGGCTATAATCTGAGTCTTTTGAACCTTTGATTGGATTTCTGGTGTTTCTGGTTCATAAGTTACGGCCTGAAAACCAGGACTGGTCATTTTGCCTGGAGCCGGAGCGGAGCTCAGATTAAAAATGAGGAGATGGAGCTCAGTTTAAAATTTAGGACTGGGAGATGGAGCTTTGGCCATTTGATAGGTAGCTGCGGGTCCCGTCCTAGATACAGGGTTCCCACGCTGTATTGAAAAAGTATTGAATTGCAAAATTGGTTTTCAAGACCTTGAAAAAGTATTGAATTTGGCCAAAATCTGTGTTAGGTATTGAAAAAGTATATGGGAATTTTAAATAGAAAAGAAATCTGAAGTGTCTGAGCAGAATTTTACTGAAGTCAAAGCACTTCATTATTTATGCAGTGTTATGCAATGTGTAAAATTGAGTTTCATGGTTAAGAATTTCGAAAAACAAAATGAAGTAATTGTATTCCACTTTTTCAATTTAGTATTGAAAAGGTATCCCTATGGGTAGGCTACTAAAGGTCTTGCCAAATTGACTGAAAGCTAGACTTACTTTACTGAAAACAGTATTCTTTATAGCACACTAAACGCGATTGTTACAAGTTATGACACCAGACTGCAACAACGGATATCTGATGTTTCAGTGGTTTAATCATCTCTAAGGCTGTGGCATTGTAGCTGGACAGGTGTGGTGTTAAATGCAGAAGTAAGGAAAATGTTAACTATCACAACATCTTACTTTTTAGTTGGCACGATCAAACCAGGCCTATAGTAGTGTAGCAATCTAAAAAGAACTAACCTATAATGAGTAGGTATATAATATACATAGCTTTTGTAGCTGTGTAATCATGATGTTAGCAGCAAGTATGATTCGGATACGATACCATTGCAGACTTAAGCGTGAAATACATGGCACGCCATCGCAAAGTAAGAATTTTTATTAGAAACCATTGGGCTTACTAGCAAGGTCTACAAGATTACTGGTAAAGTTCATTAGGAACCAATACATTTACTAGCAGCAGCATCACATGAAAGTGATATATAAGTGGTAGCAAATTAGCATCGCTTTGCATGGCAGTACATTTTCAGGAAGGTATAAAAATGCAATGTAAACAAATGTGGATTTTTCCTGAAGTTTTCATCAGTGGAAACAAATTTTATGTTTTCAGCGTGGCAACCAGTCTTATTTTCTCCTAAGTTTTGCAGGTTGAATGGGTTAAATTGTGCTTTACTGTGTGATTCATCACTGCTTATTATGATTGTAAAAGATAAGAAATCCGAAGTTTCTAGCTATTTTGAAAAAGCTGAAGGTCAATATCTTGCTAGAAGCCATACTCTGAACAAAGCTTTTAAACACATCTTTGCATTTGTGCTAGTACAAATGTGTGCCCATTAGAAAATACACATGAGTGAGGTAATTGACTTACGTTTTGTGCTCATTGCATGGTTTGCCCAGGCAGAGCTGTTAGTTGGAATCGCTAAGACAGCAACAGGCAAAGCATGCAACGAGTGCAAAACACTTGGTCGATTGGGACTGGACTGTGTCTAAATGCTCGAATACAAATGTAGTTTTCCATGCAACCATTTTCTTAATTCTGGTCGTAAGAAATAACAAAAAGTCACCAGGCATTAACAGCAAACCAGTGACTGCTTTTCCAGAATTTGTTTATATTACCGTTGCCTTGAGTTACATTTTTGCTAGTAACTGTTCTCTGAGTTGTCTGAACCTGTGATTGCTGTTTTTTTGCTGATTTCCTTGTAAGAACGCTGATTATAAAAGATACCAGATTAACTTACTCAAATAAGCTTGGTGTGTTCCCTTAGTTTTGTGAATTTGATGTACATATTTCATTTTCCATTCAACTTGAGGCACAACAAGACAGTTGAAAAAAAATGTAAAAACGAACAGAATCCAGAGCTGCACGCTCATGAAACCCAAGAGCTCTGGAGCCGGAGCCATATTCATTCATGAAAAGAAGAGCTCCAGAGCCAGAGCAGTGTCATTTTTATGACAGCTCTGCAGACCTGCTAAAAACAACAAAAAATCAATAATCAATTAATCAATTGGTAAATTAAGTTCGAATAACGAAATAGTCCCAGTAGAATTTTGCTGTTGGTGGCAAAATAGATACTACCTAATTGTTTTTAAATGTCTAGTATACTTGGACAATTAAGTAAAGTTATGCGTTGAAACAAAGGCAAGTGGCGGGCCAGTATTTCTGGTTACAGTAGTAGGCTGCACTGGGAATTACTAAAACCAGATCAAACCACACATAGTTAAAACAGAAAACACAATGGATTGGATACGTGCATAGGCTACTGTTACAAAGACAAAATGATTGAGGGCAATAAATATTTGAAGGATTGTGAAATGTACACAATATGTATATATTCGAGTCTTTTGAGTCTTTGATTGACTTTTTAAGGTTCCGGGTTGAAAAGTTATGGTCTAAAAACAACAAAATAATTGATTAATCCCTTAGTTAGATAATTAATTTGTTGTTTTTAGGTCATAACTTCTGAACCAGAAATGTTAGAAAGCTAATCAAAGGCTCAAAAGACTCAGATTTTAGCCTAGTTTCCAATAAAAATTTGAGTCAAAATATTCCATCTAGCAGTTGGCACTGAGGGACAGGTAACGTGAGCCAAAATGGCCAAACACCTACCCCATTTACGACATCACCTGCAAAAAAAAACTAAAATCCAAAACTTTGCAATTTTTTTTCAATACAATTTAGAAAACTTGCTGCATCTTTTGAGGGTTTGTACAGCTAACTAACTCAACTGTCTGGCAAGTTATGGAGCTGCAAAGTGATTGTAGAAAAGTTGCTCATATGGGTCTTACAGGTAAAAGCAACCTGGTGCCAAAGGTGTTAATTTGCTTGGGTTGAATTGCAGCAGGTATTTTGATAGAAAATAGCAATAAAAGTATAACCACCGACTGCTAAAGAAGCTCGCATAAAATTCAACTTTTTATTGACAGCATGTGTTTCAACCACATTTAATAACAGTTGATGTGTTTTTTCATGTGAATATTGGTAGCATTTTTACACTTTGAAAATTTGCAAAAAACTGATTGGATTAATACAAATATTTGTTCTTCTAGCTCACTGAAGATTGTGGTGCTCAGACTGTACAGCTCCTGAAGAATGCATTTACTGAGGTACTTAAGGGTTTTCTTACCCCAAGATTGTGTGACTAAGTACCAAAATCCATTCATATGTGCTAGTTTGTTATAAACAGGCAAGTGTGTCATCCCTTGATCCACTATGATGTAGACATATGTTTTTTTGAAACATTGGTTGTAAACGCAAAAAGTTGGGAAAAAATAACTTTGCCATGGATCTCCTGTACACAAATAAATTCTTTAAAGTTGGTGTTCAACTTTTTGCTGTACACTGAATTTCTAATCTTCATTGCCAACCTCATTCCTATTTTCATGGTATTCTGGCCTTGGTTATTGAAAATTATCGTATGTATCATACATATTAGTTATAGTTGTGTAATTAAATTCTGAAGTTTTCTACTTTCTTGAGTTAGACTTGTGGTTCAAAATTTGACAATGTCCAACAAAAATGTGTAGGATCATCATTTTTTCACTGTTTTCTTGATTTTGAATCACTTTGTTTCGCAAGTAATAATTTTTCATGTTAATAAGAATTGGAATGGTTTTGTAAATGAAGTTTGTTGTAAAAAGTTTTTCGAAACTTTCAACTGATAATGCTGGTGTAAAATCTGAAACCTGACTCTTGGAAGGTAATTGAGCCAGGGTGATAAAAAAAGACACCAATGGTACCACACTGTTTGAGATTTTTTAAATATCTTAATATCAAGTGAACCTTTTTTTCTTGCATTAAGTTGATATTACTTGAAGTTAGGCTTGATTATGATGTAATGTTTTACGTACACTAAGACGTTGATCATGTAAAACAGAGTTAACTTAACACTGTTTTTATGGACACACTCTCTGTTTCAGTATTCCACAAGGTTGAACAAAGTTTAAAACATTTATAGTTGTGTAGTTTTCTTAGATTTATTTCATAAGAGTATATACGTTTTCATCGGAACTATTTTTATGTTGGTATTTTAGGCTGAAAAGGGGGCTCCTGGATTTACTCAAGAGCTGCTCAGTGGTGTCATACAAAAAGAAGCTCCCAATGAAATTAGCTTCACTAAAAGCCTCCTAAGAATGTCTGGGCAAGATAGCCAAGGTATTGCTTACAGGTTTATTTTTTTTAATATTTGCAAGTACTACTCCTTCACAGAAGTTTTACATGGTGGTGTTTGTTGGGAAGTAGTTTGATTGTTTTGCTATTGATCTTCAGTATGTTCCAAAATTGCCTTGAAACTTACCTGACATGTTTCAAAGCACTGAACATTAATAAAGTTCCACCCATTCAAAAATTTTGCCTTGGCACCACATGTCTGAAAAATATATGAAGAAACTCGTCAACACTTTCGCACCTGGGTTAATTCAAGAGGTGCGCGCAAAAACAGCTGGATCGCACGTGGCTTTGCACGGGAATTTCTCCGGTCCGGTAAGCGCTACAGACCCAGTCAAAAGCTCAAAAGACTCAGCAAGTCTTGTAGTTTGCACTCGAAAAATTTTTTTGTTTGGGGGTGCGGATTTTTTGAGTGACGTTATAAGTGGAGGACTTTCTGGCCACCTTGGCCCACTTCACCTGGCCCTGAGCCCAAACCGTTAGATGGTAGTATTTCACTGAAGTTTTCATTGGAAACTAGGCTACAATCCGCATCTTTTGATACTTTGGATTGACCTGCTGGGGTTTCGGGTTCAAAAGTTATGATCTAAAGTAATACAAATATTTGACTAATTAGTTAATTAGATAATTAATTAATTTGTTTATTTTAGATCATAACTTTTGAACCTAAAACGCTAGAAGTTGATCAAAGGCCCAAAAGACTTGGACTGGAGCCTAGTTTCCAATGAAAACTTCAGCGAAATACTTTGGCCTAGCGGTTGGGCCCTAGGTCAGGTAACATGAGCCAAAATGGCCCAAAAACTACTTCACTTATGACGTCACTCACAAAAAATCCACAACCCCCAACCAAAACAACATTTTTCGAGTGCAGACTAGAAGACTGGCCGATCCGTTTAAGGGTTTGAACAGCTCTCTAGCGCAATCGGTGGAAGAGCTATGGCGTTGTTAAGGCAACTGACAACTGCTGGTTTTAGGCCGATTTCAAAGTACGCATATATCGTACCCCGACTCTCAAAGTGTTACGGTGATTTTTGTTGCACAAAAATAAATGAACCTGCTTTATCATGTTGATCAAGTTAATAGTTTGGTGATTATGAAAGTGTGCATTGAAAAAGTTTGCATTTGTTAATGGTTACAAGTGTATGTAACAAATGCTGTCAAGTATAATCTTGTCCCAATGCCCCGAAATAAGGTGGTTGTTTGTGCATTATTCAAAAGCATGCATGTATATTGCAAACTTTATTATTGACATCATCAAGATATAGAAGGCAGTATCTTGAATATGAGGATGTGTGGTAAATTTCATTACTGATGTCACATGGATGCAGCAGGCAGTATTTTTTGTTTCACTTATAGATACAGTACTTGCATCATTTTGGGACAGGTTTACACTGATAGAATATGGTGATTGACAGTAAAACATTTCTCTTAAAACCTTTTTTGAGTGGCTATTTTTTTTTCACAATGATAGATAGGTACATGCTGGACTTATCTGAATTAAGTCAAATTTGACCAAGTCTGTGTGTCTGCACTGTACAAGTATTGTAGGTTGAGTACTGTTTTTAAGACTTGATCTGACTTGTGTTAATCAACTGAGATACCCAAGCACATTGGGTTGAAAAGGGGCATGGTTTTATCTGATAGAAGTTTATGTAAATTGTATAACCTGTAGTAATGTAGTAACTTTTGGCTGGTGGATAGTACACTTGTGATCAACCAGTACAGGGGTGGGCAATTAATTTGGTGTGGGGGCCACTTCGAGAAAACTGCGGGCAGCGGAGGGTCGCATCTTCTAATGCAAATAGAAACACGTTGATGGAAATAAAAACAAGTTTCGGTTCAAGGTAGCCTCAGCACTGACATTTGCTGTGATAAATTGAAGGAAATTTCAGATTATAATATATTTCTTGAATGTTTCTGTGGTGCACTGAAGACGCTGTGGCAGGTCACATGTGGCCTAACTAAGAAGTAGAGACAGTTGGACACTGGACATTGGATATGATCTTGTGCCCAATTTTAGTCAAAAAAATATTCCTTGCCTTCACATCCTTGCAAGGAGTTGTTAGTCAAAATTTGGATGCTGCATACTTTCACTCCTTTGAAACTAAAGTCACATCAGTCCACAGGCAAGTGTTTCCCAACCATTGCACCTTAGGGTCGTTCCTGAATGGGCAACACAGCAGGTGTAAAATTATCTGTGTATAGTGCCAAAAGATTGTAGCCATGAAATGAATCCTCCATAACATGAGTATACTTCCAGCAGGCCTTAATGTAACAAAACCCTTGCATGCTCCACCCACAAACAAGTATTTCATTGTATGACAGTGATGACAAAACTCAAGCAACGTAAGCTACAAAGCTATCAGTGGAAACTTATATTTCAGGTGGCTGTCTGTGCCACTTTCATCCTTAAGCCATCTGGGTCACATAAGGAAGACAGCAGGGAAGCACTGCCATCACCACCACCGATAGTTGCATAATGGAAAAAATGTTACATGCCACTGAAACATACTGTTCATTTTTCAGCTACAAAAATCTCTTGTAATGGTAATTTCTTGAACTAGAAAGCCGGAATACTTTTTGTCCTTGGAAAATTTTTAAATTAACCTTTTTTACCAGTGCTACAAAACTTGTTGCTCATTTTTATCCAAATTACCGTTCACATTTGTTTCACAAAATGGTTACCAAGGATAGTTTTCCTGTGAATTTGCCTTGTGCAAACATAATGCATGCTCAGCTTGTTTTCGGGAGCATATTGAAAAATCAACCTTATTATCAGAAGTTTAGTATGACTTGCTTGCTTAACCTTTCCTTGTTCCAGGTATTTATGTTTTTCAAAAATCATCTTAAACTTCCATAGAAAGTACTTACAGCTATTTTGTACAATTGCACACAAACCTGAGCAAGTTACATTTTCAGCTTTTTATCAATGGCATGTAGTGAAAGGCAAAAATATATTACAATTCCAGGCATTGTAATTTTTACAATTCAAGTTTGTGGAATGCTTAATCAAAAAATGCAATTGCTATTTTGGTTTAATAGGTTTAGATCAGTGATTCTCAACGTGGTCTGGTGGACCAGTCCGCCAGTGGTCCACCTGGAATTTCTAGTGGTCTGCAGAGAGTTCCACAAATCATTGATAACATGTTTTGAAAAATTGTAAGCTTTGCTGTACTTACGTATTATATAAGACCACCTATGTGCAATACAGCTTCGACTGGTTGTTCATGAGGTGTCAGCATAGCAAAGTGTTCCATTGGATATTTCTTTGAAAAGATGGTCCATGGGCCAAAAAAGGTTGAGAACCACTGGTTTAGATTTCTGCAATATATCCCATGCAGTCTTGAAAAGCTGGGCGAATGTGATTCGTTTGAAATTCCTGTGCTTTAATGAGCAAGAATATGAGAATTCAGCCGTTGAATTTTGTTCATATTGTGACACTGCGATAATAAATTTTACAACTCGGTTGCGTTGTTTGATTCCTCTTTAACTTCTCACCTTTTGGCCTTAGCGTTCAAATGAAATCGACGTCAATCTCAAATGACTCTACAGCGCCCTCTCATCTTCCGATATTTTGCACGAAAACACGTCCAAACTGCTAAGATGTAGTCTGCGACGGTATTCAAAAAAAGTTTTACACTAAAGCTCGTAGCCATTTTTACATCAGTATTTGTGTTGTTGGGATTGTCAAATACCGGACATTTTTCTACTGGACAGTTGATTTTATAGAAATTCAAAGAACTGCACCCAGTCAGCCATTGCTAATCTACTCAGCATGAGGTTGCTCGTTACCAATGTCACTAAAAAAGAAACGGCTCAACAGGAACCTTTTTAGATGCCACGTCGGGCAACTTTGTGCATAGCCCTTTGCCAAGTTACTTGTAACAATCTCCCGGCACAAAACAAGCATGTTTCAGCGTTGGGTTACACTTTTTATGAGAGCAGGTAGTTGCTATCATTGTACTAATTCTAATACTATTTGGAATTGCGCTGTTGTTTTGCAGAACATCAAATCAATCGTTCAGAAAAAGAGTTCATAAAGCTGTCGGAACAGTCGCGAAAGTTGAAATTAATTCTGTCGAGAATCCCTGACGAAATGAGCGACAGACCAAGATTTCTCCAGACTATCAAGTAAGCCATGCAATATTTTCCATTGTGGTACTGATGTGTTGGTGCTTTAACCACTGTATTGCATGTAGCAGACCACAATGGCTGCGTTATACCTGTAAATGTAAAAACGCAAGTATTTTGCTATATCTTCCTGACGATTGCTTTCTGTGATTTAATAAGCGTCTACCATAAGTAGGCCTCGCAAGTTTTGCTGTTTGTTAGAATCGACATATGGATTAATCCGCAGTCGGTATAAGCACAATTTAGGACACATACTATGGTAAATACTACTTTTAAGTAAAAACTGAAATGTTCTTTGACATAAATGCACGGCTGGTATGCCCCCGATCTGTTTTTGATAGCCAATTCGTTTCAACCCAAAATCACCAAACCGACGAAGTTGAACACTGTAAAACTTTAATCATAATTTGTTGTATGCTGCGTTTGTTGTTTCTGTGTGTTCGAAATACAGGGCACAGAAGTGCACTGTGTATTTTAACGTGAGGCCGTTTTACGCGATGCAATGAATTTCTCGTAAAACGTATTGCGCGATGCCTTACGTATTGGTGACTCAGCGCAAACTTGGTTTGTTTGTCGTTGCTGATAGTCTGCATACTTCTGATACTCTAGCTTGTTTGTCAACCGCTCTGGAATGACGTGGATGCTTGAAATGGAATCCTGTAGTGGATTGCTGCACTCTCGTTTTACGTTCAAGTATTCGCAACTGGAAATCGTAGACTGCTTTGCGATTAGACTTGCCGTCTTGCCAATAAGAATTGCGGCGATTGAGAGAAGATCTCTCCATATCCCTGTACATTTTTATAAAATATGTAACTACAACTTGTTGCCAAGTCCTGTTGAGTTATCTGCTTCAGTGGTTGTTTTTTTACGAAGGGATATAGCAAGTGCAATAAAGGATCTTCTGTCTGCGGTAAATGACGTGTTCCGAAAATACAGTACCCGCGAAAATAGAAAGGTGGGTCTACAGGAGTGACAGGCTAAGTAGGTCTATTGACAAAATGTAATGTGTGTAGTAAAGTAATTAATGCGGTACACACGTGCAAGTTAAACGTGTGTTCGACATTTGTTCCCGCGTGTGCCTTATGATGTTTGTGTTCAGCTCTGCTGTATGCGAAAGATGGTCACATGGAGTGTGTTCGCATCAAATGAGAGTATCGCGTTTAGTCTTATCTACGCAGCATGTCGGTGCCAGTGGTATTTCGTTGACTGGCAAGGTAATAATTGATTGCTGTAGTATTTGCTTTTCGAAGCCTGACGACGTACGAAGTGTATTTTCGCGCTTGTAGAAGTGTCAGACTTTGTCGTACGTTTCAGATTTTAGATACACAGAAAAAGGAGTTTGTGAAGTGCTCCAAAAGTTTCAGCGACACCCTGAAGTCGTACTTCAGAGACGGCAGGTGAGAGCGCCACCTTACGCAAGCTGCGTGGCATTTTTCAAAACTTTGCCGTCGTGCCTTGTGCTGCTTATCCCGATCTCGGGCTGTTTCGCAATAGTGCCTTTGCGTGATATGGAATTCTATTTTGGCTTTTGCTGTGAATAGTTATCAGATATAGCATGCTTTTTTCTCCTCAAATTGCTGTTGGGTGGATTTTAAACGACGAATGAATCCGATCGTCATCAAAATCACTTAATGTTTTTAACATCGGTTAGTGTTTTAACATGTGTGACTTTTTGTCGTTTTCTCTGCTATGTTGTGACGTTTTAATGAGCATGGAGAGGTTGAACGTTTTGTGCTGATTGACATTCATTAAGGAATCCCCGTTGTAAATGTTAAGTGCTGGTTCTTGATTTCAACCGGCGAGGGCTCAATTTTTTCTGTTGTGACATGAATTGATTTGTCGGGGAGCCAGCCGATTCCAATCGGTTACGGCTGACTTGACAACGAAGCATCTGGTTGCAATGCTTTAGTGAAATCATGACCCAGGTATAATTATCCGATACCCTTGTTGACTTCGAACAATTTCCTTTCCACGACTTTGGTTGTTTGAAAAGGTTAATGAAATTTCAAGAGTGGGAAATAAGCCTGCCGTTCGTTGGTTGTGGTAATATTTTTAAAACATGGTTGAAAAATGCGCGACACCATTGACTATGAGCCGCATTGTGAGTTGCATTGCATTGTTAAAATTATGTTTTTTCACGGAAAAAAGCTTTGCATCTGCTGTCATAGGAGCTTCAGACCTGTCATTTTAATTGTCACGAGTTCGCCCGACATTTTGTCGACTTTTCGAGCTGGCATGGAAGATGTTGCTGCTATGTTGTTGTGTTGTGTCTTTCTGGGCTTCTGTGGCTTGTTGGTTGCACAAGGTCCCATGTATTTTGGTCGAGGTGAAATATCTGCAAACCATGCATATTTACAAACAGCAACAAAAACAAAGCAACCAAACATTCACACCGTTCCAGGGATTCACGTTGTCACGAAC
>Ga0210059_1009657_pt1 | contig 15030 bp, 8 predicted proteins | sample Ectturendosymbi2_FD_188042 | JGI IMG/M metagenome (GOLD analysis project Ga0210059, IMG submission 188042) | Ecteinascidia turbinata endosymbiont from Florida, USA - Sample 2 (SPAdes) (version 2) | ecosystem: Host-associated > Tunicates > Ascidians > Unclassified | place: Key West, Florida...
CAAGAGTGAAGTAATTGCATTGTAAGTTCAATTCGCTTGTCAATTTGGTTTGATTGACGTGACTTCACACTTGCGCTTGCCCCTCGAACTTCTATTGCAGAGCTTCATTTACAACTTTCGGCTCAAATACGAGTGGACAAGTGGTAGCGGCACACTTTCTGATGTCCATCACAGCAGCATGCTATTAGTTATTACACATAGACGTAGCTTGGGGACACATGAGCTGTGCCCGCGCTCCTACAAATAAAAGAAACCGTTGTGGTATCGCGTAAATACAGAACAATACCGATAATTAATTTGCCGTCGTCCTATCGGCCATTTTGCTAAAGCATCTTCATCAAAAAGGTTGTAACACGGTTGACTGAGCACGATGACGTCATGGCACCACTGTTCAAAGGCGCCCCGCGCAACGGTCTTGCATTTGGCCCCGCACCGGCTAGGCTAACTTTGTTGATGGGTCTGGAAGCATATTTACTGTCTGTGTACTGCATGTGTGAGTTGTACACATTGGCGTTGGAAGGAGGGGGTGCAGGAGGGGTCAAGACCTCCCTTAGAATGAAATTTAAGAGTTTCCTATTATATTTTTAGCAAACAAAGATTCTTTTTGCTTAACATGTGGGTGATGTGGGTAAAGTGAAATTTTAACAATATAGCTCCCCTGGGAAAAATCCTTTTGGGTACACTTGAAAAAATCCACCATTGCCCCCTCCTGTAAAAAATCCTTTCAACGCCCATGGCTGTACAGCAGTGTTTGTCAACCGCTTTGCTTCCGCGGAACCTCTGGCAAATGTCTGTGTTGCTCATGGAATCCTATGCAATGATCCAAAGGTCTATATTGATACAACCGCATAGAACTGTGGTTGAGAGTTTCGTTTGTTTGGCAGCCACTCGCAGAACCCTGAGGTTCTGGGGCACCCTGGCGGAAAATAACTGCTGTACAGTAATGTATTTCTTGGTAAAACGATATGTACAATATACGATTTTGGGAAAAGATATATGCAGCCCACAATGTCCACCAGTTGCTACTCAGGACCAGGTTTTTCGTACCGAAGAAATTCAGTATGCCAAATGGCAGACACATGGATACTCACATAATTTAGTATTTACAGTTGTTCAATTATATTTTTAACTTAAGGCCAACGCTGCAAATATGCTACATTCATCTGGCATTGCGATCAACTGAAACTTTTTAGATGTGCGCGTTACGGCGTAACGTATCATTTTATAACTTTCCAAGTGAAAAATCCCATAAGAATCCGGAACCATCTTATAGCCCTCAAAGGTTGGCATTGCTATTTTGTCTACTCTGTAAGAAACCTAAATATCACTTCTGGAACATTCGATTCATGCATCATAAATGAAACCATGAAAAAGATGGGTTTCATGACGTTTTAACGATACCACGCATATTTTGAAAAGAATTTTAAAGGGCAAAAATGGAGATGCCGGGGATTGAACCCGGGGCCTCACACATGCGAAGCGTGCGCTCTACCACTGAGCTACATCCCCATTCGACGAGGATGGGATTCGAACCCACGCGTGCAGAGCACAATGGATTAGCAGTCCATCGCCTTAACCACTCGGCCACCTCGTCTAGTGCTCGAGGGCCAGTTGGCCTCATTTTCTCGAAAAGCAAATGTTACGAAACATCATTCATGGATCATTCGTAACAGAGAGAATTTCGGAAACACATTTGGTGAAACGTGTAGCTTCAGAAAACACAGATTGAAAACTTCCCAATTCAAAGCTCATGATGTCATAATTGACCAGGTCAAGTCCGCTCTGTTGTTGAGTTCGGTTTGATGCAAACGCCTTTGCTTCATTCAACTGACGAGACAATATAAGATGCTTTGCTTCAAAAACTGTCTTTTGCTGCACAGACGACTAACCTCGAAGCAGAGATCAATTACATTTTCAGACTGTTTTCCGCGAAAGATAGTTCTTGCCGTATGAATTTTGGTATACAAAATGTGGAAAGGTTTTCCCCTCGGAATTTTGTGTTTCATTTCGGGAATGCATCGACAAAACGAAATCTGCTTTGCTCCAAATAAAGGATGTTAACTGTAGAGCCACTGAATTTCTGAGAAGGTAGGTGATATTGAAGGTAGAGGTCTGCGCGAGTAAATATTTTGTTTGGCTTCGCAATTATTTTGTTTGGCGCTTCGCAAATGTTTTGTTTGGCCTTCTTTGAGTATTTTTGAAACATTGGCCTAATGTGTGCCTGTGGTGCCACACTGTGGATGTTAAACACTCTAAAAGTCTCCATCTTCACTCTCACAAGCACACCTCCCTTCCTGACAGTTGAAATTACCCTGTTTAGTGATGTATTCCAACCCGGCGCATGGAAATAGTTAACGTCGAATAGTGATCATTGTTGTGTAAACTGGTAATCAATTGATCGTACTTCTATGAACAATTGATTTCCTGTACGCAGTATAGCTGAAGGCTATGAAACTCCCAGAGATTCCCCAAATAGTACAGTACGTTCATGGGTTGTTGGGCACAGGGAGATCAGTTGACTGGTTGATCTCTAGTATATTTAGATCAGATGTTTTCAATGGTTTCTCGGAATGTCGCCTATGATAAGAAAATAATATCCAAAGCAGAATGGGAAAACGACTTCCCATCAGCAAAATGGATTGTAATGGACGGGATTGAAGTGCTCATTGTAAACTAAGTGCTAAATCATTCCTGCCTTAGAAAAAAAGGAGTGCCTGATGCGTCTACCTCCATTTTAGATGCTGTATCAATTACTGTTTAAGAGTTTCGGAAATGCTGTATTAGATGTTAGTGATACAGTGTATTCGTTTTTGTATTTCGGTTTGGTTTTCAGAGTTTTTCCTGCGTTATTGCATTTTGAAAGCTCGACGTGACAAGACAAGGTTGCACTAGTCAGGCTACTGCCTGTAGCATAATTGTCGTTAAATAAAAATAAATACATAAACATAGAAAAAAACTGTGAGATAGCATGCGTCATATCCAGATCACAAGCGCAATGAAAATGCGGTTAGCGCTGCTACGGACATGACGGCAATCAACAAACCTGCAAAGGCCATGAGCATTTTCGACCGTGCGAAACAGATGGAATTGGAATTAGCTTGCAGTGGCACTGTTTGCTGCCACAGGTCTCTGTCAACACTAATAAAGCACATGTACATAGCTAGATTTGCTCTTCAGATTCAATATTAAAAGTCGTTTGGCTTGACTGTGATGTCGTGGAGTATGCCAGTAGCCTGACGTGGATTTAGAAATCAAAATCTGGTCAGTCAGGCAATATTAACTTGCTAAACTGTGTCAACAAAAACATAAATTGAAATATTTAAAATATTTATTTGTAAAAATCAATGAAAACCACGTTTCGTCACAAGGACGAAGCTTTCGGCGTTTGAAAGAATTCGCCTGGTCATTGGGCTCATAAATTATCTGCTAACCATGCTTCGAACCCGCATCCACCCCGCGCCTGACCAACCGCGCTGCTTTCGCAAGACACATGCACTCGTCACTGTGCGTGCCAGCCAAAAGCTTGTTCCGTATATTTGCAGCACCGTCTCAATTTTATTTTACTTGCGAAGAAGAATTAACCGCTGTCCACGTGCTTTCGTTCCTGTGCGTCACACGCGTCCGACTTTCCGTGTTGGTTGGTTGACATTCCAACCGGGTAATTTGGTGGTTGCCTTTTTCTCGAGAGTGGCGCTGTGAGCGAGTCGGGCCGAGGTGTGAGTCCTTTTTGCGCTTGATACGAGCCGTGACTGTCGGAAATCTGACTGCCTGACCGACTTATCTGATTGCCCGACAAACTTGTGTGTTTGCCGGAATAAGCATCTGATTAATCGACTAACGGCAGCTTGTGAAATGCTTCCTGGGCTTTAAACGTTGCGTGACCTGCATGAACTACGTTGTGTCAGTTTACGTCAATAGCGAACTTGTGTGTTGAAGCGGGTGGACAGTATTTCTGAGTCGCCAGGATCAGTGAGACAGTCAAACGAGTCGAGGTTTGGATGCAACACTGTGTGTCTGAAAACCATTAAAAACTCATGAAACGTGTTTCATCGCTCGTGGCAATTTAGTCAGTGGTTCGTTCCAAAGCCCACAGAAGCTCTTAAAAACACTGTCAACTGAAAATGTGAAACCATATTGATCAGCCTTGAAGGCTTTGTTCTTGAAGCTTTGAATGCACTATTGAAAACAGTATGCCGTTCACTGACGAACTCCTTAAATTTGACCATCTGCTATTCACGACAAACCCAGCTACACTAAACATTGGTTAACTAGCAGTGCTAGTTATCATCACGCAGAACGTATTTGTTGCAAGATAACTACGAGCTGGATACACCAATTTGTTGTCTTGCCAACGCTGGAGAATGTGGCTGCACCCTTGTACTGCAAGCTTACTGCAGCATTGAATTTCTTGCTCATGTCGCTTTCACATGCACTGCGTTATCATTCAGATGCCCACACAAATAATTTATTATCCTGCGCCGGTCCCCCACCAAGTTCAACGTGATCCCCTCCTCACCCACACGTACAGCTCTGCGGGCACACGCAACCCGCACGGGGTTAACCCACCCTATGCAGGATTCTAATGCAAAGGCGATTCTCTATCATTCCCTTTTCCATTCTCGTTCGTACACCTCTAGCACGATTGGCCAGATTGAAAGTACAGACGAACGAGAAGCAGCAAGTCTGAACTGCCGATTGCATTTATGATTAAGATATAAAAAATTAATGAAGTTTTATATCATTGTTATCACACCTGGCGAAAACGGTGACTGTCGCAACGCCCGGCTGACAAACGCGTGATGATCGGAAATTCTTGGTTTTCTACACTTCTGAGAACCGTTACTTGGCGCAGAAAGTGAGTATTTCCACGTGCAAACATGACGCATGCATGACAGCTGTTTTGTTAAGCTAGTATGAAACTGATTTTGAGTTATGCCGGGATGACCCCGCTCAGCTACCCTTAAAACCTGACTCTTTAAATAACAACTGCCAAAATGACAAATGAATTTTTTAGGAGCACAGGCCCATTTTCAACAATTCAGCAAAATATTTTCAAGTTCGTATGAATCGGTAAAGCAAACTTGTTGCATTTCGAAATATGTGTGTTTTTCAAAAACAAACGTATTTTCCATGGGTGACACGCAAGGCGACTCCTACCTAAATGGCAAAACTTTTACCAGTGCAACGAGGATTAACTATGAGTCACACGCGTCAATTCAGCTTAAACTCAGCGAAATACCTCAAGGCACGCATTTACGAAACTTGCGAAGCTTCTTCCACCAACATCCCAGACTTGTTTATGCACAAATGGCATTGGAGACCAGATGTTGTACAACAGAACAGCTTTTGTTGTCACACGTTACGAACCCACTGCCATCTTGGCAGTAAACTCTCCCCCTTTGTCCATACTTAAGGTGACCCTTGCGTGGCATTTTTCTACAATATGTTTGACGTCGCTGGCCTATAGCATCGCGCGTCGTAACCAAAGAACACAACCCATCATTTACAAAAAAAATTGATGATGGAAGAAATTTCTTGAAAAATCATGGCAGGCAGCGAGCTATGTATGTCTTCCATTGAAACTCGTGATACCAACCAGAACCACATTGCCATGAGAAAACATTTTGCTGATCGATTCCTTGCTTACACCCATCGTGGAAAGTACATACTTGAATAGAGATATGCGCAAGTTTGAATCATCGCAAAAAGACGAAAGCAGATGGCAGTCGACTGATTCCTCAAAAGCATAGAGAAACACTAGTGCTTTTAAGTGTTTGTTAGTGGTGTAGTAGAAATGGTGCTTGGGCAGCATAATGCGACATTAGCTGCAGCAGCAACAAGCCCTCAAGCACCTCATGGCAGTCGTGGAGCCACTCCGATTGTTAGCATTTGCTGACTAGAGTTGAAGCAGAAACAGCACAAAAAAGAAAAAACTTTATTCTTTTCATGGGTCTTGTTTGTGACGAATGTTCAGTACCAAAGGCAACACGCATCACTTGTGACAATAAGCAGAAACAATCTGAAATGTTTTGATGTTCATTGCCAGAGTGCTTTCTGATTTAAATATTTCTTTCAAATAATACAAAACTATCATTCACAAAAGCCACGTTTTTTTCATATATCATTGTCACACAGTTTTCATGAAGGTACAACTGCACCTATGACGTCTTTTATGGGGTAAAGTTTGTTTTCACATCGTATCACCGAACAGGGTGAATATTTGTTTTTGAAATTTTCCTCAGACATTCTGAAATAAACGTTAAGTGATTTCAAAAATCCTCAGGTCTCTGCACGAGTTCCAAAAGAGATAATCACTGTTGAAAGACAAAAAAGTTATAATTGTACCTAGTCGTTTAGTCGTGCCTACCCGTCACTTAAGGGGAGTCAATTCCTTAGTTTAATGACCTCTTCGCCTACATTTGTAACAAAGTCGTGGTTGATGCCGGTCTTTCTTTACCAAGCGTCCCACTGTATGTCGAAAAAGATGTGTATGCTTATAGCGCCCTCTTTTGCGACATCTTAAATAGATCGTCTTGGGATTAGTAACTTTCATTTCTTGTCTTGTCTTCAGCTGACACATTCTGAAAATACATTCTTCTCCAGATGACATCTATTTGCTAGCGAAAATACGTTTTCGATAACTCCACTGCCACTGAGATAGGTGAGGGTGAAGCTATTTCGCTATCAGAGTTCATAAGACAGATATGGCTTCTTCATTTTGTTGCGTGATACCCAAATTGAATTTTCTTTAAATGTTCTTGTAATTGAATAAGCGGATCGTATTGCCAGCGTATCTCTGGTTCTTGGAAAACCTTTATGCAGGTATCTAGGCCATCTTTTTCTTTAGCCATTTACAGTTTGTTTTTTGTTTTTCGTAAGGGCTAAGACAAAACCACGATTAAAACAATGCATTGCGCTACCCATTCATTCAGCTAAGGCGCAGTGTTGGCTTTACGCGTTTCCTGAGCAGTTTTTCTTCATCGCCTAGCTATTGAGGTTTTTCCTGACCTTATCGCTAATAGATGTCAATTCTTTGCACCCGGTGCTTGTACACCTTGTTCCAAAAGGCAGTAAGACGATTTATTTCTGGGGTCGAAGGAAGGACACGCGCATTTGAAAAAATGTTGCAGTCAGGATTTTTCTGGAATCGCAAGAAACCGCGGTCTGCCCGAGGTTTGTAATATTGCTGACAAATCATGAGTTATTTATCTATTTTCTGCGTGGTATAGACTTTTTCTAAAATGTTTTTCTAACCTTCTTGACCGCTAGAGCTCGTAAAATAGATTAGTCGCAGCTATTTTTTAACTTGCACCATTTTAACGCAACATAATTTCCTTTCAACAGTCAGGTAGTGTTTAATTCATACAGGTCGGCCCTGTAGTCAGATGAAGAAAAATAGTTTTGCTTAATGAGGTTTTATGTAGATTACGTCGCAAATTTCGCAAGGCTGAAACGCAAGCGTCATGAATGGTGTCAAGGCAACGTTCAGTACTTTCGTCCTTTTTAACGTGCCAGATTTGTCAAAGCAATAAGCTTTTGCTAAAACTAAACTCCTTGAGACATTTAGTTTTTCAATAGATCTCTTCTCGGAAACTGAAAGGTTTAGTTGTCAAACAAACTGAATTGTTTTGGGGGCGGCGATCAGCTCAGTGGTAGGGTGTCCGAAGGTTGAGTGTTCGATGCGTCCACTGAGTGACTCGCCGTAACGCTCCTTGAGCAAGAGCGTTCACTTCAACCAAACACGCAGGCTTTTTGTCCTGCCGCCAACACTACAATTGTCCTGCCGCCAATTGTAGTTAAATAAATCTGTCGCATTGCAGGCGATGAAACTAAACAAAACATTCTTTTTTCATACGTTGCCTCTGGTCTGCGGCTGAACTAGAAATTAGTTCCCATCTGAGCGATCGGCCGCGGTTTCTATGACCAGGGATGTGGAGCCGTCACAAAAATAACACGGCTGCGGAGCTTTTCGGGAACATGACTCCGGTTTCAGCTCCGGAGCTCTTGGTTTTCGTGAGTATGGCTCCAGCTCCGGCTCCTGTTCGCTTTTACCCATTCTATTCGTTTTTAGATTTTCAATTGTCGTGGCGTGCCTCAAATTGACTGGAAAATAAAAAATAGCCTATCTAGTACACAAAACTAAAAGAACATACTACACTTATTTGAGCAGGTTAATCTGGTATTTCTTTACAATCTGCGTTCTTACCACTCGGAAATCAGTGAATAAACACCAATCAGAGTTCAGACGATTGAGAGAACAATTACTAGAGGAAACTTTACTGAAGTTAATGGTAACATAAGCAAATTCTGCTACTGCTTTTATTGTTATAGCCTGAGGACCTTTTGTTATTTCTTTCGACCAGAATCAAGAAAATGGCTGTTTGGAAAACTGCTTCTGTGTTCGAGTATTTTCACCAAGTCCAGTCTTTGCACTCGTTGCATGCTTTTCCTGTTGCAGTCTTGACGATGCCAGCTAACAGCTCTGCCCAGGCAAGACATAAAAAGAGCGTAACACATATAGTCGTTACAATGAGCGTCGGAAGGATTTTTTTCCAGGAGGTGCATTAACGGATTTTTCCAGAGGCAGCCATAAAGATTTGGGGGGTGGCTAAAAATGGTGAAATCTAATTTTTCCTTCCCGAAACTAAGAAAACGACCTTTTTTGCTGAAAATGTAACATAAAGATGTCAAATTTCAAAATCCAGGGGAGCCAAGGCCGCCCCCTGCCCCCCACCTTCCGACACCCATGGTCGTTACCTTTCCCGTGCATTCGTTCTAACGTGCACACATTTGCATTAACAGAAATGGCAAGAAAAGTCGTTTGCTGTTTAAAAGTCGTTTGTTTGAACAAAACGCATGGCTTCCAGCAAGAAACTCACCTTTGGCTTTCTTGAAAGAGCTGAAAACGTCTGATTTCTCATCTTTTGCACTCATAATAAACAGTGATGAATGACAAAGCACAATATACTCTGCAAAGCTTAAGGACAAAATAAAAATGGTTGCTGCGTTGAAAGCATAAAATTTGCTTCTACAGGTGAAAACCTCAAGAAAAGTCCACATTTGTTTGCACTGCATCTTTATACCCTGCTAAAAATGTTTTGTCATGCAAACAAACGCTATAGTTCGCTACCAATTAGTTATAACGTTCATGTTATTCCAGTAAACGTAATGGTTCCTAGTGAGCTTTGCCAGTAATCTAGCAAAACTTGCTAGTAAGCCTAATGGTTTCTAATATAAAATCCTTCTTTACAATGGTGTGCCTTGCATAATATCATCAGCATGATTACACAACTACAAAAGCTTTGGAAATTATATGCATCCTGATTATAGCTTAGTTATTTTTAGATCGCTACACTGTTACAGATCCGGTTTGGTCATTCTGGCTAGAATGCAAGATGTTGTGGTAGTTTACAACGTTTCTCTTACTTCCACAAGTAACACCCAGCTACGATGCCGCAGCCTTAGTGATAATTAAACCAAGGAAACATAAGCAACTGGCAGATCCATTGTTGCATCGTAACTCGTAACAATCGCGCTTAGTTGTGCTGTGAAGAGCACTGTTTTCCGTGAAATAAGTCTCGCTTTCAGTCAATTTGGCAAAACCGTTAGTATCTACTATCTAGAAAGGGATCTGGAGCCGGAGCTACATATCAAATAGCCACAGCTCCAGCCCTTAATTTTAAACTGAACCCCGGCTCCTTCTATATTTTAATCTGAGTTTCTGCTCCGGCTGCAGGAAAAATGCCCCGCTCCGGCTCGGCAGCCCTGGTAATGGCAGTTTGGGAAAACTATCTTGTGATCAAACAGATTTAAGGCAGTGTCGCCGTCGCACTTGCTAACTTCTACTTCTTGCAATGCTTGTTGAGAGTTTGTGGTTTTACAATTTCTCTAAATAGCTTAACAAAATCATATCGTAAATATTTTATTTAAAAAATATTTCATTTGAAAAGAATCCGAAACCATTTCTGTGCAAACACTCTTGAAATGTTCGTGTGCATGAGCTTCTCTTTCAAGATTAACTTGCAACATTCTATCGACGGTTTCCATGTGCGACGTTGAAATTTTATATTTAAGAACGAAATTACACTCTATCCTTTACACGATGGACCACCAGTGGTCCACCTGTAATTTCTAGTACTCCGCAGAGAGTTTCACAAATCCTTGATAAAACGTTCACCGACCTATGTGCAATACAGTTTTGACTTGTTGTTCCTGAGTTGTCAGCATAGAAAGTGGTCCATCGGATATTTTTTAAAAGATTTTCCTTGGGCTAAACCAGCTTGAGAACCACGGTCTACACTTTGAAACTGGTGAATCGTATTAGTTGTGCACTAACGACAATGGAAAACGGAACGGTAGAAAATAGTCTTTGTATAGCTATAAAAAATATCAACACCAACTAACCCAGCATCTCTGGAAGAACCTTACGAGCACCTAAACATCTTAGGACCTCCCAAAGTTTTTTCTTTGTCAGTAGGCAAATTCATGCACTCTTATTACAACAAACTGCATCCAAACAATTTTGATGACTATTTTATCCCAATCAGATCCATTCATTCTAACTCCACAGGACTATCCACTTCCAACAACCTGTTTCTACCTAGGGTTAACTTTTCTTCAGGAAAATGTTCCCTTACATTTGTTGGCCCAAAGTGTGGTCTTCACTACTAGACTTTATTAACCCTGCTCAAATACCTCTGCCCAGTTTGGTCAAACGGTTCTACTTAAATTAAAAATTAGTAAACGTTCACGTAGAAAGCTGTTTTTTTCAGTAGCTGCATTTTTTCGACACTCTTTCGGGCAGTCCTATCGAAAACTGCACAAGTTTTGTAGTTTTCGATGAGGAACAAAATTTTGCCCAAATTGACCCATGGTTACTTGAGGTGTAACAAAGTTTTTTTACAAAGATCCCTCCTAAGGTAACCTTGACCAATTTGGCCCAAAGGAGTTGGTGCATGTAGGTTCACTAGTAGGCCACGCCAGCAACGCTTGACCGAAGTCAGCCCCGGAGGAGATCACGCGGGGGCAAGCCCTGACGACACAAATCAAATTGGCCCGAATGGCTCCTGCTCAGCTCGTGGTTTTCATTGAGAAACAGGCAGGAAATTGTATGACGCCTTCTCCATCAGAGGAAAGAAATTGGAACCTCAAAGGGCCTGCGCCGTGTGCACTTGTGGTGAAAGGTCAATTGAGGACATTCATTGAGGACATGATGAACCTTGTGCTTCTCTTTACCTAATTGAAGTTTCTAGAACTCTGGCTTAGCCAAAAAAAGCTTGTGCTTTGTCGTGCGTGCACTCGTTGTAAAAGGCAAAGCATTTTATTGAGGACCTGAACTTTGAGACCAGACAACGCTGTGGCACCTGTCCACCATCAAAGCAGAACGACATGAGGTTCACGTGCCAACTGCCAACGATGGGCAACACGCGTCTGCATTGATCACTTTCAAGTTTTCTGCAAAGATCACTCACACTCCCGGAACACTAACCCAGGGTGATTTCTACCCAGACAGGAGTGGTGGCCACGTGGTCCCTAGGTGAAAATCACCAGATGTTATGGTGAGTTCTGGTGAAAATCACCCCACGTTGTGGTTAGAGTGAGTTTTGGCTTCCCTGTTAATGCCTTGACATTGTACAAATTGACAAAACTCCACTAATTTATAGTTTTCATGTTTCAATTTCGGGAGGCTTGGTGCATTGTTTGGGTGGACGTAGCCCACGAAAACCCCCTGTGGCGACGGTACTGGCCGTATGTGAAACATGAAAGTCAATAGCAGTGCCGCAATCAATTTGATTGCCCAACAATTGCCGTAAAGCATTTGCCCATTTTGGGAACGTTTACCTTATGTGCCTGATTTTCGTAAATAATTTGCCCATTTTGGACAAAGTTGATTAATGTGGCTGAACGTTGCAATGAAAATAGAAAAATTTCATGTCTCAACCTAATTTACTTTTATTGCAGGTAGAACCACAAGCTTGAAATGCGGTTCTGTTTAAACCTTAAACCGACCACCAATGACGTCTACTGGCAGAATTTTTTTATTTTTCTTTACTTTTTCGTTCACTTGTGCTTCCCACATTTTTGTTTGGAAAATTGCCTTTGTTCTTGGTCATATAAAATTTTTTCCAAAATCAACACGTTGTTTTTTTCTGGTCGGATGAGCTCAAGAAGACGTGCTAAGTTGAAAAAAAACCCGCGCACGAGTCTAAACCTGTCAGTTAGTCCAGTGTAAGCGAACAAACAAAATCTGCCCATTTTGGGCAAGGACAACAACGGTGTTTGTGTTTAGAGGTTACCTGAGCAGGGTTAAGTCTTCTGCTGCTTTTACCTTCAAATGGATACCTAAGAAACACATCTTACATGAAAAGGATACATACGTATGTATTTTAGCAACAACTCAGTTATCAAGAGTAAAATGCTGAGAGTTTCAGTAATATGAAGAATTTAACTTCATATTACTGAGAAGATATGTTATTTTCTATGTAAGAAAAGATATGTTATTTTTTGTGTATCTTTACTTTAGCTAAAGTATCTTTACTTTCGTTCTTTCCTGTGCCCATTCCATTTTAGGCATGAAATTACACTGCATAGTTTGTTGTTTTTCTTTTGTTTTGTTATTCTTTTGTACGACATCAATCCTTTTTGAATTTTTTTTCTTTGTTAACACATTTTATGACTGCACCAAAAACTTCCTCAATTAAAGTGGATCCACCCCTTTGTGTACATAGGCATGCTCTTTCCATCCGTTAATTTCCTCACCTTGTTCTATGTTTGCTTGTTTGGTTTTTCTAACTGTACTTATTTGATTTGCATCAGTTATTCTTCAACACTTTTCCAAAAGGGGAAAAGGGAGTTGGTTGAACAGATGACCAACGTGGTCTTTCACCAATCCTATATGACACAACAACACTTTGCAAATTGATCCGTTATTACGTAAGGGTGTCTTCATTCTAATATTAACTGACAATCGGTTTCCTTGTCGCACGATGCGTCTTTGTATTGTTTCTGCTTATTAGCTGAGTCATATGAAACAATAAACCAATCAATATCTTCTGCCTTCTCAATGGCTCTACATCTTTTATTTCTTGTCATAAAAGCCTAGGAACATTCTTTCAACGTTTTGCAATATCAAAAAACAACCACACCAAAATATATTTTGCAGAAAGCAATCTGAAAATGTAATTGATTTCTGCTTCGAGGTTAGTCTCATCAGCAACAAAAGACAGTTTCTGAAGCAAAGCATCTTATATTGTCTCGTCAGTTGAATGAAGCAAAGGCTTTTACATCAAACCGAACTCAACCACAGAGCATGGTCTATTATGACCTCATGAGCTTCGAACTGGCGGGTTTTAAATGTTTTTGTCTGAATTTACACGTTTCGATTTTTTTTCTGAACTTCTCTCTGCTACTCAAACATTACGCAAAAAAATCTGCATTGAAAGTTGTCTACAACTCATTAATTCAACCCTATCTTATTTACCCAATCATCAATTGGGAACTTGCTTCAAAGGCTACAATTCAACCCCTCAATAATCTCCAAAACAAAGCTATAAAACTAAGAGGACCAACCAAGGAAACATCTCTGGAAGAATCTTTCCAGCACCTAAACATATTATGTCTTCCCAAACTTTATACCTTATCAGTAGGCAAATTTGTGCACTCTTACTATAGTACAACGAACTACTTCCACATCATTTTGATAACTACTTTATTCCAATCAGCTCAATTCATTCTTACCCCACAAGACCATCCACTTCTTACAACATGTTTTTACCGAGAGTCAACTCCTCTTCAGGAAAATGTGCCTTTATAGAGGTTGGCCCAAAAGTGTGGTCTTCAATACCAGACTGTAATAAGCCATCAAACACTTTTTCCTTCAAATGGAAACTGAAGAAACACCTCCTACATGAAAAAGATACATGACTATGTATTTCAGCAACCTTGCACTAATCAAAAACTAAACGATGAGAGTTTCGGAAATTTGATTAATGTAGTATTGTCTGTTATATATGCATCTTCACCATTTGGTTCTCGTTCTTTCCTGTGCACATCCCATTTTTCGACATGTAATTATAATCCACAGGGTTTTTTTGCTTTTCTTGCTTTTAAACTTCATATATTTTTTTACTTTGTATATTTTGTTTAAACATTTTTTTGACCCCACAAAATTTCCTAAATTAAATTTGGCCCACTCCTTGGTGTACATAGGCATGCGCTCTTCATCTGTAAATTTACTTCAAAATGTTTTAAGTTTGCTTGTTTCTTCTTATTTTGACCAAGTTGTTCAAACCACTGCTTGGTCGCACGAGATTCGGGGCAGATGTTGAGCAGCCATTCGGTTGTCTCATCGTCCAGAACCGTCAGGCCATGCAATCCGTGGGGAGGTCGATGGATTGGACATTGGAGGATAACATAGTCGACGGTTTGTTCTTCTGCGCCACATTTACAATCCGAAGATGAGACCATACCCCATTTGTACAAGAAGGAGCGGAAACGTCCAACACCGGTGCGGAGGCGGTTAAGTCGGGCCCAGGTTGTTCTTGGGAGGGTCATTCCGGGAGAGTGGGTGCCGGTGTCACAAAATGAAATTGTTGAGTTTTGTGTGGTTGTCTGTCCACACCGCATTCCATTGGTGATCCGCCCAATGCCCCGCACGAATATTTTTGATGTCAGATAAACTGATGAGATGTTGCGCGGCGGGTACAAACGGGTGTCTTGATTTGAGGTTTGGTTTGGTTTATTGTTTCATATGACTCAGCCAACAAGCAGAAGCATCACAAAAGCCATCGCATGCAGTAAACCAACCCTTGGCGAACAATAGGGCAAATGAAAACACAGTGGCACAACAGTTGATCAGTGTAAACAAAGAGGGGCGCTGTGTCATATAGGATTGGCGAAAGACCGTGAAAATTTAATATCGTCTGGTATTGAAGACCATACTTTTGGGCCTATGAATTTAAGAGAACATTTTCCTGAGGAAGAGTTAACTCTAGGTAAAAACAGGTTTTTAGAGGTTGCTAGTCTTGTGGA
>Ga0210059_1009658_pt1 | contig 15030 bp, 10 predicted proteins | sample Ectturendosymbi2_FD_188042 | JGI IMG/M metagenome (GOLD analysis project Ga0210059, IMG submission 188042) | Ecteinascidia turbinata endosymbiont from Florida, USA - Sample 2 (SPAdes) (version 2) | ecosystem: Host-associated > Tunicates > Ascidians > Unclassified | place: Key West, Florida...
GAGGCAAGCGAGTTATACAAATAATAAAAGCTTTTTTTCTGATTGTTCTGGAGCCACAGCCTGAGTCACAAACGTCTAGATGGTGAAGCCGGAGCCAAAAACTTTAGATGGCCGGAGCTGGAGCTGAAGCCTGAAATTTGAGTACCGTCTTCACAACCTTGGCACAAACCAGTCTGATTTTTTGTTGGTTACTGTAGAAAACATAACTAAGAGCTAAAATTTCTTTACGTTAACTAACACCAACCGTGGGGTTTGGAAATATGTCCTTATCCATGTGTGTACACGGCGAGTAGAAGCAGGTATAATCGCCTTTTCGCAAAGCATAAGCTCTTCCCGATGCTGTTGTGATTGTCTGGTTTTCTGTAACTTGGCCGATGTTCATACTTGAGCTCGTCAATCTCAAAACCTCCATGAGAAACTAATCTACACATAAATAGCAGATATTTCATTGTCTGTCGATTTTGTAGACTTTTCTTGTGGAGTTATTTTCAAGCACTTTTCGGTTTCATACGCTTCAGCCACTTTTATTTACAAATCTGACATGTTGTTGATTGCGCGTATTACACATCAGGCCCGAAGCCGCGGGGTGGAATTCGGGAGCAGTGCGTCCCCAAATTTATTTTGTGCCCCCAAATTTTGTTGCGCCCAGAAAAATCTTTATTAAACATATAGTAAAAGCAAAAAATTTGCCCCCTTAAGAATGTATTGTGCCCCACCAAATCTTGAAACCTGGCTACGGGCCTGTTACACTTTGAACATATTTGTCGAAATAGTGAAATGCAAACAAAGCACAATGGTGCGTTATTGGAATCAATGTTGAATTTACATGGTCAGTGAGTAAGATGAAAGTTTAATTCAAAATAATAATCACAGCTGGATATGCTGCAGCTGCAAATATGCTGCAACTTCTGCGATATAATCAATGCAATGCTGAATGTCCCATTGATTGTGTGAACCAACCAACTATTCATCAGTGAAATAATAATGAGAAAGTCTACACTGTAAACAATCTGTAAACCAGAATTTTGCATTACAAGCCTATCAAATAAATTTTTCTCACCTTGATTTTGTTCGAAGCCTTTTCAAGGTGAAAATGAACAAACGTTTCATTCGCAAAACATGCCTACACGGAATACGTTTATCTGCCTCGTGCATGTTTTATCGATGAAATATTGTTGGCAATGTCAAACCAAACTTCTCAGTCATGTGTTGTTTCATCCGATTGTCCAGGTCGTTGTTTTGGTTCTACTGTATCACTTTATGTAGATCAATCCTATGCCGACACAGTTTACAAAGCAAAAGCAAACCATTTGAAGACAGTTACTTAAACTTGAAAGAATTAGAATTTATCTTTGAGCTGAAGGTTGACCCACAACTGTTGCGATTAACAAATTTTAACAAAACAATTGGTTGCATTAGTTAAGATCATCACTCAAACAGCACACATCAGCAAAAGTTTTGTAGAATAAACAGGTTCAATGCAACCACGTCATGCGATGAAGGTAAATGGCATACGTGAATTTAATTACAATGATTTCAAAACACCTTCAAAATCTTAGAGTTAGTAATTGGCTTTAAACATGATTTGCTGCAAATGTGACGAATGTATGTCTCACCTCAATTTCGTGAATACTTTCTTGAGTATTGAAAAACACTTACGTTTGTCGTCGTTTGTCTCAAGCTTCTTTATTGTAGTTGAAATAAACTCAGAAGTTGAAGAAACCGTATCAGGAGTCTTGCTTTTGGTCGTTGCGCCTTACATGGTTTGTTGGAAAGTTGACGTCAGCCATTCTTCAGATTCATTGCTAACCGTTGTTTCTTTCCCAACATGTTTGTTTGAGTCTTGTGGGGTCGTAGCTTTTCAAAACAAACGACTTTCAGAAAACTATTGCATATTTGGCACACTAGAAGATATTATTGTCTTTCCGAAACGTTTTGTGACAAATAAACAAGTAAATGTTGTTTCTTGATTGGAACCTCGTTTTTGAGCATGCTGCAACTTCTGCACTATAATCTATGCAATGCTGAATGTCCCACTGAATGTGTGAAACAACTATTCATCAGTGAAATAGTAATGAGAAACTCTACACTGTGAACGGTATGTAAGCCAGAATTTGCATCACAAGCCTATCAAATACATTTATCTCCCCTTCATTTTGTTCGAAGCCCCTTCAAGGTGAAAATGAACAAACTTTTTTTCGCAAAAAATGGCTACACGGAATAGGTTTATCTGCCTCCTGCATGTTTTACCGATGAAATAGTGTTGGCAATGTCAACCAAACGTCTCAGTTATGTGTTGTTTTATCTGATTGCTGTGGTCGTTGTTTTGATTTTACTGTATAACTTCATGCAGATAAGACCTATGTCGACACAGTTTACAAAGCAAAAACAAACCATTTGCTTACATTTACTTAAACTTGAAAGCATTAGGATTTAACTTATTTTTTTCAGCTGAAGGTTGCCAAAAAGCTGTAGCGATTAACAAATTTTAATAAAACAATTGGTTGCATTAGTTAACATCATCACTCAAACAGTACACTTGAGCAAATGCTTTGCAGAATATGCAGGTTCAATGCAACCAAGTCGTGCAATGAAAGTATATGGCACACGTGAATTTAATTACAGTTATTCAAAACACCTTCAAAAATATTTTGGATAGTAATTGGCTTTAAACATAATTTCCTGCAAATGTGACACTTATATGTCTCACCACAAATTCGTGAATAATTTTTTGAGTTTGAAAAACACTTACTTTCGTGGTCGTTTCTCTCAAAATTCTTTATTGCAGTTGAAATAAACTCAGAAGTTGAAGAAATCGTATCAGGAGTCTTGCTTACGGTTGTTGCGCCTTGCATGGTTTGTTGGAAAGTTGATGTCAGCCATTCTTCAGATTCATTGCTAACCGTTGTTTCTTTCCCAACATGTTTGTTTGAGTCTTGTGGGGTCGTAGCTTTTCAAAACAAACGACTTTCAGAAAACTATTGCACGTATGGCACACTAGAAGGCATTATGGACTTTCAGAAACATTTGTTGACATATGAACAAGTAAATGTAGTATCCCGCGTTGAAATTCGTTTTTGAGTATGCTGCAACTTCTGTAATATAATCGATACAATGCTGTACTGTATATCGAAATGATGGTATGAACCAACTATTCATCAGTGAATTAGTAATGAGAAACTCTACACTGTGAACGATTTGTAATCCAGAATTTTGCATCACAAACCAATCAAATAAATTTTTTCCCCTTGATTTTGTTCGAAGCCCCTTCAAGTTGAAAATGAACAAATGTTTTATTCACAAAAAATGCCTACGCCGAACAGGTTTATCTGCCTCATGCATGTTTCACCGATGAAATGTTGTTGGCAATGTCAAACCAAACGTCTCAGTTATGTTTTGTTTTATCTGATTGCTCTGGTCGTTGTTTTGGTTTTACTGTATAACTTCATGCAGATAAGACCTATGCCGACACAGTTTACAAAGCAAAAACAAACCATTTGCTTACAGTTACTTAAACGTGAAAGAATTAGGATTTAACGTCTTTTTTTTCAGCTGAAGGTTGCCAAAAAACTGTAGCGATTAACACATTTTGATAAAACAATTGGTTGCATTAGTTAACATCATCACTCAAACAGCACACTTGAGCAAATGCTTTGCAGAATATGCAGGTTCAATGCAACCAAGTCGTGCAATGAAAGTATATGGCACACGTGAATTTAATTACAGTTATTCAAAACACCTTCAAAAATATTTTGGATAGTAATTGGCTTTAAACATAATTTCCTGCAAATGTGACACTTGTATGTCTCACCACAAATTCGTGAATAATTTTTTGAGTTTGAAAAACACTTACTTTCGTGGTCGTTTCTCTCAAGATTCTTTATTGTAGTTGAAACAAACTCAGAAGTTGAAGAAACGGTATCGGGAGTCTTGCTTACGGTTGTTGCGCCTTAACAAGTAAATGTTGTGTCCTGCGTGGAACCTCATTTTTGAGTATGTTGTAGCTTCTTGAATATAATCTATGCAATGCTGTTTGTCGTATTGATGGTGTGAACCAACTTTTCATTATAGAAATTATAATGAGAACCCCTGAAGGGTCAACGATTTGTCAGCCAGAATTGTACGTCACAAACCTATCAAATAAATTTTTCTCCTTATGAATTTGCCTGAAGCCTCCTCAAAGTGAAAATGAATAAATATTTTTTTCACAAAAAATGCCTACATCTCAAATGTTTATCTGCCTCCTGCATGTTTTACCGTTGAAATATTGTTGGCAGTGTCAAACAAAACCTCTCCGTTTTGTCTTGATTTATCTGATTGTTCTGGTCGTTGTATTAGTTGCACTGTACACCTTTTGCAGATTAAGGCCATAGCGACACTGTTTGCAATGCAAAATCAAACCATTTGTTTACAGTTGCATAAACTTGAAAGTATTAGGAGCTTTCGTTTTTTGTTTCAGCTGAAGGTCGCCCCACAACTGTAGCGATGAACAAATTTAGGAAAAACCATTCGTTGTATTCGTTGCTTCCTTTTCCCAAACTGCACACTTCAGCAAAAGCTTTGTACAATGTTCGTGTTCAATGTAGCCAAGTCTTGCGATAAAGGTATATGGCATACCTGATTTTGAATACAGTTATTTCAAATCCCTTTCACAAATCTTTTATTAAGTAATTGCTTTTAAACATCATTTACTCTAAATGTGATGCTTGTATGTTTTGAAACCAACTCCTTGAATTCTTTTTGGACTTTTGAAAAGCACTTACTTTCGTCGTCGCTTGACTTATGGTTCTTCATTGTAGTTGAAACAAACTCAGAAGTTGAAGAAACCGCGTTGGGAGCCTTCCTTTCATTTGGTGCGCCTTGCATGGTTTGTTGGAAAGTTGACGTTAGCCATGCTTCAGATTCATTGCTTATCGTTGTTTTTTCACCAACATATTTGCTTGAATCTTGTAGCGTCGCAGCTTGTCAAAATGCACGAATTTCAGAAACCTTTTTCACGTTTGGCCTACGAAAAGATATTATGATCTTTCAGAAACATTGAGTGACAAATTAACAAGTAAATGTTTCTTTTGTGGAAGCTTGCTTTTAAGTATGCTACTGATTCTGCAATATAATCTATGCAATGCTGTATATCCCATTGGTGGTTTGAACCAACTTATCATAAATAAAAGCTATTCAAAATCACTAGAGGGTGAACGACTTGCAAAAGAGAATTTTGTATCACAAACCTATTAAATGATATTTTCTCCCCTTAGTTTTGTTTGAAGTCACCTCAAAATAAAATCGAAGAAACAATTTATTCACACAAATGATCACACCGAAAAGGTGTTTCTGCGCCGTGTATGTTTTACCATTGAAATATTGTTGGCAGTGTCAAACAAACCTTCTCACTTATGTCTTGGTATATCTGATTTCTCTTGTTGTTGTTTTTGTTGTACTGTATAACTTTTGTATATAAAGCCTATGTCGACACTGTTTGCAGTGCAAAAACAAACCATTTGCTTACAGTTTCTTAAACTTCAATCAGGACATTTCCTTTATTGTTTTAGTTGAGGGTTGCCCCACAACTTCAGTGATAAAAAAATTTAAGCAAAACAATTAGTTGCATTAGTGAATACAATTTCCCAAGCAACAAACGACAGCAAAAGCATAGTAGTGTTGCTACGTCGCCGCTGGCGTTGCATTGAATGTGCGGTTTACCACGCACGCAATGTGCGCAAAGAACAACACCATATATATGTGGCGCGAAGAAGCAATAATAGAGTGATCCCGATACAGTGACCTTGGTGAGTGACCTCTAACAATGCTTGTGAACCTGCTGAATAGTTGATTGTTCTGTACATCCTGATGGCAACGACGAGAGTAATCCCGACTGGTAAACTCTATTATGGCTTGCTGCCACAGTGTGAAGCCTTGCGCACTTGCCAGTCAGGCTTTCCGATCGCAACAGCAGAATATGCATTGTGAATGTAGCCAAGTCTTGTGATAAAGATATGACATACCTGATTTTGAATTCATTTTATTCAAAACACCTTCAAGAATCTTTTAATGAGTACTTGGTTTTGAACATAATTTACTGCATAAGCGACCGCTGGAATGTCTCTCCTCAAATGTGTGATTTCTTTCTTGAGTTTTGAAAGACACTTACTTTTGTCGTCGCTTGTCTCATGCTTCTTTATTGTAGTTGAAACAAACTCAGGAGTTGAAGAAACCGTATCAGGAGTCTTGCTTTTGGCTGTTGCGCCTTGCATGGTTTGCTGGAAAGTTGACGTCAGCCATGCTTCAGATTCATTGCTGACCGTTGTTTCTTCCCCAACATGCTTGTTTGAATCTTGTGGCGTCGCAGCTTGTGAAAAAAAAAACGATTTTCGAAAAACTATTGCACGGTTGGAATACTTCAAGGCATTATGGTTTGTGAGAAACACTTCGTGAGAAATGAACAAGTAAATGTTGCTTCTTGTGTGGAACTTTGTTTTTGAGTATGCTGCAGCTTCTGCAATTTAATCTATGCAATGCTGTATGTCCTATTGACGGTATGAACCAACTAATCACAAATAAAAAGCTAAAAAGCTATTCAGTAACACTAGACTGTGAAAGACGTGTATACCAGAATTTTGCATTACAAACCTTTGAAAAAATTTTTTCTCCACTTGATTTTCTTTGAAGCCCCTCAAAGGAGAAAATGTATAAACAGTTTATTCACAAAAATACCTACATCGAAAAGGTTTACCTACCTCGTGCTTGTTTTACCGTTGAAATTTTGTTGGCAGTGTCAAACAAAACTTCTCAGTTATGTCTTGTTTTAACTCATTTCTCTGGTCGTTGTTTTGGTTGTAATGTAGGGGAAGGTGAGGCACACAAAGACTAGGGGCACAATCGTCTTTTTTGATTTATTCAAAAAGTTGAAAACGATGAACTTTAAAGTTTCCATGGTGATTTAGTCTAATACCAGACGTAGTTTTAAAAGTTGCAGAGCAAGTTTTGTGTTTGCTCCCCGAAAGTAATTTATAAAATCGAATTATGTAGATAAATCCTATGTCGACACTGTTTACAATGCAAAAACAAACCATTTGCTTACAGTTCCTTAAACTTGAAAGAATTAGTATTTTTCTTTTTTTGTTTCAGCTGAAGGTTTCCCCACAACTGTAGCGATTAACAAATTTTAACAAAACATTTGGTTGCATTAGTTAACATCATCACTCAAAGAGCACAATTCAGCAAAAGCTTTGGAGAATATGCAGATTCAATGTAGCCACGTCTTGTGATAAAGGTATATGGCATGCCTGATTTTGATTACAGTCATTTCAAAACACTTTCAAGAATCTTTTGGTGAGTAAACGCGTTTAAACACAATCTGCAGCAAATGCTACGATTGTATGTTTTCACCTCAAACGAGTGATATCTTTGTTGAAGAAGCCGGATCAGGAGTCTTGCTTTCGGTTGATGCGCCTTGCATGGTTTGTTGGAAAGTTGACGTCAGCCATGCTTCAGATCCATTGCTAACCATTGTTTCTTCACCAACATGTTTGCTTGAATCTTGTGGCGTCGTAGCTTGTCAAAACAAACGATTTTCAGAAACTTTTTGCACGTTTTGCACACTAGAAAACATTATGGTCTTTTAGAAACATTTAGTGACAAATGAATAAGCAAATGTTGTTTTTTTGTGTGGAAATTCGTTTTTGAGTATGCTGCAACTTCCGCAATAGAATCTATGCAATGCTGTATGTCCTAATGGTGGTGTGAACCAACTATTAAGTAATGAAATCTATTCACCACTGCTAGACTGTGAACGACTCGCAACGCAGACTTTTGCATCACAAACCTATGAAAAAACATTTTTCCCTGTTTGATTTTTTTAAGCCTCTTCAAAATGAGGATGAAAAAATTTTAATTCATAAAAATGCAACGAAGATGGGCAAAATTGTGGCTGGCGTGAGTGACGTATAAATTTTGTTGCATCATCTTCCAGGTTTAGTTCACGCTGGTGGTGTATTTGCTTAACGGACTACCTTTTTTCTGTTGCAAAAATACCGACCGGTTACAAAATTGCAAACAACAACGCAGATGGGATTAATCCGGAGGCACATCCAGACTTGCCTCTTGCAACGAATCGCTGCATATTTTGAGATGCAAACGTAACATGCTGCACAATCATCTGTGGTTACATCGCAGGTGATCCGGCCGGCGGCGCCTTTTTTTATCAGATTAAAACATGAAACGCCTTTTTTTATCAGATTAAAACAAGAAATATCAGATTAAAACATGAAAGGCGTTCGCTGCAGAAGCTCGAAAATAAAAAAAATCTAAAATACGAAAACGGATGAAAAATATGATAAATATCACGTAAAACATTGTATGATCTTCTGCGATGAATTTCCAGTGACGAAATCGTTACCAGCGCCGGTGACAAGTTTGATAATCAATACACCTTTTTGCAATCAATGACAGGTGGGGACAGTTCATCTCTAAAATATGAAATTGATAATGAAGAAATATTACCATACCCCACAAATTTGAAAATTATCAAAAATTGAAAAATATAGGTTGGGGAAGGGAGACCAGGGAAAATCCCATGACTCGTTACCCGAATCCGGACACACCCAAAACCCATACAATCTTGCGTCCGACCCCTCCTATGACTACCCACTCGATTCGTATGTTGCTGCAGAGATACTTGATTGGAAGAAAATGAAAAATATTACATCTCGCAACGCCAGATGCTTGTGATCCAAAAAAACTAAAGAAACACAATCACCCTCACTACAAACAATGAAATAAAAAATGCAGTAATAAGGTAATTGGTTTTGCGTTGTTTTGAGAACAGTAGGTATCGAATAAAACCCTTTCGGTGCAATGAATCAAACACTCTGATGTTTACCAGGTGTATATTTCACCTACTGAGCAGTCTTTTTGAGCTTTGGGATATGCTCGAATCATATAACTACATTAAAACAAACCCACAAAGAACAAAGTGACAATGAAGAAAATCTAAGCCGACCAGCACTTAAAACATAGCATAGAAAAAGGCTCTCGCAGGAACGACGAGTTTGACAAAATACCACGCGGATAGCGAGGTTTATTTCATTTACATATTTATTTATTTAGCAACACGATCGCCACAGCCGTTCCTGCAATCGTGTCGTGACGCGACGAGCTTGTTTAAACAAATTTATCGAGGTAAAAACTAAAATGCGTTGAGTACATACGATTTGCAAGTGGTATAACCTGTTTACAAAATACATGGACGCAATCACGCAGTGGGTTTATGGAATGTTGCGATTGATGATGAAGTACAAACAGACCGAAGTAGCAAAGGAAAAAGTATCTTGAAACCCTCCGTTTAGCAGCAAAACAAGGATGAAGCCACACAACATTGATCTCTCACAAAGCCAAACTTTTGTTCAATGGTGCCATTTCTCGGAAATGACTACTGTTATGGTGCTATTGTTGATAATATGAATTGTCTGTCTGTGAATGAGCAACAATTCGGAAGTAGCCTGCACAAGAACATACTGGATTTTTACATGCAGGAATTTTCGTGCAAATGATGCTCTATTCTATTGAAAGAGATGCAAAGTTAGCTGCAAATTTCTTGTGAAGCTAGCTTTTCGACATTGGTGGCAATTCTATAACTTTACCGTTGATGCATGAAACAGAAGCACAAGTGCGATTTAGTTTCATTAGGCTGTGAAAAAATACAAACAATCTGAGAACGAACGGGATTATTATGGAGTTCAAAAAAGTAATTTGCAATCTGCGCGTGTATTGGCAAAACGCTTGCGCAAAATCAAAAAGTAACCGCATACAGAACCTTCCAACCGCAAATCATTCTGGCACGCTCGCTACAACTCTTATATTATTTGCCGTTGATTTTTTGCCCTTCAGAAAAAATGGCTTTCTTTACCGCTGCCTTGGCAGGTGGTTTTCTACCACTGCTGGGTGAGCCGTATGATTAATTTGTTGTAATTACGTTTGTACTGTGTGGATGAATGCATTGTTGCGTTTCGTTTTCATTCAACCTACCGCGAGATTATTTGGATGTTGTTTGTTAGCCAACCTTGTGTGCAATAGTTCTCTGTGTTTGAATGGACCATTCGCAAATGGAAGGAATATTTTACAAAATCCTCACGTAAGAGAGCAACAAATGATGTCAACTTACCATCGTGGTAGACTACACATCTGTACATCAAAGTGCTCGGACAAGAGCAAGCTAGATATACAACTTGCATACGCGGGACGCAAAGGCTACAGAAAATTCATCTAATATTTTCAGATTAAAGCCTTAGCAACAGCAGGATTTGCCACCACTTCTGCTGTGCTATATTTCTAAGACGTGACGTAATTAGCTTAATCCTTCTTCTTCCTACCAACAGGTCCGCGGAGTGCAGAGTTCAACGCAACTTCAAAACAAAACTGACACAATCATCAAATCTTTTCACTGAAACCGCGAACAATATTTTCTTTCAAATTTGTTTCGTTGTTGGTCACTTCCCTAACCACATGTTTAGTTTCTCCGTTATCCGGACGAAACGCCTAACAAGAAGAAAGCAAAAGTTTCCGTTACAGGAGCTACGTTACACAAAAGACTTAGAAAAGTATGTAATGTACGAATGGCCTTTTAAGGAAGCGAAGACGTTGGAAGAAATGTAAAAACGCTTTCTGCAGAATTTTTTTGACCAAAACGAACTGAGTGCCCCATATGTGCCAACCTGATTTCATAAAGACCACAATGTGATGTAACAAATTGATTTCTGTCCGTTGGTGGTATTAATGCGTTTGCGACCCGTTGCACGATCGAGAAGCTCGACGTTAGCAACGTTGTAGAAACATTTTGATATTTTATGGGCGATAGGATGATGTGAAAGGCCGCTTTGGTGTGTAAACATGGTCCGCTAACTTGAAGACAGTGACAGTGAATGACGAAGCTTTGGTAGCGTTGCTTCGTCTGCAGGGTATTTATTCGTTAAATTTGGTAAACCACTGTCCGTGGCTCGGCGGGAGGATATACATAATCAAACTGTGGCAATTCATTTTTAAACTAGGTGCAGCAGCTGCAAAATAGGTGCATCAGCTCCAGCAACGAGTTTTTTTTACATTGTTACGTGCGAAGGGGAAGAAACTGGAAATTTTGGCATTTATCCTTGTTGAGCAATTGAACCAAATAGGACCACATTTTAGGACTTATGAATTTATGTATATCAAAACCATTACACCCAGTTAACAAAGGGCGATGAAAAATGATTCTAGCATCTGGGTTGGCAACATGAACACGGCAATCCTTTCCTGTTTTCTTATCTAAAAAAATCCTTGTGTATAAAACTAATATAAACTTTACTTATATAATTTATCGACAGCATGGCCAAACATAAATAAATCGTTATTTTTGTGGTTTAGGTGCATCAGGATCAACGTTGTCTTACTGATTACAGCAGTGCTTCATAACCTTTTTCGGGTTCATTCACCCCTGCCATCGATTCCTGCGTTCCCATTCACCCCACTGCGAATGCATGTCCACGTGGCAATAATAACCTAACTACTGTATACACAATGTTATTGCTGAGTTTGCTGTTTGCACAAGATCCACATAAGCTAAGCAACTCATTTAATGACAGTTGAATCCCCATCGACTGCCCAGAAATGTGGAGCTACGAATACAACAAATGTATTCATCCGATGTATTCTAACGAACGACGACTCAGAACCTGAAAACCACAGGCTCAGTAGAACTAAACTCCAGACACAATAACAAAATCACAAAAAGCAATAAGAAACTATAAATATTTACAACGGCAAGCCGTTCACTAATTGCTGCACTGCTTCCGAATTTGGTGATCAAATGTTCAAACTGTAGATGAATTAATTCCTGCAATGCCACCCTCAGCAAAGAGTCAATGCATTTCAACGCATTTTGCGTTTCATTTGTCAGCTCGGCCATAGCCATCCGAACGATTTTTTCAAAGGGGGGCTACCCTGGGGAAATTCCATTTCACCACCTCAAAATTAACCAAAAAGAAACATTTTTCTACTAAAAAGATGAATAGAAAAATAACAAATTTCAAAATCCAAGAGGTCAAAGCTCCCCTGACAACGTCCATGAACTCGACAAAATACGAAAATCCTTTCTCCGACATGTATGTGGTAGTCATGAGCAGCAGTTGTTGCAAGGCGTTTAATGCAATTTCCTGTAAACTACAGGGATTCAAACAGGCAAATATTCTCATAGTAGAGCAGCAGTTCCCAACCGGGGATTCCCGGACCACTCAGGGTCCGAAAGTTTGAGTTTGTATGTTCTTGGATGTGCACCTTTTACAATAGAAAAAAGAACTATGAAAACGGGAAAGTCCCATTACTCAAAAGAACATTATTCAGCCTAATTATTCTAGTTAACATTACTAATTTAACTTGCTAAACGTGCGCATTGCTATTTCTGCTTCACGCTGTGGTTATCACGCTGAAGATGCCGATGAAGCAATTGTAAGCGCATTGTTGACGTCAAATGTTTATGGCACAATTAAGGAGAGATTTTTGTTTGATGCTATTCGTATAACTCAAGGTTTCTGGTGCTCAACCATGCAAAATTACCACAAATTTAGTACAGGATCCATTTCTATTCCAATGCCCTTTACAACCAGACTTGGACAACCAAATAATTGTAGTTTTTGAATTTGATGAATTAGAGCGAAATGACGGTAATTCTAGTTTTAATCCAATTTAATGAAAGCTGCAGTGCTCTAATTTTAGTTCTAATCTAATTTCCGGTTTTGCCAAAAATGCTGATTTGTCTAACGGTTTTTTAAAGATTAAACTAGAACGCAAAATCTTGCTGTAGGAGATTTATGCTCCCCTTCCTTTAAAAATCTGGTTCTATCAGCTGCGAAGCTAATGAAGTTGATTGTCCTTGACAATTTATTTTATAACTTTACATTTATTTTCATAGAAACGAAATATTTTTTACTTATTTCATAGAACCTCTGTAAGTATTGCCTGAGATATAAACGCGTATCACATGTTGGAATCAATGCCTAAGTGGCAAAAAACAAATATCACAATTAGACTACTCATGTACTTTGACTGGAAAGACTAATCTAATCAATGTTCATGTTTCTGGTTATCAACCGAGATGGAAAGTGAAACTTTCAAACGTACTGTTGCGATTCTGCCAGATAATGTTCGTACAGGACTACAAGACGCTTATGCAGAGCATAGCAGAGATTCCATCACTCGAGAGTCATGAATAAGACATGGCATATCTCTGTAAAATCCCTTTATGTCATAAAGGTAGTTACTTGCATCAAGTTCACGCTCAAGTTTATTATCGTTTCATATGACTCAGCTATTAAACAGAAACAATACTGAGAGCAATTGCACAAAAAGGAAACCAATTGTCAGTGGAAATCAGAACAAATTAACGCAATGGCAAAATACCTGATTAATGTAAACAGGAGTGTCACTGTGTGACATAGGGGATGGTGAAGGAGCGTGGCGGTCATAGTACGGTTTTGAAGTAAAAAATTGCTGACTGCTTTGGTAAAAAATTGCTGACTGCTTTAAGACATGATGTTAGAACATTTGGAGTTTGCCAATGCACTCATGATTGTTGATATGTATTAGGTAAAGAAACAAAAACCAGAGGATGCAAAAACTTAGCAACAACAAATTCATTCACTCTTCATTCACCCCTGTTTTTCCATTCACTCTTGCAAAAATAATATTCATCCTAGGGTGAATCATTCACCCGTTTACGAAGCACTGGATTACAGCATCTCGTTTTTTGAATAGCGTACAGTTGCAGCTACAATACATAGGTTTTATCTCTATTCTAATTGCTTACAGACAAGCTATAAAAGCTTCGACGAAGGTCCAAGAATTTGGATAGGACCGTATCGGTCTTCGTAACCCATGGAAAAAACGCCCCCTCCCAGGGGCTCCAGCTATACTCAACGCACATTCCGTTGGTTTTGCAGTTCATTCGTCTGGGGCGTACCGAGGTTAGATGGCACAGGTGGAGCGAAACAAGTTTCGCGCTCACTGGAACCAAAATGCACTGCAGTAAATAAAGTATTTGCGACATTGTTGGGATTTTTCATCGCCACCAGTGTTTCGGCGTCTGGGGCAATTTATCCCATCTTGCTGGGTCTCGGTACGTTCCAGTTACGCATTCAAAACCATTCCTAACCTATGGTTGCGTCAACAACAGTAACAAATGCGCAACATTATTTTGAGTAATACAAGCACTTGCTTTATTTAACGTTTCAGCTTATTTGTAAGAAATGATCAAGAATTTTTTTTTCTTATTTATAAGCACTTACTTTCATCGCCATTTGACTCATCGTTCATTAATGTTGTTGAAAAAGATTCAGAAGTTAAGGAAACCGCATCGGGAAGCTTGTTTTCGGTTGTTGCGCCTTGCATGGTTTGTTGGAAAGTTGACGTCAGCCATGCTTCAGATTCATTGCTAACCGTTGTGTCTTCACCATCATGTTCATTTGGACTTTTTGATCTGTCAATTGCTGAAAGAAACTTTGATAGGATAAAAGTACAAGAATATTACTTTTCTCAACGCCTGATGTTTAAAATCAAAAAATAATTTGTCAAGATTCCTTTACGGATTGCATCACACTGACTGCAAACAATAAAAAAATGCAGTATCAAGCTAATTGTTTTTGCGATGTTTTGAGAACAGCAAGTATCAAAGCAAATCCTGTCACTACAATGAATCAAACATTCTGATGTTTACGAGTTGTATATTTTACCCACTTAGCAGTATTTTTGAGCTTTGGAAAGCACACGAATCATGAAACTACATTAAACAAACCCACAAAGAACAAATTAAACAAACCCACAAAGAACAAGTAAGACTGCGCAAACAATACAAAATTTGACAACACTGGGCAAACGCAAGGGAAACTATGGCGGGGATTATCGAGACTTTTTTTTGTCAGTAGCAAAATTTCACTCAAATATGATATCATTAAATAACCTCGTCATAGGATTGTTTCATCCTAAAAACCAAAATCTCTTTGAATAAGT
>Ga0210059_1009659_pt1 | contig 15029 bp, 8 predicted proteins | sample Ectturendosymbi2_FD_188042 | JGI IMG/M metagenome (GOLD analysis project Ga0210059, IMG submission 188042) | Ecteinascidia turbinata endosymbiont from Florida, USA - Sample 2 (SPAdes) (version 2) | ecosystem: Host-associated > Tunicates > Ascidians > Unclassified | place: Key West, Florida...
ACAAAAATAGGCTAGAAAGAGGCCAAACCGATTGTTTAAAGGCCAGAAAAAAGCCAAACTTTGTTTGTGGTATTACCATTTCTTTGTCACAAAGAAAAATCTAAATTACAAGAATATCATTGGAAAGTTTCTTCGAAATTGAGATCAAGTCTTGCTTGACCTTGTACTGGAGCTTGGCACTGATGCTTCTCTGACTTTTCATGGTTTGTGAGGTGGCATATTTTGGGTACAGTGGTGCGGCAGTTTGCACATTGATCCATCAGCAGCTTTCTGCAGCCATGCAAAAGTCATCTCCCATTTACTCTTGTACTTATACGACCAGAATCATACGAGCCCTTCTACTTCCGAGACGTTACAGTCGCATTTCTGTCGCGGAGACGCAGACCTGTCTGCAAGCTTAGTGTTTACAACACACTAAACAGTGCACACATTTCCAGTGATTACGCAAAAACTGTATTTCGAATCTAGCCATGAAATATCAGAACGCCTGTGGGGGTCTAATATGGCATATATTACAAAAATTTTGCAAATGTGTTTCCGAAAAAAATGGAATAGTAATATTTTTCTTCAGAGGAAACTTTTTCAACGTAAAAAAAGCCAAAAAAGAGCCAAAAGGCCAAACGGACTTTTTAAGGCCGTCCAACTTGAGATGAGGTCAAAAAGGCCAAAAACCGCCAACAAAATTTTTAGGCCAAACAACTTGAAACGAGGGAAGATTTCTGAAATTTTTCCTGAAAAGGCCAATCTGGCAACCCTGATCGCTCCTATTCGACCTGGATGTTATGTTTGTGACATAACGCTACCAAAAATGATAGCTGAAGTAGTACAGTATTTACGAGAATTTCTATGATATGACATAGCTTTGCAATTGTTATAGTACAGAAGCTAATGCTAAGCACTAGTTATGGAAGTGTTAAATCTATGAGGTTATAAGCTTTGAAAAGATGAGTGTAGTCAAAATATAGTGGCAGCTTGTCGGAAGAGTTTGTAATTAACAACGATCGTGGCTACCCTAAATTCATTTGTTTTCAATCAGCCTAACAATATCATCCATCTTGTTTAGATTTGATTCGTTTTACGTAAGGCAAAAAGAAAGTATATTTTTGATTATACAAGGCAGTCAAGTCCAGCTACTTTTGACCTACGGGCCATTTGGCGGGTCACTTCTCATAAAACGATGTATAAAAAAAACAGATTCACAAGATTTAAAATTGAAAATATGTGAGTTAAGTCACTGTGTCATTGAAATTGTCACACACTAGCAATAAAAATGTATTACAAATCTCTATCAGTGCGATGCCTGTGATTGAGGCTTCTCTGACACTGTCCTTTCTATATCATTACCAATATGTTCGTGGTACCAACTAGCAAGTCGGAGACTATTGACCAGTGCTTCGTCTGGCATTCGATCTATGCTTTTGGATTTGACTTGCTTCATAGTAGAAAATGTAGCCTACTCTCACACACGTATGTGCTTCTAAACGCCGATTGCATTTTTAGTGCAAAATCTTGCAGTTTGGGAAACCTATCTATGCTAGCTAATTTCTAGAAGCTCTCAACGGTCTAGTCCAGAGTCTCCAAACTTTTTGTCAGAGGACCACATGCGCTATTACACAACAGTTCGAGGACCAGACATCTTACGTAATGAGATTGTTTCGGTATATGTTATATTCTAGCACATCAATTACCTTTTCTTAATATATTATTTTTCTTTATTGACAAATGTCTTTTTGCGCCGGGTTTGGCCCGTGGGTTTTAGTTCGGAGACCCCTGGTCTAGCCTAACGCCGGTAATATTGTACATTATTATTCAAAGATGTTATGCGTGTTCTAATTAACATTACCTACTGCACCATCCGCACAACAATCAATAATGAGAAAGCTTGCGGGCGTGTAGTTGAACCACGCTGCCATAGGGGTTCTGGAGCAGGCACTTCCAGATTTTTGTGTTTTCATTACGTCATTAAGGACTCTCTGAGGGCAGACTCACGAATACATAAAAGAGAAGGACAAACAGAAACCCCAATGAAAACCTGAAGACCAATGATTTTATGCAAAACTACTTGACAAGTATGAAATTGCAAAAACATAAAACATTTCTTTGGATACAAAATAATAAGAAATTGACAGGAAATAAATAAAAAAATTCAATATATTGCTTTACTTGTTATTATCTAAATTCAAATACGAAGTTTTCTTTCCTTTGCTGCTGCACATTTATCGATTATTTCGTAAAAAACGGAATTAATTCAAATGTGTCACATGCAGGGACGGATATTTAAGTTTAGGGGCCCGGGGCAAACTCTCAGAAAGGGGATCCAAAACATGTTGTTGAAGGACCCTCTTTGGTTCATTTGCACATAATTTTGCTTTATTTTGAAAAACGTATCACTTGCCTTAGAGCTTGGTAATGTGACTCTAAAGTGTTTCATGATAAGCTTTTTGACAGATCAATGAAGAAACTAATTGCGAAACTCACAAAGGTGGTCCACGGCATCTCTGAAACAAAGAAGACCCGGGGCGACCGCCTCGTTTGTCTCTCCTAGTATCCACCTCTGGCCACACGTATTAACCCAGGAAATATTTTTCTAAGGCCAGTGACACCACGTGGAAAGCTCTTGGTTAGCAATTTTGTGACCTGAATTTCGACAATCATGTCCAAGGAGATGCTCAGTTTGGTCGAAGTAACGTAAAACACATGAAGCAGTAACTGAAAAGTTCACATTATAACTAATATACTTAAAGCTGTTGCACAGTTGCAATTAGAATCTTGCAAAAGTAGTCAGCATTCACATATCCCTCAGATAAAAGTGTAATCATAACGACCTTCAGAATCACATCAAGTCTATTTCAACATGAAACTTGTCAAGCCATCGATGCTCAAAAATTTTGCTGAACAGCAGATTTGTTGCTGTAACGACATGCTATACAATAAGTTTCATCGCTGCTCTAAAAGCATGTGCAGGTGCACTGTAAAGCTTGTAAACCTGGCTTCCTGAAAACATTGTGACGCAGCCGTGAGTCAAACCACATGCTGGAGTTGATTGTGTTGCAACCTCTCCTGCGGCGTTGCGTTGATTGTGTGATTCACCACGAACGGGATGTGCGTGAAGAATAACACTATTATATACGTAGCGCGAGCAAGCAATAGTCAGAGAGATTGCGAGCATGCTCTCTATTGTTGCTTGCTGCCACGGTGCGAAGCTTTGCGCACATGCCACTCGGGATTTCCGATCGCAACAATTGCTTGATACAGAAGCTAAGTCTTAACATCAAAATCATCACTGAGTTTATCAACTGCACGCTTTGCGAATCTTGGTCATGTTGATGAAATTTCGCAACTTCGTAACAGTCGCTGGATTCAACATTTTGTCAGGGACCGAGTTTCAGGGCGGACGGGGGAATATGTCTACCCCAACTTTTGGACAAGGAGGGGAAACAATATCATTTGTTCCCGCCCCCAATATTTTGTGGTAAAAAATAAAGTCGTTATACAAATTTCGCGGTTACGTTACTGTTGAAAACTCCCAGCATAAAGCCAGGCATAAATAAAAAAGTGATATTGTCATTGGATTACCAACAGGCACAGTCCACAGATTTACTATGTTTGCATTATGTAACTGAATTGCATTATCTAATTGCCAATTATTCGAATCTGAGAAGTACATGTTCATAAACTCTACTTTTATTGTATTGTTTGTTTTTTAAAGAATAATTGAAGTGTTGTGCTTGTTTATCTACTTTGGCAAAGAACTCCTCAAGTGCTAATACTAAAGTTTTGTGTACTTAGTAAAGAAGCAAAAACCTATTAATCAATATCAGACATGACTTTTTTTCACAACAGTAGGCTACTACGCAACTGCCATAACACCATGGCCGTAGCTAGCAGTGGTGCGTAGTCGGAGGCAAAATGTCTGACTCCAACCTTTCCAAAATTTCCGCCTCCGACGCCAACACCGACTCCCGACTCCGACTTCTTAACATAACGTGAATGAAGTTTGGCTGTCAACAATTTTGTAACAACTTGCAACCAATGGAAATCGTGGTAAACAGCAAGAATTAATTATGTTTCAATGAAACTTTCAAAAGAAATTGTAACAATTCAACACGAATTCCCATGATAAGGGTGTAATGTAAAAACTGATTCAATTGGGCTTCCGGAGTCAGAGTCGGACAAAAAAATCCGACACCGACTCCTCCTAGTGGGTTTTGGAATCCGAATCCGATTCCACCCAAAAACTCTGACTCCCTGCGACTCCGACACCGACTTGACGAATCTGCAAACTTGGTATCCAGAGGGGATCTTGGGCCATGATCCCTAAATATATCATTTCCATAATTTCTCACCCATTTTGCCATTTTTACAAAAAGGTCATTGTAGGGTGGCATGAACATGGTGACGTCATCGAAACGCAAACAATAATATAAATATAACATTTGTGATGTGTATCACACAAAGTTTGTCACCCCCAAAAAATTTATAGCAAACTCGGTCCATGCATCGTAATTATTAGCATGCGCTGATATTTGACATTTCGTAATTACTGCATAAGATTCGGACCTCACTTTGCGCTCCCAAAGTTCTGCACCCGGGGGCAGATGTTCCCCTTTGCCCTGGTTACGCCACTGGTACCACAACCACATATTTATACTTGTCTTTCATCAAAGTATTTGTGTTAGCCCATAAGCGTATGCCTTTCTACTACCGCCGCATATCCATCGTCGTGTTCTTTCATCTATTTGTGTGTTCCTTGTTACTGCCATGTATACTTCAGTCTACTGCGTTGCGTGTGGGAATGAAGACGTTATGCAATACAGGACAATGCACTAAGTACTCCGTGCCGTTTCGGAACAGACGCGAAATATTTTTATGACATGACATAGGACTTTAATCAACTCAATAGTGGAATAGAATGAAACCAGTTCTTTCTGTTGTGTGTCGTTGAGAGTCATACATGTCGGAATTTCTGTAATTTTAATAGCAAATATCATACCTAGGAATAAGCGGAGTCGCGTTGTTACGCTTACGCAACACAGATTATACCCAAACAGCCATTGCAAATTGCAAAAACGTGCTAGGAAGACGGATTTTGATTTACAGAACGGCTTGATACATACTGGAGTTCACATAAGCTCAAGTACAGTGCGACTCCGCCTATTGAGGGCTGGCAGAAAGGCTAAGAAAAAATCAGCTTCTTACTCAGACACTGACGAAGAAAAAATTACAATGGGCAATAAACATTAATATTGGACAGGAGAAGATTGGAAAAAGTGCTGCTTTCAGATGAAAGTCATTTTTTCGTTCAAGGGACGTACAGCAGATTTGTCATGATTAGGAAGTGTGAGCAGTTAAGTCCTGTCCATTTCAATGAGCTAATAAGCAATCCCAAAGGAAAATGTCCGAGGAAGTTTTAGCCGTTGAGTTAATCCCATTTCAAAAACTTGCCTGCGTTTTCATTGTGACCTGCTCAACAAGCCACCACACGACAACTCATTTCGGTTTGAATTTGGTGCTGCATGATTTTTTCCATTATCCAGACATGTTTGGCATCGCACTCACAATACATTCCCTCCTGTCATAATCTCTTGTGTCTTTATTTATTGTTATATGGATTTTCTTTATGATTGCACATTTATGACTACGAAGTGCAAATGGCTTCACTGATTTTTTTTCGCTTGTTGCTGTAACGATGGTCAGGAAATTTTGCTAGTTGCATTATACGCCATCCGCAAATTACATAGACATTGTTTTCATGCCACAATGCAGAGTTTTTTCTCGCTGCCGCTGCACCGAGTCAAATTTTCGCGGCTGCATGGCAGAATTGAGTGTTTGCTTCGCCTTATTGTGTCCTACAAAGCACTAACCTCTTCCAATAAAAACACATATTGTCATAAACCTATTGCAACACTGACCAATGTTGCTTTCGACTTGATCAACGAAAGTCACGTATGTCTACACAAAACGAAATAAATGAACAGTAAACGCAATATTAATGTTCAGTATTCAATTCAACAAGGCTTCTCTCAAACTAATACAATGATAGGAGCGATCAGGGATGCCAGGTTGGCCTTTTCAGGAAAAATTTCAGAAATCTTCCCTCGTTTCAAGTTGTTTGGCCTAAAAAATTTTGTTGGCGGTTTTTGGCCTTTTTGACCTCATCTCAAGTTGGATGGCCTTAAAAAATCCGTTTGGCCTTTTGGCTCTTTTTTGGCTTTTTATTACGTTGAAAAAGTTTCCTCTGAAGAAAAATATTACTATTCCATTTTTTTCGGAAACACATTTGCAAAATTTTTGTAATATATGCCATATTAGACCCCCACAGGCGTTCTGATATTTCATGGCTAGATTCGAAATACAGTTTTTGCGTAATCACTGGAAATGTGTGCACTGTTTAGTGTGTTGTAAACACTAAGCTTGCAGACAGCAAGACTTGATCTCAATTTCGAAGAAGCTTTCCAATGATATTCTTGTAATTTAGATTTTTCTTTGTGACAAAGAAATGGTAATACCACAAACAAAGTTTGGCTTTTTTCTGGCCTTTAAACAATCGGTTTGGCCTCTTTCTAGCCTATTTTTGTACTACTTGACTTTTTGTTGAAATTTTCATCTGGCACCCTGGGCACGATGCGCTGGCGGTCCCACTTATGGCATTTTCCTTATGCGTGATTTCAGGCAATTTCTATTCTCGTAATTCGATGCAATGCACGCGTTTACGAACAGTCTAACAGTTGAAATGATTGCCTGCTAATATGCATCATGACAACTGATTGCGGTTTTCGGTCGCTCGAGTGAACACTTTGCGCTGTTGTTCGTCGTTAGTCTTTACTGCAGGGGTGGGGAAACTGCGGCCAGCGTGAACATTTGATATGGTCCGCATCAGAATTTTCGTTACCCATGTTAGAGTACAACATCGCGTCAAAACGAAGCTCCATGACAAGCATGTACAGTACTTACTGTAGATAGTACGTTAAGAGTAGTCACTCTTCCTCATAGATAGACAAAGGTAGAATTATTAATTGATTTTGCGGCCCGCCAGTGATAATGCACAATTCATGCGGCCCGTGATAGTAAAAAGGTTCCCACCCCTGCTTTAGTGAACCGTTTCGAGATACGGAGTTGTTTCACACCTGAAAAAAAAGATTTGTGGTGTTTTTTGTTCAAATTTACAGACAACTTATATTTTCGATATTTAGTGCTGTGTCAAACATAAAAAACGTCCAAAACTTGTCTGTCTGATGTAGGATGAAACTCCATTTTGTGGATGATGAAAGATAGGCAACATGATCTATTGCAAGTAAGTTTACCGAGCGGCATTGTTTGCAATCAATCATTAGTTCGTAGTGAAAAACATCGACTAGTCAGCTCCAAAGACGGATACGATGGGCGCCTTGTTGGTGTGCTTCCTCAGCCTTCGGTAGTATTCTTCCTCAGATGAAGTTAGCTTGTGGTGCCGGTGCGTCACCAAAACTAAACCTGAAAATATGCCAGCGTTTGCACTGGATTGTCCAATAATGTAACTGAAGTTTTGAAAGTTACAAGAAAAGTACAGTAGTGCGGCGATGTTGTGAAAAAATAGTAATGTCTAATAAAGAAAACAGCAGTAGGCGAGATAAAGGATTGGATGCACTAGGGTGATATTGTTATTTTGTTATTTATGACGTAACATTCAGGTCGAATTTGTTTGCTATTTGTATGTCTCGTTTGATCATAATGACATTATTATACAAGTCTCATAATGCCTTTCATTCTGATTTATTCCAAAATCTGTGGCCCACTGGAAAAAGCATAACATGACCCACTGGTTGAAAGTGGCTGGTCTATTGCAAGTAAAATTACGAAGCGGCATTGTTTGCAATCAATCACAAGCTCGCAGTAAAAGACATTGACCAGTCAGATTGTTAAAAGAGCATGGTGTTTTTCGCGTACTTCCCCGTGTCATCGGCAGCACTCTTCCTCGAACAAAGTCAAACATGTGCGACCAGAGCGGTTGCACAAATTCAGCCTGAAAATATGCCAGCGTTTATTGATGTTTTGAAAGTCTCAAGGAAAGAAATGCGGCTATGTTGTGAAAAAAAGTCATGTCTTGTCGACAATGCAGCAGTAAGCGAGATAAAGGAGCGGATGCACTTATGAGATGTGTTTTTTTGAGTAAAATTAACTTTGCTTTAAGACACTTCTTCAATGATGGTGTGCATGTGCCGTTGCATACGCTGAAACACAAATATATTTTGATATTTCTTGACACGTTGTGGTCACCAATTTTTAACTTTGTAGCTTTGTAAAGCTGCTTTCATCTACTTCATCGTCAACTGCCTCGTTTTTCATTGTAAAAAACGGTTTTCTTGCAATTCAGGTTTTCTGAAACACACAATTCCATGATGGTGTTAAATTCAAACATTCGCACAGCACTTGTTTCTGAAAATACAGTCATAAGCAGGTCTGAATGCATTTTATGATGAACACGAATGTTGTCACTGGTGTTGGTATTCAACCTATTCTCCAGTTAAAAACGTAGTACTATGAAGTGGTAAATTAGCAAGCAGTTTATCCACAAATTCTGAAAGAATTACAGTTATGCAAAGGTTCATTTCAAAGTTCTTAAAAATTGTTGATTGAATCATAAGCCCAATCGATTTTTGTAATGCTGCAAGATTTATACTATAAATGCCGCAATAACCACCAGGGCAAGAAACGAAGCAAAGCAATTTTTCAACCTCCGCAACTGGAGTTGTTTTTCACTGCACTGTGGCACTTGCAACTATGCTTCGTAATACTAATGACTCCACAACGCTTTTCATAGGTTTATATGGCACAGAGATTTCAAACTCAATTCGATTTCAGGTGCTCTTCACTTTCAGTTGGCTGACGTAACTTATTATTCGGAATGGTAGATCCAAGAAGTGTATACACAGGGCCGGCGCAAGCCATTCCAGGGCCCTAGGCGAGATCCATTTTCAGCGCCACCTCGTAGCTTGATGACGTCGTTCTGTTCAATCAACCGTGGAGCGACCTTTTTGCAAAATTAACATACTCTTTGCACATCGTTTGCCGGTGTGTCCTACGCAAGGTCCATTCCAGCACCCACTAATCTTTTTCCCTTGTGTATATGGCAGATAGGACTTTTACAGAAGCTAATTAATTACAAGCCTACAATATCAAATCGGGGTTGAGCGAACCCCAGTCAGGCGTGCCGCAATATTGTTCTCCATGCTTCAGCAGCTGCCGATATTCGTCTGACATCTCGCCTGGTGCGCGTAAGCTCGTGCGCGCTGTCTGCGCTTTTCCACTATGGAGAAAAGTTCGCAGAAGTTCGTGGTTTCGGGTTGAAATCGCCCCGCTTTGTTGTTATTGTGAGTTTTTCTCCCACGTAATATAGCGCTGCAGGCAATTAAGGGCCATAATCCACTCAGGCCGTGCTTCCTTACCAGCATGGAACAGGAGAGGTTCTTCAAATGCAATATATATTTTAAATGAGCTTAGAATTCTGAATTTTTTCTGGACACTAAATTGTGGTGAGTGCCACCCCCTCAGGTTTGAGTTGTACCCACTCAGGTCCGGTTATCCTTTTCATCAATAACAGCACAAGTTAAAGTACAAAATAACTTTATTAGCGCACAAATCACGGAATAAGAGTTACGTTTCCAGTGCAAAACACAACGTTCATGAAAATAATTATTCACAGTTCACACAAGGAACATCCAGCATAGACCTTAAACCCCTTACTTAAACCTTAACTTTGCCTTCCTCGTCTTTTTTGGCAAACTGACTGACCACGTCCTTCATGCATTGGTGGCGGAACCTTTTTCAAAGTGGGGGGCACAGGTGCACGTCAAAAAGCTATAGAAAATTTCTGCGGTTTGAATTGGCAACTGTGACGTCACAAGCATTGGAATATGACGTCATTACCTATACACCATATGAAGGTCTAAATTCCAATTACACTATTTTAGACAAAATTACACCACTATGAAAAAGTATCGATAACCACCTGAAGTTCAAATAGGCTGTTACAGGGGCGGCCCAGGTCAACAGCGTCACTCGGGCTCATCATAAGATTCATTCTGACAGAATAAAACCGTTCGACGCTTTGCGTCACTGAAATTTCATTTACTTTCATTCTGGCTGGCACTACCGTTGCTCTGTGACGTTAGTTACGTAACAACAAATGAGAAGTTTTCATGATAACTTCTCCATTGTTGAGTAACTTACGTCACAGAGCAATGATAAGATGATAAGGCCAGTAAGCCGTTTGCGTACTGGGCTCATTCAAATCAGCCCGAGTTGCTGGACAATTTATCATTCGTTTGAAACTATTCTCGAAATGGGAACTGTCAATTGGATTGGACTTCAAATCCAATGTTCTATACAAATCCATTGCTTCAACAACATTCAGTCCGATATGAAGTATGTTTTTGAAAAGTACTTAATTGCATACGGCAGCTCGGGCTCTAACGGATGAGCCCGAGTAAAGCGCGAGCGAACAAAGTCGAAAGAACGCCTACTACGAACAATATTGTTTGATTCAGGTCACCTGCAACATGAACGTGAAAGGCCCGAAATGAAACGAAAATGTATGAACAATGACAAGGCACAAAGAAAAGAGCCCGGGACCGGACCTTGAGTGGTGGCACAAATATGCAAAGCAAGCAAGCTCGCGTTATGTATAAATCGTAATCGAAGACTCAGGCTAAGCCCGAGGAGTCCGTGTCCCGGAGTCGTCTGTAGGCTATTGAAAACACCAAGAACACAGCTTAAAAAACAGGCAAAAATGACACAGTATTGATACCTGTCTTAAACACATTCAAAATCACAACTTTTCCACATCTTAAACACAGGAGTAGCATGAATGAATGCTCATTCTACAAAGGCATTAGATAGCGGAATGCAAAGACACGGCACAGCATATGTAGCAACTGACAAGTTGTCTGTAAGGATGCCAATTGCGTCGCCAATGCAGGAACAAATATAGCTATTTAGTGTTGCCAATGCAAAAACAAAAACACAATTGAAATTCATCTGTCAAATGCTTAATTTTGCGTATAAGATTCAGCACATTTTCACTATTTAGATCAAGGTTTTTAACCTGGGGTACTAGCACCCCCAGGAGGTGCTGAAATCAATTTCACGGGGTGCTGGGGAAGGTCATATATGTGGCGGTCAAAGGTAAAGGGAATACGTTTGGACAAACATACTTTTACCGCATATTTTAACATTTCATCGACTGCGCTTGTCTTTACTTTATCCTTATAGTAACCACGTGTTAGCCAATGGTAAGGGGTGCTAGACTGCTTAGGCGTGAACAAAAGGGGTGCTGAGGTAGAAAAAGGCTAAGAAACGCTGATTTAGATGGTGCTAAAACGTTTGAAATTACACCAATTTTTCTTAGCGTGGCACGAAATTTTCCCTACACACAAGCATGAGTGTCGGGAGTGGGGCACGAATTTGAAAATTGCAGCAAAAGGCTGTTTACTTAGTTTGCAGTGGTGAAAACCAAATTTCACCATTTTTCTCCCCTAGAAAGTTTAGGAAAAGCCACCAGTGGCCCCACTGTAAAAATCCTCCCGATACCCGTGTACACAAGCATGTAAAATTACACCATTTTTGTAAAAATTGTGTTGCAATCACCATCTCTCAAGATTGTTCAACAACACTAATGCGGTAAGCAAGCCATAGCAGGATGACAGACTGTGCATGGGCGTAGCCATGGGGAGCCTAAAGGCGCATGCTCCTCCCAAATGTTTAGAACTTATAGTCATTTTGTGCTTTGAGCGGCGGTATCTCAAACAAAACAGTATTATTCGCTTAAAATCAAACATTTTGGCCCCCAAATTTTTAGGCTGGCTACGCTACTGACACTGTGCACGGTGGCTTCTGCCAAACAAATACGAAATCCTGCCAAATTCACCGCCAATTTACAAATAATATATTACAATTAATATTGACAAAATAATGCCAAAATTCTGCAACATTTCTACATGCAACAACTTACTTTGAAAATTGACCCAATACTAACGGTGTTGCTTTAACTTATTCAGGCAAAATTCGACATTTGAAAGTGGAGGGGCCTAGGCCCATGCGCCCCCCCCCGGTTCCGCCACCTATGCTTTCATGAGAGAAAGTCTCTGACTCAACAGACACGTGGCTAGATCCACCAATCTCCGTTACAACGTGTTTTTGTGACTTTATCAGCTTCAGCTTGGAAAAGCTCCTTTCCCCAGTAATTACGGACAAAGGGAGGGCTAGCGCAATTCGGAAGTCTGCTGATATGTTTGGGAAACGTTTTATAAGAGTGTGTTTGTGAAGAAAATGCAAAATTTCCAGAGGGTCTTTTCGAAGAAACTATGCACAGAGCTCCTCTGTCTGCGTCAATATCTTAGCCATGTTTAATGTTTGTCAGGGGTGTAGTGGGGTGGGAAAGCGTTACTTTGCACTAGTAACATTACGTGAAGATTTAGATTACATAAAAACATGGCTGCGATCTCACAGAAGTGCTAGAGACACGTAGATTCGTACTATAGTCAAAAGCTTATAATGAAACAGTAGGATCGAATGTGGAAATCCTTGTAGGCGAATGCTTACTTTGTTCGAACTATTTAGTGCAGTCTTCCTTTTTATGTGGTGTGGGAACGGATCTCTTTTTTTAGCAATTCACACCTGATGTTTATTACAAGGTTTTGCAATGATGAAAAAAGAACTTGGTTTGGTTTTCTGGCTGGACATTTCTGAATATCATAGAGAAAGCCAAAGACAGAGCTATGCTCCTGTACCTGCTGGAAGCGTTTATCATTAGATGAGATAGCTATGTCGAATGTAGTGCATCAACAGTTGACCTTGAAGTTTTTGTCGGGATTCTTTATGGAAGCTGTTCAACCTGGGTTCCATGAACCCCTTAGGTGTCCACGAATGTGTTTTACAGTCTTACAGGGTTCTTAAAAACAAAATCCAATCAAGAAAATCCCTCAGTTTTTATCCGCTCATTTGGGCCATAAGTCAGCGCAATCGCACCACAACTGTAGTCTGACATGTTCATACTGCAAGTCAACTGACCTTTTTTATTCGAGTTTGGTGATGTCAATTGGCGACAGGCCAAAGCCTGAAATTTGCTTCTTGCCAGGGCGGTTGAGGCGCTCAGGCTCAGTAACGGCCAAATCTAATTTACCAATAATCGAAAAAACTTTGACAAAACGAAGAGGTCCGCAGCGGTTTTGGGTTCAGTGAAAGGGGTCCGCAGCAACGCAGAGTTTGAGAACCACTCCTCTATGGTGTCATCTTCTGCGTTAGGCCTGTATGAATATAAATTTATTTAACGATAATCTTGCTACAGGCGGTAGCCTGACTTGTGCAATCTTTTCGTGTCACGTCGAGCTTTCAAAATACAACAACGCAAGAAAAATTAAAAACCAAACAGAAATGCAAAAACGAATACACTGCATTGCTAGCATCTAATACAGCACTTCAGGAAATCAACAGTACTAAATACAGCATCTGAAACGGAGGTCGACACATCAGGCGCATCATGTAGATATAATTGCAACAGATCGGAATGAACAAATAATGCAACAGAAGAGCACGGATCTCTCAGAAATGATGCAGAAGGTTGCGAGGATGATGTCAAAATCTATTAGAAGACTTAAGAAAATCATCCAAGGCGCAAAACACAGCAACCGAGATATGTGATGATTCATCATCAGGCAGGCCAAATAAGAATATACGCAGCAACTCAAAATTACTCAGACAGTAAAAGAGCTCAGGTGATTGGTTGTCGGTTACAATATTACAGACCCTATTTGGAAAGGATCGCTCGTGCGTCATCATGAAATTTACAGTAAAAGAAAAGGTGAATCTCAGTTTCGATATTACCGCAAGCGCAAGCAAGTACGATAAGATTTTCATTGATTTTATGTGCTGTGGGCGAGGCGAAGCATACAACGGACGGATGTCAAACGAGGATTAACTCCCAAAAGGTGGAGGGTACAATGTTTTGCAACATGGTAATAGGATTTTAAACGATTCATGAAATTTGGGTGACTTGAAGAAGATCAAATTTCGAGTGGGAGAGAATTCCATAAGCTACAGGCCTTTCGGAGAAAAAAGTTAAATGCCAGTGATTTTAAAAAATGTGGAATCCGAACGTCTAGATTTTGGCGCAAAGTGTAGGGAAAAAATTCACTGAACCATCTGAAGAGATTCATAGGGAAAGGGCAGGGAACCAAACGAAAAATTATTTTAGAAAAATAGCGGAGTATGGTTATTTCTCTACGATGGTTTCAAGGTTTAGATCAAGTAGAATGTCTGAACAGGGTATAGTTTTTAAACATCCTAATATGATTTTAGCGGCGGCGAGGTGCGCCTTATCTAGCAGATGTTTATCGCTATCAGAGCAGTTGTCATATATCAGGGGGTCCCAACCTTTCTGTTACCATGTACCCCTTCAGCATTCCGACAGATGAGGATGTACCCCTACAGCATTTCAGCAGATAAGCATGTACCCCTTCAGAATTTCGGAAGATGAACATGTATCCCTGAAATGTATTATGCCAAATTTTTTACCTTGAATATTCATAGATACATTTGACATTAAGTATTTAATGACTGTTGATATTAATATTAACTGATATATGTCTAAATATTTGGAAATAAATAATAGGAAAATGTATTTTTTCTTCTATTGCTAACCTCAAATATACCCCCGGGGATACATTACCCCAGGTTGGGAACCTCTGTCATAAATAATGCTTCCATAGTCAAAAAACGGTAATATGTTTGTTTTGTAGATAGTAAGGAGAGAGCGGCGAGGTAATGAATTTGAAAATGAGCGAAGACGATTTATTTTGGTCATCACTTTCTGATGAAAGTGGAGAATGTGATGTATGCTAAGAGAGACTGTGATGAAAGATTGTGTTCTTCGTGTTTGGACGTCGAGCTGACAGGACGTGTTTTTTTCTGCTCTGACAACTGAGTTCCCGCAACGCGTTTGCCTAAAGGACAAAGCATGGATGCGAGAAACACGCGCTCTCGAAAGGTGATCG
>Ga0210059_1009661_pt1 | contig 15028 bp, 8 predicted proteins | sample Ectturendosymbi2_FD_188042 | JGI IMG/M metagenome (GOLD analysis project Ga0210059, IMG submission 188042) | Ecteinascidia turbinata endosymbiont from Florida, USA - Sample 2 (SPAdes) (version 2) | ecosystem: Host-associated > Tunicates > Ascidians > Unclassified | place: Key West, Florida...
TCTTCTCCTGCAGCCTTTTCTTATGGTTGGGGACGAGCGGCTGAGAAAAAGATCTTCAACCTATTTTCAGCGATTTTATTCGTATTCGAAGCGTTTTGACAGTTGCTTCCACAGTTCGTCCTTTCATTCTCAATGCTTTTACAGCAGGACGTTTTACGGGCTTAAGATGGCCAGCTACAGTTCACCCGGGCCAGCTACAGTTCAATGAAAAACAATTTGCGCACTTATTCCTTGTTCTTCGAACAATCATTGCATAATGAACATTACTTTGGAATAATGCGAACTATCGTATCATAAAGGTTGTATTCAATTACCCAGATGCTGGTTTAATTGCTTTGGACCGAGCAGAGCAGTGGCCCAAACAAGTGGATAAAACTTCAAAAGCTTCAGCATTTTCCTAGTTAGATTTCGTTCTTCACAGTTTGGCTCTTTTAAACAGCTAATCCAGGGCTGCAAAAAGGCGGTCGCACACTCGCGCCGAACGACCAAAAACTTGAAGCACCCTAACTTTTTTTAATTATTTTACGTTTTATACTTTATGCGTATGAATGCTTACGCCGTATGACCAAGTTTATGTCATACGCGTGCGCTACTAAAGATTTGTGTGCGCTACTAATATTCACAGAAAATGTTGCACCCTTGAGCTAATCCAATTAACCGGTGAATCAATTAAGCGGAATACCATATATATACGAATGTATTTCGTCAGGCCGTGGAATCCGTAAAAATAACAAAAATACATTTGCGATATAAAATTTTTATTTCAAAGAAGTTGCTGTGTTTATTTTGGGTAATGTTTATTCTTTTCATGTTACGCAGCACCGGGTAATATGCATCAAATTCACCTAAAGTTTATCTATTCAAAGATTGTTTAGAACAGGGGTCGGCAACGTACGGCCCGCGGGCCGGATCCGGTCCGCCAAGAAAAATCATCCGACCTGCAGCCCCTTTACAAATTGCAGTAATTGTATGGCCCGCCTAGTGGTTTTATATTTTATGAATCTGCCCTCCTCCCAACATCTTGTATTGCATACTTATGAGGAATTACTTATGAATAGGGCAACCAATTTTTTGACCTAAAAACTTAAAATTTTGACTTTATAATTTACATATATTGACTTTATTATGACCTATAAATTTTCAGCGTTTGCAACTGCAAAATACTTCAGCCTTAGGTGTTGAGGTTGATCCAGAAGTGTATTCATGCACTCTAAGCTTCGAAATTAAAAAAAAATTGGTTGTAAGTACATAAATAACTACAGTAGAGTCAAATCTGAGAACATCATAAAGCTGAAATACTATATGCATAATCATGGCCGTAGTCAGGGTCAAATTTTTGCCGAGGCGAATACGTTAATTACATGCCCGGTTGGGTTTGTTCTTAATTGCAGTTTATGGAGACCTAGCATCCTGCTCTTATTTAATCTAGGCTGGCAGTATCTCTGGTCATTGTAACACAGTGTAGCTGCAGTGCCACTCTTTTTAAAACAGCCACACAATATAATATGATTTGATGTAGCGTTGCACAAACGTTTTGTGGCAGCATTACAGAAAGTTTACCGAGGCAAGTGCCTCATTTGCTTCAATGTAGCTACGGCCTAGATAACGGATTGAGTATTTACCAAAACAAGTACCGTAAGACCACATTTCTCACCTACCATGCCTATCCTACATAATATTCAATCGTCCAGTAGTGGGCAAAACAACATTATTATGTCCGAAATCGCAATAAACCCACTATTATTACAGAATTGCAACTAGACTTGCAAAAGTATAGCAATATCTGTTGTTGTAGTTTCAGTAAAATATCGATATCTAAGAGAAAAAACTGTGCTGCAAAAAAGTTTGACCTAACAATAAATTTTGACCTAATGATAAATTTTGACTTTTTTGACCTAATAACTTGGGATACCCTCATGGTATGAGCGTGAAATTTGGTTTGTGGACGTTTCATAAACTTTAGAAACGGCAGAAAATTTTTGACTTTATTGACTTTTGGTTGCCCGACTTATAAGAAACCGCACTGTACTATAATGGTACTTTATTTCGCATTTTGTGCTTTCGTTATAAACTGTGAAAATCAGGGGTTACTCTGATTCAAATTCTATAGTTGTAACAACATCTTAAACACCGGCGGGAACGAAATTGTTGGTGGAAAATTAGTACGGCCCATCAGACTTTGCAGATTTCGTTTTTGGCCCGCGACTAGGGAAAGGTTGCCGACCCCTGGCTTAGAGCATTTGTTCACTTAACGAACGGCTGGTGTTTTATTTCACTAAATAAAACAAAGCCTTTCCTTGAGAGTGCTAAATTAAACACAGTTCGCAAGGCTGCGATTGCAGAACAGGATAAACATTGCTATGAGGTATGCTTTCTGATATACAAAGTTTGATCACAGGCATGAACAACCTTTTCCTGAAAGAACGATACCGCAAGTTCACCACCAAGGAAGTTTTTTGCCGATGAAAGAGACAAAATCGCGCAAAAGCTTTCAACATTTTAGACATTCGATTAGCTCAGTCCCTGCGTTGTCAGTAAGTTCTGAAATGACTTGCACAAATGAAATGAAGTCACTTTCCGATGGTGGTCCAATCCCTCAATCCTTACAGCGGAATGTGCTCCATGACTCAGAAACAAGTAGCGGAACAACGCTTGAGCAGTTGCATCGAATTCTAGACTTGTCTTGCAAGCCCCGTTTATTGTTATCTTCGAGCCCAAAAAGAAAGGAACAAGGCAGCCTTGGGTTTCGAAAGACAACTACTTCAGGATTGAATCATCACCCAGCATCTAATATGAAGATAAACCATTGCAAAATGGCGATGAGAATGGTTTGCAGTCCGTATGAAATTAAGAGTAGCAGCGGTGTGCATTGTGATGGAAACAGTGCAACGATCGGCTGCTCAAGAATTCATTCCAACATGCTTCTTCAGCAAAGATCAAGCAACGTTTTCATGAATGGAGTGGACAAATACATTCCCGCTGAACTAGCACAAACAAATGTGAGCAAGAAAAGAAAAGCAGCCAATCATCCACAATCTGGTGCAGAAAAACTCGTCCCATCTACAAGCAAAGACTACAGATTTGCTTTTGAACGCAGGCTACCAGGTAACTGAAATCATTTTCAAATTTTTAGCCAACACCCCGATAGTCAAGCGCATATTCTGTTGACCAAAGCAATGTGACTTCTGTGGAACTGGCCCAGATTCTAACGTTCGCTTGCGCTATAGTAGTCATGATCACAATAACTTTATCAAAACGTAAAAGAAAAAGTAGACGAAATGCCATAATAAATTTTGGATTAATTTTTGTTTTCATTTTGTCTTTTTGCCATAAAATTTAAACGATCAGTCATGTGAGCTAAAGAAAGCGACTGAAACTTGGAAAATGGTAATCGTAGGAGTTTACAACAATTCGTGTTTACATCCTCGAAAACAACGTACAATCAAACTTTTAGTGGACGTATGCAAAAGATTAGAACGTCAGTGGTCGACAATCTATGGCTTCAGAGCTGCATGCGGCTCTTTCACTGTTGTGGCTTCCTATGGCTTTGGAAAAATATACAGATTGTTTAATTTAAGGTTTTAGGTTTCATTTGTTTAATTTTTTTAATTGCAATTCTAAAATCGCATCCGATTTATAGCATACCAACTTTCACATGTGCAATACACTATAGAATTTCACTTGTTGGTTAGCATGCAGGTAGTAAAACGATGTCTTCAGTGCTATGTTCATTTAAATTTCAAAACGGTTTTGTAACTTCCAGTATTTTCTTTCCTTTACCGATAGGGTTGTCAGACTCGTTTTGTGAAAATACCGACCATTTTGTTAACAGTGCCAGATCTAAGCCGTGTCGTGATTTGTAAGTGGCACAGGGAAAACAGAGAGACAATCAGTATTGCTAAGCCACAATAATTCGCCCGTATTTTTGCTGGCTCATTACATTTCGGTGTGTGTGTGACGTGACAATCGCACAAAGGATTGCGTCAACAGCAGCAAATAAACTTTGCTTAAGGAACTGTCTTGACAAGATTCACTACTAGAATCAATATAATTTGAGAAATTCTGCGTTAGTTCTTTTTGAAGTTACGGCGAACTACTTATTTTCAAAAAAACGGCCTCAGGCACTGATTTTCAAAATTCCGGCTTTTTACCGGCCTCTGCTAAATTAGCAGTAAAATACCGGCCAGGCCGGTGAAATACCGGCCATCTGGCAACCCATTTACCAAACGTGTCCGCCTTACTCGGAACATTTAAGTTTGTTGATAGCAAGGTTGTAGAGCCGGAACTCAAACTTCAGGCTCCAGCTCCAGGCGTCTAAATTTTTTATCTCCATCTGCGGCTCCAACATTTAGAAGTTTTTGTCTCCGGCTCAAGAATTATTGGGTCCATTGAAAACTGAAAACGATTGTGTTATTTGTACAACTCACTTGCCCCACAAACTATGTCTGTGGAACCGGAACCCGAATTTCAGACTCCGGTTCCACCATCTGAAAGCTTTTGCCACCGGATCCAGCCATCCACAATTGCTGGGTTTCCGGGCTCCTGCTCCGACTCCACAGCCCTGGTTGATAGTGACCAAAGATATTCTTCCTCTTTTTTGGCAACTACCCGCCAGTCAACAATTGCATTTAATCTATTTTTAACTGCTTTTAACAGAAATCGAAGATGTGAACAAAGAGTCATGCCAATGTGCGTCCGGGAAAAACAGAACTCCACAACAAAATGCTAGTGTTGGGAAAAATTTGTACACACCGCAAGTTTCGCCAGATCTTTGTGACGTTATTTGTCATTCGTTGTCGCCAAGTCCGGTAGTCAAGCAACCACTGTCATTTGTTCCAAACGACATGACGCCAGTGGCAACCTTATCCAGCCTTGACGTAGGATTTTGCTCTCAATGTGATATCGATCTGAAAAACGCAACGAAAGCATTCGTGCGGAACGGCTTCGGAGCCAATGTGCAGCCGTTATACGTCCCGATGCTAGAGTGGAAACCAATAATAGTTGGTTGGAAAAGCATTCTGAACGCTAGAGTACCATTTGCTAAGTAGACATCAGGCAGAGCGTCTGGCAATGGTCTTACAATGACGACCATCATGGAACATTGCTTATTTGACGGAGCCCTGCGCAAGTTCTCACCATGTACACTAAATTTTATTGATAAAAGCACGTTAGAACTGCATAGATAAGCATAGACAGTTGTTAAACTGCTGTAATCTGAGACCGCTTTTGAGTAAAGCGCACGAAATGTTTTTATATGTTTATTTTGTAATGTAACTCGAACAGGTTGTCTTTCTGTAATTTTCTTTTGTCTACTGTAAAAACTGTAATTGACATTTGAGTGAGTCAAAGCTTCTTTTTGCCATTGAGAGTTTAGGTTCACCAAGTTCAATAAAGCTTTTTACTCGTTACTACTCAGAAGGAGAGAAAAGATTTATATTGAACATACTGCAGAAACTCGGTCAGTTTCATTGGAAATTAAAAAACCTGCAGTAAGTTGAGCAAGGCTTCTTACCAAAGTTTTGCGGAATTCGCAGAACAGCTAAGTTATATTTTATGAACCCAACTATATTGAAACAACTCTTCCACATCGATCAAAACGATATTTTTGCATTTGACGTCTGGACTAATTGACACAAGCAAGCTTCTTTGGACGGGGACCTTTGTTTCGAGCGCTTTCGTTAACACGCCCCAAGCAACAATATGCAAAAATCATTTCAAATATGTACAGGAATAACTGTTCAACAAGGCTTGTGATGAGATGCCACTTTGCACTATTTAGCATGCTTAATCATGTGCGTGTTGAACCACACATTAAAAAATCTATTGAGATAAAACACGCACTGGGGCAAGCATAAACGATGTGTTCAGCAAAAATTTCATCTTCACCAGCAACATGGAGTCTTTTAACTGTTACCCTTTGCATTTATAAGGGTGCTGCTCAGGGTCGGATTTAACTTATGCGATGCCCCTAGGCTAATCCACTTGTGAGGCCTCATTTCCACTGTAAAAGGGAAAATAGAAAAATCTTAATCCGAAAATGACGATGTTGACACACTAAAAAAGTGGTCAATAAATTATTTGTAAATCATTGCTGGAGTGCTCCACCATCACCGCGCTTGTTGCTACTTTCCACGCAAAAGCGTTCTGTGACACGGAATTGTTGAAATCGTGCTTGGCCAGCCGGAACACGATTATTAATCTCAACAGGCAAACCAAACAAACACGTCACCACTAATTTTTGACAAAACACATGGCCTACAATTAAGTTTCACATCCCTTTTTTTTATCTGTGCTCTACAGTAGCATCCAAAATATACAATTTCTTAAAAACCAGCCACACTACACATATGTGTGGCGGCCGTGAGGACCACGGCTGTAAAAATCTTGCACACACGAGCAAAACACGTCAAGTGAAACGACTCAAATTGTTGCAACTGCTAGGATCACGATTCGCGTGTTTGTTACTTTTTCAGACTGGAAAGAATCGAATGCAACGAAACCGTCGTCCGAAAGGATGTGGGGTTTAACCTCCCCTCATGTTGCCATTGTTGAAATACGTGTAAATCAATAAAAAGGTACAATCATCAAATCAAGCAAGGCTGAACAGAGCAGAGTAAACATTAAAAAGGTTTTGTCTTGGCCATCTTCATTACAAAATCATCAACGAATTCGTTAAAGTTTGTTTGCCTAAGTTTGTCACTTTTAATGCACCGAATGCTTATTGTGGACAACCTATGCTGAACATTGTGACCGTTTAGTCAAGTTAAATTCTTCTGAATCGTGAAAATTATCTTCCTCCTGAACAGTAAGTGACCATCAAACCAAGCAATAAGGCTCCGCGTACTGGTAGTTGGATAAACCATGAATCACTCATAGCCTCAAGGCCCGCTCCAGCTGCAATCAGGGTTGCCAGATGAAAACTTCAATAAAAAGCCAAACAATGCTAAAAAGAGGCCAGAAAGAAGCCAAACCGACTGCTCAAAACCAGAAACAAGCCAAACTTTATTTGCGGTATCGCCATTCCCTTTTCACAAAGAACATCTAAATGTCGATTTTATCAAAAATAAATTCTTCGAAATTGTTTGATCTTGCTTGGCATTGTCCTGGAGCATTGATTTTTCCTGACTTTTCATGGTTTGTGAAATTGCACACTTTGGGTAAAATTGTGCCACAGTTTGCATATTGATCCATCGGCAGCTTCTGCACAAAAGTCTCTCCCATTCACTCATGTACTGTCGATCAGAATCATGAGAGCCCTTTGTGGCAGTCCTCTTCTAAAGAAGAAGACCACTGCACATTTAGGACAAATCCGCACGAGCACAGGTCCATAGGAATGTCCATGGCACGCCTAAGTTAACAATTAAGAAACCTGGACCCACCGGTCTAGCTCGACACCGCTCAGTTTATCACAACAAAAGTGTATTCACTCATGGTTTCATTAGTATAACTTTAAGCACTGCGATATATCTTACAACAGGGGTTGCATATTGCTCAACGACTGTTGACCTTCAGGTCTTCAAGTCAACTACTGTTGACCTTCAGGCCATTTCACAAAAACGTGACAACTCGCGGGCCACTTTCAATAAAATTATATATAAAACAACAGGTTCAAAATATTTAAAACTGAAAAGGAAGATGAGTGCGTCATTGAAATTATTGCACAATGGCACCTAGGAATTTACTACAAATCTTTCTCAGTGGGATACCTGTGGCTGAGGCTTGTCTGACACTCTCGTTCCTTTTTCAATGCTGGTGAGTGATGGTGGCAACAGGTCTGAGACGGTCGTCCAGTGTTTCGTCTGCCATTCGATTTGTGTTTTTAGATTTGACTTGCTTCATGGTAGAAAATGTACTCTCACACACATATGTGCATCCAAATATCGACTTCATTTTTAGAGCGAAGTCTTTCTGTTTGAGAAATCTATCTTTGCTGACTAGTGTCTGGGAAGCTCTCTACCGTCTGTAATACCGTTAGTATTGTACATTTTTATTAAAAGATGTTATGCTTGTTCTAATTAAAATTACCCATTACAGCAATGAGCCATTACTTTGGTTCGAGGGCCTAGTTTAAAAAAAAACTTGAGCCAAAAATATGGCTCATTGGGTTGGCGCCCAGGGCCAGATAAATTAGAGAAAATTTCAAAAACATGCCCTCATTGTGATGTCTCCTTCAGAAAGCCCAAAATTGAAAAGGAAAAAAAATTTTTGACTTGCAGTTTAAGACTTGCTGAATCCGTAGAGGGTTTGAACAGCTGTCTAGCTCAATCTTCTGGTGATTTATGACTTTGCAAACTTTTAAAAAATTGCAAAAAAAGTGGCACACGCGGGACTGAAAGGGCTAAATAACCATATACAAAGTGATATAACCAATTGAAAGAGCCAACATCAACTGAAAAAAAAGTACAACACTTACAAAGAATACGTAACTTAACTATAAAGTTGAAATTCCTCCCCTGAACTCATGAAATTCCTCCCAAGGGAGGAATTCCTCTCCGGTTGGGAACCACTGAATTAACTGATGCCATAAGTTGAAATTATTTTATCTTCGCTGTCTTTTGTTTGTTTGCTTTTATTTTTCCTACTTTCTGTCGTTTTTGCCATTTTTGTATCTTTATTTACACTTTTTGATTGTAGTAAATGACAATTTCGTACTGCTAAGGTCAAGTCATTTTCTCGCTTTTTGTTAGTAGAAGCGGAAGCGGTGGAAGCGGAAGTGGAAGCAATAGGTGTGGAAGCGGAAGCGGTTGACGAATAACGGCTTCCACTTCCCTGGTTATGACCAAAAATAGACTCAAAACTAGCTCGGCCACCTAGTGGTTTTTTTCATTTTTGTCAGAACTAAAATTTTCAACTTGCTCAAACAACGGTTTCCACTTTTTCCAACCGGCGCTCTGTTAAGCGGATTTCACTGTAACCATTCCACACGCGTAAAGTATATATTGATCGGCAGGTATAGTGCTGGAGTTGTTTTTTAGGAATATGCTATTTTTATGTAAATAAGTTAAATAACATGAGTCAATGGCCAAGTGACGTAGGCCAAAAGCATTGAGTGGTAGTCAAAAATAGGCTATTTAAAACTAAGGCAAAAATAGCTGAAGAAAGAGCATAGTGCGTTGGACAAGCATTTTAACAGAGCTCAGAGCTACCTCAAAATATGAAGAAAAAGCTTTAGAAGAGCCACACAACAGTAAAAATTGCGACAACGTAAGCAGCCAGACTGATGATGTTATGCTAGACTGCCAAGCGGGAAGCTTATGTACAAGAAGTGAAGTAAGTCATTTCGAAAGTGTGAGTCTGACAAAGAAGGAAGTTCATCTGATGCGTCTTACGAGCTCGAAAATTCAGAATTTGCCGGAACCATTGGATGAACAAACGACCTGCCATCTGGCTAGGTGTCATGAATCGGAATGATGGACTACTTAGTCCAAACACGACCGCCAACAGTCACAACAGAATTTTCGCCAGAAACGAGAGTGATAGGACGGTTTTAGTTTCAATGCAAGGGTGTATTTCCAGATAGTGAAACGGTGCATCATTCTGCCTCGGCCTCACTCTTTCAGAGCTAGTTTTTCACGCCACTGATTTCTATCATTTCGACTGGACGTCCCTTGGACAAATTTTTGCACATAGGCCTACCACTCACTGGGGTCCGGAAACAGTACTTTGAATCGGGCCCTTGACTTGCAAAAACCGGCCCTGGCCGCGTTTGTACATTTACAATAAAACTGTGTCATGAGCTTACATTCAATTTATCAAGAAAATCTTGTGAAATCATTTCTCTAACAGTTAGCAGTTATTATCCGGTTAACCGATTAGCTAAAATACAAATATCCGGATATATCCGTTATCCAGATAGTAAAAAATTATTGATATCCGACTAACCAGACTGTGTAATTTCATCCCCGACATCCGCACCCACCCTCCCGGAATGACCCACCCAAGAACAGCATGCGGGTCCGGCTTAACCGCCTACGCACTGGCGTCGGACGTTTCCGCTCCTGCTTCTACAGATGGGGTATGGCCTCCTCTGCGACCTGTAAGTGTGGTGCAGAAGAACAAACCGTCAACCATTTTTCCCTCTAATGACCAATCCATCAACCTCCCCATGGATTGCACGGCCTGACGGTTTGGATGTTGCGACAATCGAATGGCTGTTCAACACCCACCTGCTCCGGGACCTATTGCCGCTGTTGCAGTTGTCTGCATCGCCTTGAACTACTAAGGCAAGCACAATAGAAGGATGGCAATTCAGGGCATTAACTAACAGGAAAGCAACCAGCAGCAATAGAGCTCCCTCGACGCGTTCACTCTACTATTATTAGGCTGCACTATCATTATATAGTGACATTTCATGTGCACTATCATTATATAGGGACATTTCAATTCACTTGTGGTGACTATCACAGTGACTTGTTACTTATGGGCACGATCTAGCGATGACCATTTTTATTTACATGTGGCATCATCTTCAGGCCGCCACATCACTTCCCTCTCCATTAGCTTGAAGTTCTATCACTTATCATTCATACTTTAACTCTTATCTCACATGTTCGACCCTTACCCTTTGGTTCAAGACGATCTTCAACGGAGTATGTTACCGAGAGGGGCTTATGGCCTTTCTCTATGGTCCCTTATCGGGCGCCATCTTTGCAGTTGACTGCATGGCCTTGAACTACTGAAGCAAGCACAAAAGAAAGATGGCAATTCCGGTGTCAAACGAAATTTCTGACTTGCGAAATTTCTGACTTCACGCCATGCACGCATGCACAGAGTAGTATTCTACATTTCAAATAAACTGAGAGAACTGATGATTAGGGTATAAGGATTCTTGTTTAGGTAAGTGTGTCGGGTTAGGTTTGGGTTATGGTGAGAAAAAGAAAAATAATTAAGGTCAAGGACTAAGTCCAAAAAATTTCGATGGTTGAAGTCAGGGCCGGCGCTAGGTGGTTGCCCCCCCCCGAACCTGGACGTTGGGGCCCCCAATATACAATAAAATGCATTTAACACATAGTATTTACGTAAACAAAGACATCGATTCATTCATTCATTCTAGCAAATGCTTATAAAAGCATTTTCTACACAACGTATAAAGCAGACAGACTTAAGCATTTGCTGTGCTTCAACCTAAGAAAATGACTTTTTCCAAGTTTGCAAAAAGCAAATGTTGTTGTTAACTCAGTAATATCTAATAAATTATCAGTTTCACTTTCAATAGACATCATTGCCGGATTTGTTAGCCTTTCATCAGTCATAGATTATATGTGAAACGTTTCGGTTAGCCTTAACTTGCTGAAGCTCCGTTCAGCAGTATTGCGTACAGCTGTAATTGGCAAACCTTCGATAGAATGGCCCCAAGCCCCCTTTCCATTGGCATCCGCAGAAATTTTTCCAGGGGGGAAACGTCGATATTTTGCTTATCTTTTTCAGGTTGCTGACGATGCAATGCAAACGGACAATCACAAAGCGTTTTACCCATTCTACGCAAGAAGAAATTGCTCCATTTTACGGCAATAGTCACAAAAAATGCACTTCGTTGGCAGCAATTGCTAGGTATATTGCAACAAGTTAAAAAATACATTATCTGCAGATTTTTCAAGCAGGGTTTTGTTTCAAAGAAGCAAACTGCCGTGGTCTTAAACAAAAACACAAGTACGTCTTTAATTTACCTAACAAGACTTGCCAGCAGCACTTAAAAAAACGTCTAAGATCTCGTTCAAAGCAATCAAAACAACCTTTCAATAAATCCTTGCTTGTCTTTACTGACTTTTTCACGGTAAACGCTCATCCACATAATCCGGACAAGCGTTCAGTCTCACACTAACAATGAATTTTGTGAACTTATTGCGCTTCTTTTTGCACAGTAGGCTATAAAAGTACGTGGCTATCCGCTATCAGAACTCACTGTCTTCCTGCATTACCTGCGTTCGACATTCGCATGCGACAAAACGCCTACTACCGTAACTTGTGGTGAACATGTGAAGATTCTTTGCCATGTTCTTGTTACGCAATAAAGTCCAACAGTAGAACAATCTGCACGCAAGTTTCGCAATTTGCCTCTGCAGACAGGCAATGCAGGGGACATGAGTGAACTGCAAACACATCATTGCAAACACCAGGACAGTGAATCTGGTTCGTGTGCACTGTGGGTGTCACACCGGCAAAAAACTTTCAATGTAAGAATTAAATCATTTTAATCGGAATTAAGCTCTTAACTTCAGTTTTGCTAGAAATGTTTGGTTATTTGTCCCAATTTCCAAAAGGGGGACGAATGACTGTTTTGCCCTCTTATTGGGGACGGCTACGAATGCGGTTTTATATGATTTTATACGGGTTATTTTATTCTTGTACATTGAAAGGACACAACACAGGTCTATGCAACAGTGGTGTGACTGACGGGAGTTCAAGAGTGCGAACCTCTACCCTGGCAAGATAAATCCAGAAACTGAGCCCCCATTTTGCTTATATTTCGGTATTCAGTACTTTTTTCGTTTTCAGTAATTTGTTGTGATATTGCGTTTTTTGGAAGTTCTTGGACTGGTATTTTACAATGATTTCGGATTTTAGTGTATAGAAATCCACATCCGGCTACATTTTAATTTTTGAACTTTTTTCTGAATGTTGGCGAGTGACCCCCTACGGTGACCGGTGGGCCTCTTTCAGTTACATTTACCACCCGGCTTAAAGCCAACCATTGGTAAATGCATTGTGAATAGCTTCGTTGTCAGCAATTGCCTTGGTACGCTGGCTGTTGTGCAGGTAACGTTTGCTGAATCCACGTTGATTGTAAGCATTTTAGTATATAGTAAGAAATACTCAGGAAAATTAAGTTGCAGGCCAGTTGCGTAGCTAGACCTTTAAGAAGTTACGGGTCGTGTGAAGGTAAATTTCTTTGACATATTGGATAAATATGAATATTAAAAGGGGAAATGTGTGAAATTAGTTCTTGGTGATTTCAGTTCTGGTGTCTGTATATGCCGTAACAAACGTACTCGGTCAGATTTGAGGGCCCCTTTTTTCCCGGGCTCCCCCGGCCGGGGGGTTTGGGGGGCTCTGGTTGAAGTTATTCCCGTACTGTACCTTGTTGTGGGTACCTGACATCTAACCAAAATGTTTTAATTTACACAACACATATCAAAAAAGTAATTACAAAACTTTATTTCTTTATTCTGAGAAGTGAAATAACTGAGAAACAATAAAAGGTCAGAAATTTCGCAGAGGTCAGAAATTTTGCTTGACAGCGGCCCGTTCGTTCAACCTCAGCGGCTCGCCCAAAATACGGACCATTAGCGCCCCATGCCATCTCTATCTTGTATCCTGCGACGTCCACGCCAGTGTTGCCACCCTTGCGGTTTTCCCGCGAATTTGGGCTTGTTTTTTTGTGGATTTGCGCGTTTTTTTGAAGACTTGCGGGTTGCTTGTTTTTGGGCTTGTGTTGATTAAAATTTGCTTGTTCTTTGGGCTTGTTTTTTGCAGATTTCTGTATCGCGGATTGCTTTTTTATCAAATTTCATGGCCATTTTGCTCTTTCAATTTACTCCAAAACGAAATTTGGGCGTGTTTTTGTGTATATTTGTTCATATTGGGCTTTTTTCGGTTTTGCCTCCCTGTTTTTGCATTTAACTAACCTGGTGGTTTTATGGGTTTTTTTCATTTTCCTACCAAACGCGCGTTGGGCTTGTTTTTCCGTTAAATTACCCATTTTGGGCTTGTTTTTCAAATTTGCTTGCTTGTTTTTAAAAAATAGCCTGGCATCACTGGTCCATGCACAACCACTAGTGGTGTGCAGGATCTGGATTTTGGAGTCCAATCCGGCCGGTTATTTGGATTTTTTTGGATTTGGATTCGATATCGTTTTCCTTTCAACCGGATACGGATTATCCAAATGAAATCAAATCTGGCCATGCAAAAATCTTGGTATGGAGCAATAAATGTGTGAGGAAAAATTATGATCTTTCGAAATCATATAGCCTACCAAAAATCTACTGTACTTGTCTGATTTCTTTTGATAGACTGCAATGTGCCCCACCGCTCGAGATCCTAACTTTCAGACTGAGGATATCTCAAGCAAGATGCAATTTGGATCTGTGTAAATATGAGCATGATTGATTCTACAGTTTTGGTATGACGCAGCCCGTCATTATCAGAGTAGGGCAGTAGCGAGCTACCAAAATAGCAAGCTACTGTAGCGAGCTAATTTTCCAGTAGTGTTAACGGTAGCACCGCTCTTTTTTGAAAAAAATAATGGATGTAGTAGCGAGCTATCACCATTTTACCACTACTGCTATTTGTTACTTTGGCGTGAGTGGTGGCCAAAGTAAAAAGTTCGCAAGAGCTCTTCCCTCAGCACACGTTGATAGTAACTACTCTTCTCATTGTATTGCGCTGATTTGGATGATTTGTTTGCGGTAAGCTAGAAGCATTAGGAAAGATTTAGCTCAGCTTGCTTTTGACCTGATCGATAGGTTCCACGATAGTTCGGTAAAAGCTCAGCATCAGTGACAAACTTAAAGCAGTTGGGGCTTCGAAGCATTGACTACTGCTACCGGTAAAGCTGCGTATGACGGAACTGAATGCTTGGAAAAATATGGCACTGGGTTCAACATTTCACTGCATGGGCAACTGCAGTTTTTGTTTTGAAGTATATGCCAGTATGACAGTTTTTGTAGCTTGCTTCGACTTCAGGATATTTGGCTGTATGCATAACTTGAAGTAAACTTATGATTCTGTCTTGAAGACAGTGGCGTAGCCAGGGGGGAAAGAGAAGACATCTGCTCCAGGTACAGCATTTTGAGGGCGTAAATTGAGGTTGGAATGTCACGTAACAATTACGAAATGTCAAATGTCAGCGGATGCTAGTAATTATGATTTACGAAATGTCGAATGCCTGTTGCTGACACCCAGTTGCATAATCTCATCAAGATCACCAAGGTTCGCAAAGGGAGCAATTACAAACCTTAGTGACGTTTTAAGGCGTCGCTTGTGTCTTCAGCAACCAGCGGCCGCATACGGTTTGACTGACGGTTGCGTC
>Ga0210059_1009662_pt1 | contig 15027 bp, 9 predicted proteins | sample Ectturendosymbi2_FD_188042 | JGI IMG/M metagenome (GOLD analysis project Ga0210059, IMG submission 188042) | Ecteinascidia turbinata endosymbiont from Florida, USA - Sample 2 (SPAdes) (version 2) | ecosystem: Host-associated > Tunicates > Ascidians > Unclassified | place: Key West, Florida...
TTATTATATGCAAAGGTGAATATCAGAATTTAGGTGCCCAAGACAAACTCTCAGAGGGGGGCGCTATATTTTACACAGGGGGGCACTATATTTAAAAGTTCAGTGGATTTTTTATATTTTTTCCAGCCTTTTTGTCACAAGAATTTCAGGGGCACATGCTCATCTGTCGAAATGCTGAAGAGATTGATCGTCAGAGAAAGGTTGGGAACCCCTGCTCTAGAGTGATTACTAAGCTTTTCAACAAAACAATGCAAACACTAAGTGCGAAACTCTCCAAAGAGGGGACTCACGGCGTCTCTGAAAAAGGGGGCCCCGAGGCGGCTTCAAAATTTTTGGATTTTGCCTAAATTTAAAAAAAATGTCCTCATCAGTTCTTAGTTGAATTTTTTTCAAAATTCTGGCATTTTACGGACTGTTTTGTTTTTTTCTTACCTACAAACACAACTGACAAAAATTCGTTGAACTATGGAAGTTTTACCAAGCCATTTCTTTGCGATATTCAAAAGCTCAAGACAATAGGCTGTGACCGAAACACGCAGCCTTCGAGACCGAGACGAGAGCTGAAACATTCGAGACCGAGACTCGCAAAAACCGGTCTCAAGACCGAGACCAAGTCTCGAAACTCCATCATCATTGCCTAAAATCCACACGTTTATGTATATGTATATATAGAATTTAAAAAAAGCTTATTGGAAGCCCTGGATTTGGCATCTATTCATTGGCCTTTGGGTAGTACACTTGGAGTCTTCTTTCACAAATAAGAACGGTTATTTTTAAACTTAAGATGGTAGAACGAACAAAGGAGCACCATAAGACAAAACAAGCAGAACGGCCTGATTCTAAAGATTATAGAGCGTGAGCATCTATGTGAAATAGACACTACCAGTATCGTAAACAAATTCGCTACGGCGAAATCAGGAAAATACAATCCTAAGCAGTAGGTTTGCTGCTTTTAACAATCGACTTCGACACATACTGAGACCACACTGCTTGGATAGGGTAATGATAAAATTTCTTGATGAGTTTGGAAGCATTGATTACTGCCTTTGTGCTGTACTTGTGAGCTGTGCAGTGATGTACTCCTTAGAAAAAGATACGTATATACGTTTATGGTAAAAAAGATATGCATCAGAAAATGTCCACCAGTTGCTATTTAGACCAGGTTTTTCGCACTTACGAAATTCATTGTGCCTAATGATGTTGACATGGATGCCCAAAGAATGGCTGGCCATGTCATAAAACGTATGGTTTAATAGTTTTCACTTGTTGAAGCGTGTTTGGGGCCCCGCGCTACCTTAATCCCACCTGAACAACAAATAGGAAGCCCCCAAACGTCAGTGCTCATGAACTATCGATAAGTCACGAAGCAAAACTCATGCACTTGCAAGTTTCAAACCAACACGAAAAAATTTCTCTGTACACAACAGAGGTTACCAAAATGGGGCAAATTTGCCTATCTGTAGGGGTGCGTTTAAGGTTAACAATAGAAGGAAAATTATATTTATGCATTATTTATTTCTAAATATTTATGCATATATCAGTGAACATTATTTTCAAAAATTATTATGTGCCTGCTGTTAAATGCATTTATGATTAGCCATGATAAACTATTTTGTCATTGAAATTTTAGGGTTCCATACTCGTCTGTCGAATTGCTGAAGAGGTACACGGTCAGATATAGGTTGGGAGCCCCTGCTGTAACAGCACATGTTCACGTACAACACTTGGCTGCCTTTGTGTGATATACAAGAAGAGGAAGGGAAAAATTCTCTTACGCGTAGAGTTGCGTTAGAAAGACACTTAAGTTGTAACAAAGGTACGAATCAACCTTTGGATATTTCGTTTTAACTTTGCCTGTGCCTTAGCCCCAATGAAGGGGCTAATTCACGAACGCCGAAGATTGGGTGCATGACGGGGGCATTTCACCCCTGGTACTTCATAAGGGGGACAACGGCGGCGGAGGTGCTTTTTTTATAAAAAATATCGTACGTAGTTTCATGGTTTATCAAGATCGAATTGAAACAAATTTATTGCAGCAATTAGCGCACCCAGAAACTTCAGAATGGTTTTCTATAATTTCGGGTACTGGTTTTGAGGTCAACATCGTTGCTGAACAGAATCGAGTATAATTGGTAAAGTTGTTTTGTTTTTTATTAGTTTGCATTGCCCTCAGCTCTTTTACTGCCACCCCTGTCCTACCGCGTTTTACATCAGTGTCAGAAGGTGAGCAGGTGGCCTCTTCCGCTGGATTTTTAAGTTTGGTAATTTGCTATTAACCTTCGAGTAAAAAAATGTTTCTCTTATTTCCGGAGTTGGGCAAATGAAATTTCACCACTTTTGCACCCCTGGAAAAATCCTTCCGACACCCATGCCGTCAGGTGTGGAGATTGTTCTTGATGATGTCATAAAAAATTGTGAATTTCATCCGCTCACATTCAAAGAAACATCGAATGATTTCAGAACTATGCAAAGACATGTACGCAGACCCAATAGGGTTGCTATATAATGCTGAGGTACGCTGGTTATCCAGAGGAAAAATATTCAAGCAGGTGTTTCATTTCAACTGCGGCAAGAGTCGCGGTTTTCCTTGCTCAACAAGGACACCTAATGTCCACTAATTTTCAAGAAATCTGTTGGCTTGCAAAATTGTCCTTCTTGTCAGAACACAAATCGTTTGAATTTTTCATTGCAAGAAAATGGATGCGACGTTTTTGGGAAAGTTCAGGCGTTCAAACAAAAGTTGAAGTTGTGACAAAGCAAAGTGCCAGATAAGGCGATTTTTCAGATTTTAAACGCATACAAAATTTTTTCCAAAGAAGCAATTTGGAGATTGAAGGCACCATCTTGAAATCAAAAATAAAATCAATCGTGCACAAGTGTCTTAATGCTCTGCTACCAAATTTCGAAGTCCATTTTCCAAAAGATGTTTATTCGAATCTAAATTCTCTGCTGTGGAACATACAGCCCTTCAGAGCTGAGGGTTTTGACTTCGGTTACTTAAGAAGTGAACGTATTTAGCTGCGGTCAGGTTTGGTCCAAAAAACAGAATTTATAATATTTAAAAACTACGCTGATTGTTTGGTATCGCTTCTCAGCATTTCTGAATATCGGCGTTTCAGTCAAAAAGCTATTTCGTTTCTTGTTCGTATGACAACAACCTGCTTTTCCGATCAAAGATTTTCTGCCAACAACCTACTTTTCCGATCAAAGGTTTCTACTCTTATCGATAATGAACCAAAAAAGAGAAAATCAATCAAGGAAGTTGATTTCTTATGAGAGGGACTCTTGTCAAAGGGTTACAACCTGGATTAGGGTGACGGAGGTAAATAGCCGACTCTGACTTTCCAAAATTTCCGACTCCGACGCCCGATTCCGAATCCTTAACATAAAGGGAATGAAATTTGTTTTTTAAAACCAATGGAAATCGTGGTTAACAGCAAGAAATCTCTGTTTCAAGAAACGTTTCAAAAGACGTTATACTGTACTATTTCAACAGGAACTCCCAATTTAGCAGTGTGATGTAAAAATGATCCATTTGGACATCCGGAGTCGACCATAGAAATGGGACTCTGAATCCCACTCCACCCAAAAATCGCCGACTCCTTTCCACTCCGCAATCCTGGTTATAACCTCGTTTTACACAACTGGCGGATGAAATTAAGCAGCAGCCACATATTAAATGAGGCTAGTTTTCTTTTTTATTAACACTCTCGTATTGCAGCAGCCCTTGTTGCAACTGTCTGCATTGCCACCATGGGCGTCGGAAAGCGACCCTGGACTTTGAATTTTGCAACCTTTAGTGGAAAAATGTTTTTTGCGTAGTTTCGGAGTTAGTAAAATGAAATTTCACTTCTGTTTCTCCCTTGAAAAATCCTCTTAAAATTCGACAAAGTAGGCAAACATTCAAGTTTAACAAAAATATTTACTGCTAATAATTACCAATGCATCATATCAGGAAAATGCATTGCCAGCAATTCACATTAAAATACATCACACTAGCTTACCAAATCCTTTAGGTCAAACCAGTTTTATCACCAGGATTAATTTCGTTACATTATTCCGAGTTTGTTAGTAACACACACTCAAATGTTCCTTCAGTCTCGATCCCATCCGTAGCTGTCGACCCCCTGAACTATTTACCCACTGGACCCTCCTCTTGTAGGCCTTGAATTATATCTCTGGCTTCAGAACATTTCGAACACTTCAGGAAAGCTGAGCTTGTCGGGATTCCCTCTCCAGGTAAATGATACTTTAAGATATGATCTGATGGTTGCCTGAGTCTAAGTAAGAATTCCTCTGTTAAATCACTTTGTACCAAAGTCGGTTAAAACCCTGCTGTTTTTGAAAGTCATCTGGGTATTTAAGCAGTCCAAGCATTGTTATTCCTTGTCCAAGTTATTCCTTGTCCGGGGTGAAAAGGTGATTCAATTTCTTGTCCTGAAAGCTGGTATTTGATGAAATGATGCATCATAGCATTGTTGGAAGTGTGATTACATCCGCATCTGTAGAAAGAGCTTCATCGTTTTTCACCAGTTTGCCCTCGAAAACAAGATAAGACTCACTTGGGTGTGTGAACAAGTCTTGTTTCCACCGAAATTCGTATTTCACCGGGATTGTTGAGACTAGTTCCTGTGACTGGAGTGTATTCGTGATGTTCGTATTCCTCAATACTTTCATCAACGTGTGGTTTTTTCAGTTGCTTTATTATATGGAATTTTTATTGTTTTATCTCCTCTTAACAAGATTAATGATAACTTTAATTTCATCAGATATACGCATAAGTTCAGAACTCAATGACATGGTGTAATTTTTGAGATAACCAAGGCCTTTAAGACGTGAATAAAATTCAAATCCTTCATTTGAATGTGTGATTTTTAATGTGATATATTCAACACCATAGGATATTTCTTTCAATTTTTTACTATTGTTTATTTTGTTACATGATGAAATTATCTCTGGTTTATCCGCTTGACAAGGTTCTGAATTTTAACTGCCTGACCAGACCAACCAATCAGTTTGTTAATGTTTCTTGCTATCTCTTGCGTTGTCTTTTGCGCTGCTTTTTGCACAGGTGTTGTTGCGATTTTTGACAACATTTGTGATTTCCGAGTCAGCTTTGAAGCCACAAAATCATTGACAGCAGTTGTTGCTTTTTGACTAACTTTTTGTCCTGCTGTTCGTGCAACGTTCAAAGAGTGTCAATAATTTGTTTTTTGGTGATAAACTTTGACAAACAGTCGTTGAGGTTTGAGAAAATACCAGAACCGCCACTTCGGTATTTTCATTTGTATCCATGTTTTGTTATTATCATTTATTTAATGAGAGCATTACGTTTTTGCATTCATCACAAGAGATGACTTTTTCTCTCAAAAGTTCATCACAAAGGGAGACGATTTCGTTTCGAACACCAGCCATTTTTGAAGCAAACAAAAATTTCATGGCAGTTACTCGCGGAATCTCATGGTTCTGTGGAACCCCGGTTGAAGAACACTGGATTAAGGTAACATATAATTATTGAGAACCGCAATATGGGGTAGTTTAGTTATGATACACGAAATCAGTGGCTGCTTTCGGGCATACCTGTCAAATTACGTCCGGCCAGCATACCGTGCACAGTCAAAGGAACCCATGATTAAAACAAGTTTTTTTCACAGAGCTGTTTTCTTCCTGAAAGTAACGCACTTCACGAAATGGACTGAAACAAGGTTTTTCTTTGCGAGTTCTGATAGAAAATGAAAGCAAAAAATGTTCCTTGAGCGGTTGTAGATTTCGCTTTCAAACAAGTGAAAAATTGTTGACTGTTTAGCCATGATAAACATTTGTTTGGGTAAACGATTATGAAAGATGAGAGTTTCATTAGATAATTATTCACGGTTTGAATGGTTATTTCAATTTCTAAGCAACAAACAATTTCATTTGCTGGTCAGGTAATAATAATACTTTCGATCGTTTCTGTCATTGGTTCAGATTTTGCAATATCTCAGATTGCTTCAAACATCGCAAGATTCATTTTAAACAAAAACCAGTGGTTTTCTAAATTGTTACTTGTTGCATGCTGTATCAAGCATGTAAGTACAACCGACACTCGGTACTATTTACTTCGTGAAACACTGGTTTGGACAATTTGGGGTTGACCTTCCGTTTCAAAAGTTTCGCTAAAATTTTGACAGTTGCAGTTTAGCAATGAAAAATCAACAACCTTTTTCCATAGTTGTTCAAAGCCGGTAAATGTCTGTTGGTGTAGGTTGGTCCCTACACATATAGGCGTAGCCAGGGGGCTATTCCCCCCACATTTTTAGCATATTTAGTCATTTTGTGCATTGAGAAGCGCCATCCCAAACAAAAATACTGTTGCCCGCCTAAAATCCAAAATTTTAGCCTCCCAAAATTTTGGGTTGGCTACGCCACTGTTCCTACATGCTTGTGGAAAGGCATTATAACCAAGAGAGCTGTATTTCGTAATTTTTTGCTTACAATGGAGTTATAATTTACCACATATTATAGCCTGGTCCCCAAACGTCGAAGACCTTTGTTACTTTAAAACTGTTCCAAATTCACACTCTATCACTTGATTCAATCTGAACTCCCCGTTCTAAAAAATTAGAGTGGATGAGAAGGAAAAACGTCCAGCACGCATTTTGGAGCATTGCCCCAGTTCACTCAGAGCTGCCAATTGTAATTGTACAAATTTCCGTGCGGTAGGAAATTGCCACGTGGCAGGAAACTCGTGCTTGTAGAATAATTCTTGACCGATTGCTTTCATTTCCTCTTTTCTGCTTTGTAGGACTTTGCTTGGTGACTTTTCGGTTGTGGACTTTGAGCTCAATTTTCTGTTACACAGTGCAAGCAATCGCGTCGGTTCAATTTTCTGTTGAAGTCAAGCTGCAAGCTGCAGTGTTGCCCGTGCAAAGTAAGCTGAAGGAAAGGCATGCTTACCTTCTTTGAAATTAGACATTCTGACCGCAATCGTTTTTCAAATGTTATGCGAAAATCGTTAGTGATTTCAAAATCGGCATTGGATTCCTGTTAGTCAAGTTTACACACGTAAGAACTACAGATCGTTTTTGACATTAGTTGCCCCCCACTTGCCGCCTAGTCAGAATGGTCATGGTCAAAGACGTTTGTTCCTAATGAGAAAATATCTCATAGACCAGCTGCGCAATTATTTGTGATCAGTTCTCGCTGTTGATTTTTGTTGTAATGTGGATGAACTCTTACCATAGAGAGTTTTTCTTGATAAAAATGCAGCTGTCATTTTTAAGAAAAGATTGAACGTTTTTCCTTTCCTGTGACGGGTGTTCAAGCATCTATTTTAACACTGCAACGATTTTCTCTCGTATGTTCGCTGACTCTGACTTTTTAGTAAAGGACATTTTCACAAGGCTAAAGTTTATTCTTTGTTTTCTATTTTCTGCAAATATAATTACGGAAGAAAATTAGGGTGTTCGAGGAATCTGCCCGCCAAGCTGAGCTTCCATTACTCTGCGAGGATTTTGACTCCAGGTATCCGCATTAAGTGACAAAGTACCACAAGGGAAAAGCGGCTAAATCTGCTCAGTATATTTACACTAATAATTTTTGTAGACAGTTTATAGGGGCTGCAATGTGTTCTCCGTACCTCAAGCGCTTTTGCCCAAAAATTCAGGTGTAAATAGCTTTCATGTTTGTGGAGTTTTACTCTTAGTACATATGCTGTGTCATGCGTCAAAATATTTTTGGTTCAGTTAATGTGCACCAAAGAAACCAAAGCACCTTCAGGAGTCAACAACCTGTAACTTGTTCGGTGCCTTCCAAAAAGAATCCCCCTAAGTGGATTAATAAAATACCCATAGTTTTTTGGCCATAACGTGGAAAACCACTAACGCCAGATGGCCAATCAGGGGTCAGCAGCTCTCTAGCCCTATCGTACGGCAAGTTGTGACTAGAGAAATTCCGAGCAAGAATTGTGGTTTTGCGGTTCTTAAAAGAGTATAGCTTAAGCACAGCAATGAGCGTTTTAAATAAGTGTGGAGATCCTTGGAATGATTTTATTTATCAGAAGCAGAACGATAGTTATCTATCATCGGCGTTCGATCAGCAGCTGGCACTTGTCGCAGGTAGTCGCCATTTACTTAAGAATATCAGAGGAAATACCAAGATATTTTTTAAAAGTGAAAGCTTCAGAAACTTTACAGTGTGCGCACTGTTTCAAGAACTTTGCAGTGATTTCTGTGTGAAATCGATAGATGTCATTTGTAGCATTGTTACAATCCTGCACCTTTGTAGAACTTTTTCAGCTTTTTGATAATTTGTGAATACAGTGTTCATGCTTTATTTGACGGTCATTTCGAAGTAGAAAAAAATCCAAACTCTGCACTGGGAATGACCTAGTTTACATGCAATCAGCTTTAAGTTGCAAAACCCTTATCGGGTAGGCCAGTGTTTTTCAACCGGGGTTCCGCGGAACCTTGGGGTTCCAAGAGTGGCTGCCAGGGTTTCCGCCGAAACAGACTGAAATTGCCTGGGACGAAACTAGCAACAACAGTTCTATGCGGATGTAGCAAAAAAGGCACTTGGATCATTGCATAGGGTTCCATGAGTAACGCCTATAAATTGGGGAAGGTTCCTCCGTAGCAAAAAAGTTGAGAAACACTGTGGTAGGCTATATATCGTAAATGTGGATGTATGAAGCACAACCAACGTGTTAGACCACTTTCGCTTGGGTTATGCCAGTTTCCATGTGGATCAGTTCTTTTTTCACTTTAGACCAAACCTTTAGAAAATGAGCTTTTTGAAACTCGCAAAGCACAACCTTCCGGATCAGATTTGATCGCGATTAAGTCTTTATCTGTTTAAGAATCTACAGCTGCATGACCCCGTTGCTTGAGTCTAACATTTGATCCTTGATGTTGTTCCATTCTGTTTTTCAGGTTTAGTCCTATATGTAAATCAGTCACCACCTAAAGGATAAAATTATAACAGAAAAACAAAACGAAACGAAATTCGGTTTCATATTTGAATCAAGTAAACAATAATCTTACTGTAATTAGAGCAAAGCTGTGTCGCACTTGTGGAAGAGTCTGATGCTTACTTCTTGTCGACGTCATGCAAAACCTGCCATATCAGGAAGTCACTTCACTGCATTGATTTTACTCCCGAAGTACTTCGCGAAGCATAGGCATGCTTGCTCAAAGATGTGCATAGAAAACGGCCATTAAATTATTTGCAACAAAATCTTTTTTCCTCAAAAGTTCTCTCACAAGGCGTTTGCATACATCAGCACACTCTCTAACTAAACTTTCATACTTTTCCGCAAGATATTTTGCAAGAATGCTTATCAAAAAACAACAAGAAAAACCTTTAGACGAAAATTGTGTTCAGCATAAAGGAATGTTAAAATCGCATTTCCGGCATCAACGATATTGTTGAAAGTGCAGTTGAAATTGGGTTTGAATAATGGATTTAGGTCAGTTTGAAAAACATGATTTTTCGCATTTTTATCAAGGTGTTGGAAAGGTTTCCAGAGCCCTTTAGTAGGAAACTTGTTAATAGCAGAAAAGTACGCGATCCCTTCATTGCGTACGCAATAACTGGCTTGACATATTTCCAAACTATGCAATTTATAATACTGTATTGCAAAAACAACTAAGAGTTTTATTTATTTCTCTTTTTGCGACTCCATTCAAGAACACTTTCTGCAGCATTTGCACAGCGATGCAGTTCAGGAGTAATTCAAAGCAGCAAATCCCGCTTGTGATATACAGTGTCGTCAAGTGCATTTTAAAAGGTAGACAGTGTATAGAATATTGTTGAAGAAAGAGTTTAGCATTGTTAATCTCATACTTTTGCTTGGTAATTAATCATTTTAGATGCCGACTTGAGTCTTCGTTGCTTGAACGTAAGACTGGTATTGAACTTTATATATTTCTTATGACTTTCTTAATTACGCTTTTGCAGCAACGTCCTCTACACTCTTGTTGTTTAAACGTAGATTGCAAAGTGAGTCGGGACGTTTGAATGTTGTGCATTTATATAGAAATTCTGGCATATAACATGACAATCTCATTGTTTTGCAGGACAATTTTATAGTTTTCCAATTTTATAGCATTGCCGTGCTGTGTGCATCCTGCAGGCCCGGGAAACCAAAAGATACAATTTCGACTTTGGAGGCCCTTTTACTCGTTTTCTGAGGGTTTCCGCATTCTTTCTGAAACATGGTTAGTACGGGCCATTCGTTGCTTTTGACCATGTAAGAGTCATTGTTCTGGCTTCGCGGGCCATATGAAGGAAGCTTTTTGGCGACATCACTTTCGCCTTGCAGACCACAATTGGCCCTGGCCATGATTTATCCATCACTGATTTAATGCGTTTTATAGTTGGTTGGTTCGACGCATAATTTTCACACAGACGCATATTTTCGATTAGTGACTAACTGTGAAAATTTCTGAAAGTCATTATTTGATTGGTATTTGCAGTTAAGAACATAAAAAAATACATTTACTCAAAATGATTTTTAAAATCGCTTATCAAGTCTGTCAGCTGACTCACTTTCAAAGAGTTTTGAAAATATACACCTACCATTTGTCATGCAGCTCAAATAAAACTAACAAAAGTAACAAAACTGCGCTCTGCTCAGCTTTTTATAGTTGTCAATTACTTGGAAGACATCAAGTGCAAAAAACTGTTTGTTTTTTTTTCATTTTTGACAGCGGGAAAGCTTTTCATTGACAATATCGAGCGATGACGAATCGCTTCCATCTCCTGATGATTCGAGAAGGTGCATCTTTTTCATCTTCTGTCAAATGCTAACTTTTGCTAGATTCATTAAACGGTTTTGTTCCGAAAAATAAGCTCCTGTGGTTGAATTGACCAAAACATATCGTTTCAAACGTCTCATGTTAATCTGTGTATATCAACTTGGTTTAAAACATGTTTGATTATTAAAATTGGTGGAATTAATATGATTTGAACAAAAGTTTCTGCCGTGTTAATAATACGATTGAAAAAGTGTATGTTTGGCAATTTATACTTCAATGATGAATTCACAAATTCTTGAGTGCATCAAAAGTTACTGACAAAAGTTGTAAACAAGAACAAAGCTTTCGTATTCTGCTTATTCGTAGAAATTTGTGTTTTTTGTTAAACACACCATGGTAGTAAAAAAACACTTTTGGGTATACTAGCCAGGAACAAAAATGAAAGACGACAACAATCCTCAACCGATCTCGAAGAAAAAAATCACCGAAGAAAAAGTTCACCAAGTCTCTCATCATCTCCACATGAATCGTTGCATTTCGAAAACAAAGTAGGAAGAAGCAGATCTCCCTCCAGTGACGAAACACATTCAAGACCACGAAACAAGTATGTTCCATGGCAGAAACTTTTTAGTTGAAACCTCGGTGAAGGAGACTTAACTCAGCAAATATTATCGCGCTGTTTGAGGCATTGATTGTTTTATGAGTCCTTGTGAACTACTGACCGCCTAGGCGCAAACGGTTGTTGTTGTGTTGCAACGGGGTGTAGCTGCATTGCTGAATGCCAAGATATCCTCAGATAGTTTTGTGAACCATCATACTTTCCTTAAAACGATCAAAATAAGGGCAACCGAGCATGTTTGATGACTTAAACAAGAAAAACTTGTAAAGAAATTAGAACTTCGCCCTGAACTTTTGACGTTTGTTTTCTTTGTAACTGTCCTGCAGTTGGTGTCACGTGATCAGCGCGTGACGTGTTCTTTGGTCACTCACCGGCTGCAGTTCTTTCTTAGTTACTAAGGGTTTCACGGAGAACACAAAACACTGATCATACAAGAGATCAAATGGCGCTTCTTGTGCAGATCGTGTCTTTCTATTTTAAGTGTTTTAAGTCCGAAGTGAACTGGCTCATAAATCTGCTTAATAACAAACGAGTGGATGATTGTTTTTGTGCGACTGTGGAATTGCTGACTAAAAATTGCTGACTAAACTACCAACATACCAATGACAAATTAACTTTTTGCTTTGCAAATATTCTAGGTCGAACAGTGATTCGCCAGATTCATCTACGTTTACGAAAACCAAAAGGTAATTGTGTTTCAACTGTGGAATAATTCTTGAAGTTGTCATTAAGTATCATACATAAGATGTTGAGGTTAAATTGCAGTTTTGCCAAAACTTTGTTAAAAACAAAAGCAAAAATCAAACCGAAAACGATTACGTATTCATCTTCGGTTGCGTCACGTTATTCCTGGTTTGCACATGTGCCGATATGCACCCTGCATTGTCTTTCAATATGTTTTCTGGCGACTGGAAACACATCTTTCAAATAGAAAGGATTCTTGAGCGCTGTTTCGAGTTATTTGGCAAGTGACTGTTTAATTTAAGTCGGTATAAAAAAAAATTCAGTAAAACGATGAAGTTAAAATCAAGAAGCTTGATCGCAACATCATTTACCTGACGTTAACCTTAGTTGGCAAATTAATTTAATGAAATGTCATTGCATACCAAAATGGTAACTTGTTCTTTTGGATGTTTTTGGGCGTGGTCAGGTTAAACAGAACCCATCGCGCACGTCCGTGTTCGCTCATGCAAACATATGGAGAATGTTTCACAACCTCGCCATGTCACATCGTTTGGTTACCGTTTTTTACCGTTACCGTGTTTTACCGTTACCTCATGTTTGAATCAGGATTGCCAGGTTGGCATTTTTAATAGAAATTCCAGAAATTTGACCTTCTTTTAAAATGGTTTGGCATCAGAAAGTGCTGTTCGAGTTGGGCATGTTTTTAGCTTTTTTTTAGTGTTATTCGCAGAAGAAACGCAGTTTTGCATTTTCAAAACCTGTGTGCATTACGTTTAACCTACAGATCATTTTCAGCCTGTTCCCTCTATACTGAAGTTACTGACATATTTTTAGTAGCGATTTGGCGTATTTGGTCCATCTGAACCTGGCAAACCTTATAGTTTTTCTGTGGTGTCTCTGTAACTACATTTTGTAACAGACATTTTGTTGAATTTCATATTTAAACGACGCTAGTTTAACCTGTTCCTAACAAAGTTCTGTGATACGCGTCGTTTACGCAAGAAAGCCAACAACAAATTATAGATTTGCAATGAAGGTCCTCATCAATTCAGACAGAGAAGATAAAAGATAAAATCCGTCTTCTGTGTATTGTACGTGCATGCAAGATTCATGCATAATCAAGTTAAAAAAAACGACCCGTTGCTCCATTACCCCTGAAAGATATAATAGGACGCAACGGAATAAATGGAAGTGTTACAATTGCTCCCAGCTTCCGTCACGCGTTCAGCGCATGACGAGCACTTGCTTGTGGTGGAACAACTGAACTCGTGCTCTGGGTCAACACGAACTACTTAATCACAGCCTGTTTGCATGCCAATGTTTACGTCATGATATTCTGAAATGTACAAGCAAGAATTTCCGCTGCAATCCTAGCGTTTTGGCATACAGGGAGGAAAAAATAAACTGTCCAACGCAGTGCTTCTCAACGTTTTCGCTGAAGGGAGCCAAATCCAGACTTACGTCTTTGTTAGAGGGGCGCACTGAAACAATTTTAAAGCAAGTCAATTGAGACGTTGTGTTTCCTTGCATAACGAAGTCTGTTACACAAAATATAAGAGTTGATGAAAGACTGCTGAGGGAAAAGGTGCTTGCGAGCCGCATGCGGTTCTCAGAAGAGTGGTTGAGAACACTGGTCTAACAATAGCTCCTAGTTAATGCAATGTTCGTAATTTAGGGGAAGAATATCGGTGCGAAGTGAATTGTTGCTGATGGAAACATGTGATTTTATTCTACCCATAAGACTTGTATTACAAGACTTGTATGAGAGGGAATAAAGATTGGGACCATTTATAGTAGACACGCCAGTATGATACAGTTGAGCGGATGTCCTCACTCAACCGTGACCAGCTCGCATTTGTACCCATCAGACATATTTCCGCTAGGTGGCAGGTTCATGCTGCGTGTATTCCAAAATATAGAGCTAAGCAATGATTCTCAAAGTCGCAAACGGTCATGGCTGAAATAACTCTAGGTGAGAGTTCTCTTTTCAATCAAACGTCCGTGATAGGTGTACTTGATTTTATGTTGTTCTCAAAACAAATTACAAATCGATCCCGAAAACAGTGCATTTCAGTGTATAAAACACACCACGCATTGCACCGTGTTGCAATGTAAATTAACAGAACATAAGCTGTGGATGTTCTTTTAAATGATAATTCCCTTTCTAAAGATAATGGTATAAAGATTCTTGATAATTCTCTTGGTCGTCACAAGTTTTGTAAATAATGCAGAGATTGTGCCTGTCAGCAGATTAGGCATTTAATCAGGCTGGGCATAATGTTCTTTTAGGGACACGAGCTTGGAGTCTGGAAAAAAACAACGAGATTCATCACGAAAAAGATTCGAAGAAAGCAAACGCCAAAGAAGACGTTCATCCAGTCACACATCACCCGCACATAAATCTTCATGTTTTGAAAAAAAGTCACCAAGAAACAGCTCTTCTTCCTCTGACTCAAGGCAAAGAAAAAAACGCATTGCAAGGTGATCAACCCCTTCCGTGAAAAGCAGATTAAGACAGTGTAATTCAACAGAGTCTATCGCACGTTACTGATTCATTTTCTGCGTATGCACAGTTATACTAGTGTTAAAGCTGGTGTAAGCAGGGTGTTGTGCTGTGGGATTGCGTTTGAACGGCGTTACCACACCTTTTTGCACTAGTAGTAACGTCACCTGAAGATTTTGATTTTCTATTTCATTTTCTACGTGTAGCGCCGGGAGCAGTATGAATGAATAAATCACAAGTTATCTCGTATATAGCACCATAGCATGGTTGTGTAATTACTGTTTTTGACATCAACAGTGGTATTTGCGTACTTCATTGTTTGCATTTATAGTAACTCCGCTATCTTCGTTTCAGAGGAGAATTGGTCTTCGAGTTTTCAGGCTGTTGCGGAGCGGGTTGCAGATTGCCGGAGCGGGTTGCAGATTGCCGGAGCGGGTTGCAGATTGCCGGAGTGGGTTGCAGATTGCCGGAGTGGGTTGCAGATT
>Ga0210059_1009663_pt1 | contig 15026 bp, 8 predicted proteins | sample Ectturendosymbi2_FD_188042 | JGI IMG/M metagenome (GOLD analysis project Ga0210059, IMG submission 188042) | Ecteinascidia turbinata endosymbiont from Florida, USA - Sample 2 (SPAdes) (version 2) | ecosystem: Host-associated > Tunicates > Ascidians > Unclassified | place: Key West, Florida...
CTGGAGTCCATCACCGATAAATGTCTCTACAATATGTTACGAAACACGAAACAACCCGACGTGCAAATGAAAATGAGACATCCGTCGGATAGAACGTGACGACTTCTGCATCTACTGTATAAGTTTGCTTTCACTGTATTTCTTTTATGAAAACGCGAATTTAGGATCATTTCTTTAAAAAAAGCAGTTATGTGTTAAAAGCAGGTTGTTTCAAGGTTTGGTTTAAGGGAATAAAAAGAAATTTTATGAGGACGCATGTTTTTTGGCAAAACGTTCAAAATAAATACTTAACGTATTGTTAATTACACTATTGTCAGTCACAGTGCATAATTATCACTACTGTATTTGCCAAAATTGCAACACAAAGACCATGTTACATTTTATTCACAGCATCATTGGAAGCTCGAAAGTTTGACGCAGACAGGGTTTGTTTAAACAAAAAACTCAGCAAAACTCTCCTTTTGCTCGAACAAGTGAAAGTAGACAATCTATAACTTCTTTATCTATATTACATGATCGTCACTATTTAAATGTTGTTTCAGGTTCATATCAGTTACCTTTGGTGTTGCAAGAACCATCAGCATTTACCCAATCCAAAAATACTGTACATTTAAGAAGCGTGAAAATCTTTTCCGAGAGGTTAGCTGTCTTCACAGTTGTCCTTTCAAACTTTAAAAATATATCTCGATGGACCTAAAAGATCATTTACAATTTTGTGGTTTTAAAAGGTCATGAGCTTGCAAGAACTATATACATTAGACGACACTAGAAATGCCATTTACACATTCGACATATATTTTTTTTCATAGAAAAAGCAAGGCGGGTTCATTGGATACCTTTGTTTAACTCATACCTTGAAGCTTTATCGAAGCAAATAACCAAAATCTGGCCTTCAGACTAGTAAAACTTTGAGAATTCGGGACTCATTAGGCCTCAACAGCTATCCTAAAAATCAAGACCGACTATTGAAAAGGTCTCCCTTTTTTCAAATTGCAAAGATAAGTGATGATAGGATATGGAGGTAAGAAAAGCTGCTTTTTTTGTGAATATCAGTGAAGAAAATCGTAGGGGTGTTAATGGTTTCTAGTTGTTTTAGTTAGGGTGTAACGCTACATCTTATGCAGTACTTCATGCAGCGGATCTATTTGCTTGTTTTGTTCGTATTGACCTTACGTCTAAAGCTGAACTTAAATACAGATATGATCTCATAGCATCCCCTTAATGCCTTTGTCGTAGAACTTGTTTCCAATCGTTTTCCAATCTGTTTTCCGGTGATTCTATTTGAAGAAGGACTGAGGATGCGTAATTTTACGTGAAATCGACTTCCTATTAAAAATTCGATTTCTTGCTTACTCCTATTGTGTAGAATGCTTACTTGCGTATAGATATGTGCAAGCTTGAATCATCGCAAAAAAATTAAAGTAGAGCCCAGTCGGATGATTCCTCGAAAGCTTACAGAAAACGTCGTATATTTGGTGCATGGCGGTTTTCCTAGAATGAAGAATATCATTGTTGATAAGAACCAATGCCTCCGTATTTAACCGCAAATCTGCGGATATCCTTTTCGTAAACTTCAAGTGACACAAATGTATCCTGTCCTATCTGAAGTGGGCATTGGCAAACGTATATCAGCGTTTTCTTCATTGACAGCAAGCATCTGTTGCTTCACACCGCTGGCTTTCACATTAATTGAGTTTTCCGGCGCTGAACAATTATCAAATATTTTCAGTGGAAAAAAGCCCTCGGCGCCTTTGGAGCAATCACACCTGGCCTCAAGAAATTTTGACGAAGACGATTTTGGTGAAAGTGAAAGTTATCGACGCTGATTTAATTGATGACGTGAAAAATTAGCATAATGGCTGCTAGGACCTGCGGCAATAAGGCAGCATTTCGATTTCGAGAAAAAGCTGAAAAAACAGTTGTACTTGTGGATTAGAAGAACTGCTTTTTCACTGCACCACTGCCCTACCCCAAATATTACTGCACCAATTTCCATTTTTCCCTAATGTTGCATTCGTGTATAACTTTACTTACAACAAAGAAACTCCGCAATTGTTACGTTTTCAAAATGCCCTAAACAAGACAGAAATCTACATAAAAAGAAAATATAGGCTTAATCTAATTTTTTCAACTCATTTTAACTCGGGTTGCCATTAACTGCTATACAGGCGCTTTGGCAGTACATACCAAGCTCATGCACTTTTCACCAATCAAATATTTTGACTTTACGGGAGCAACAGTGTTTTGTGTGGTACACCGCCTCTCAAAGCACAAAACGATAAGATATCCTAGAAATTTGACGGTGGCCATTGCCTCCTTGACCCTCCTGGCTACGCCTAGGCAGACAGCTAGTCAAAATGGCCATAAAGTACAATACATCTATTCTTGTTTTCACATTTCCTGGAGGGGATTTCTTATTGTTGTGGCCAACATTGAAAAATGTTAAGGCTGTGATTTTTGTTTCAAATTTTACACAGGCACACGCTATCTCTGATACAAGTTTTGTCTTTATGCGAGTTAACAATTTTATTTTTGCATTTTTGGTAATCACTGTAAGGCGCGCAGCGATTAATGTCCACGCTTCGTTTAACCGCTTCAAGCTGTTTCATCTGGTGACCAATTTTGACGTGTGCAACACGCTAAGTTCAAAGAGTTTGAGTTACTTCAATGACGCCTTAAAGTCTAACATCCATGAGCACGAAGGTCAAGAGAGTTGCTACGTTTTCGTGCATTCTTGAATCGTTTTACTGTATTTAAAATCATTTAACATATGGAGCCTTTTCGGGTTTTGCTGATATTGTTAATCCCTTGTGCCCATTAGCACGGCTTACGGCACCATGACCTGTTTCTCCTCATGCTGACGCGCCATAAACTCACTGCTCGTTCACTCCTCGTTTAGTGACATTTTCGGCCCTTATGCCTTCAGTCCGAATTCTGCCAACTCAAGAAAACTTGTTTCTAATGAACTTCAAAACCGAAGTCTGAGGCGTGGAACACATCATTTGGTACGTACGTTTTACCATGCGTTTTAAATAACCGCAATTGCGTGCTTGTCAAATTGTTCAGTGTTTGTCGCGCGCTCAGCTAATCAGTAGTGAGGCATGTTTGCTCAGTTAAGCTGCGTCTGTTGAATGCTTCGTTTCGTTTCTGTTGTATTTTCAGAAGCCGTGCTTGATGATCGATCGCTGTTGAAGGGCAGTTGTTGCTTGAGTTTAAGACAAGAAAGGCTTGCGTTGAACACCTGCGTTCTACAGCAATTTGTGTAGGGAATGGCATTTTCTTGGATATAACAACCTGAAAAGTAGACAGAAAATAAAAAATGCTACGATTTAATGCTTTACTTGTTATTATTTTACTTCAAAGAAAAAGTTTTTTTGCCTTTACTGTAAATATGTTGGTTGTTCCTTCCAAAAACTGCTACAAATGAAATGTGTCACATCCACTAATCTAAGAAATCTCTGAGGTCAATGACGCTCCGTTCGAAGTTCCAGGTTAGCAATTGAATGACTAGAATTTCAACATTCCTGTCAATGGAAATGCTCAGTTTCTAGCCCAGCGGTTCCCAACCAGGTAGGAATTCCTTCCCAGGGAGCAATTTCATGAGTTCAGGGGAGGAATTTCCACTTTGTAGTTAGTTCATTGCAAATGTTGTACTTCTTTTTTAAGTTGACATTTGCTCTTTCAATTAGTTAGATTTGTATGTCATTTAATGGACTACCACACGTTTTTGACCAATTTTAGTGCCAATATTTGATAAATAGTTTTGTCCCACTTTTATTAATCAAGTTATTATCTTCAACAAAGTCTATTGTTCTAATTGCAGTTAATACCAGTCCACGAACCCGAACAATAAGCCACACCGTGACGGGTAAACGTGCGGTGAGAAACGATGTATTGGCAGATCAAATATTCCTGCAGACTCGTGTAATAGAGGAGGAATGAAAAAATGTGCGATAGGGGAGGAATAAAAAGTTCCAAAATGTGCAAAGGCAGTAATGCATCAAAAACGGTTGGGAACCACTGTTCTAGCCCAAAGCGATATAAAGAACATGTAGTAGTAACTGAAAAGTTCACAATAATTAATATACTCGACGTTGTAATACCGCTACAGTTAAAATTTTGCAAAAGTATTCATCAACACTAAAAAAGCCTTCAAAATACTATACATTTTTATTTTGAGACGTTTCGGATTATTCTTAATCCATCTTCAGTCAAAAAATAAAGCAACACTTGGCAATGCTAGCAATTCAAAAGCAAAAGACTCAGTGACGCAAGAAATAACAGTGTGACGCAAAAGACGTCAAAGGCAAAACCAAGACCGCCAACCCTGTCAAATTTGCTAACAGTGAAAGCAGGACCAACAGGTATGCAGAAGGTGCTAAAACAAAACCTGCATAAGATCGTAATTTACGTAAATAAGCCAAGACCAGCAGCAAAAGACTATTCACAGAGCACTGCAAACGAAGGATGCAAAAATTTTGTTTAACATTTTCAAGTTCACAATCAGCACGATATGTCTACAGTCCTGTATGAGTGTTTTTCCTGTAGGTAGTTGATTCAATCCCGATCTCAGTTTTTGTCAATAAGACATCCAAATATGCCAATTGTCCGTCTGCTTCCACTTCTTTTGAAAAGCTTACGTTTGAATGCACTTTGTTTAAATTATAAAAGAAGTGATCTATCTAGATCAGTTCTTTTATAATTTAAGATAGATCAGTTCTTTTAATTTAAGAGATAATTTAAGATATATCAGTTGCATCGAAAGTGTGAGACACACATTGATGATGATTTTCGACTGACAAACATCTGACGTTAGTTTTGTTGAAGTTTGTTTGTCAGTGATTTCACGAATTTAACTGATGTGGAACTTCCTGTTTCCACTTATTATTAGGTTGATGCTGTAGCACAGGGGTCGGCAACCTTTCCCTCGTCGCGGACCAAAAACAAACTTTGCAAGGTATGACGGGCCTCACTAATTTTCTAGCAAAAATTCCGTTCCCTTTGCTGTTTATGATGTTGTTAAAACTTCTGAATTTATGAAATTTTAATCAGATTAACTTCTAATTTTCACAGTTCATAACGAAAACCTAAAATACAGTATGGCATACAGCACAATTATAGCACAGTGCGGTTTCTCATAATGTAGTTCCTCTTAGATATGCAATACAAGAAGTTGTAAGGAGGACAGATCCATAAAATGTTGCCTTGTACCACTAGAGGGACCATACAGTTACTATAATTTGTAGAGGGGCTGGGGTCCGAATGATTTTGTTTGGCGGGTCGGATCCGGCCCGCCGGCCGTAGGTTGCCGACCCCTGCTGCAGCATTTTCTGCAGTTCTTTTTGGTAGGTAATGCTTGTTAAGTAACTCAAAATTCCTCATTGATGAGAAAAATGAACGCAGTTTGTTTGTAATAATATTGTAGAACAACGTCTTGTGGCCGGTTGAAGTTTTCAGATCCCTGCCCTTGTGAAAATTCATGAAGTAAAGCATTGAAGTTTTCAAAGCGAAATTCATCTAATGTTTGCTTCCGGATGATACATGAGTTTCATCAGTATTGGCGGAAGTAAAAAACAACACTTTCTTTTCAGTTTTGAATTATCGTATGTTTTTTATGTTTTATCGTATGTCTTAAGTTGCGTATGTTTTATATACGATAAAATCGTATGCTTTAGACATACGATAAAATCGTATGTTTTATCGTATGTCTTCTGTCTAGATTAGATTCAATTGTAGAAACTTCATTCAGCAAATCTTTTTGCTCGGTTTCTGTATACAGGCTAAGCTCAGATATAGGCATTCATTGCTCAAAGAACAACAAAAAGATCAGTGGGTTGAAGACAAACAAACTGGATTGCGAATGACAAGAAGCTGATGGTAGACTGGTAGTGACGAGATATGAAGTTAACGAAATCTGCCCAACTAACTTATATATGGTAATTTTCTCTAAATATTTTGAACTAACGATTGCATAAAAGCAGTTCTAATAAAATCAAAATATTTAGCGTAGAGTGACATTGGCAAATATTGTAATGAATTGCAATAACACACTTTCAACGTACTTATTTATAGTTTTTAATTAACACTTTTCGCTGTGCTAGAACTCATAAGTGCTTCGTTGTTGTATTTAATAGGAAGTACGGACCTGTTCTAAATTTTGTAGCAAATGGCAATTTTTGGCTCTGACTATACTGTTGGATTGTCTGAAAACCAATTACTTCGTGTTGCAAACTGTGAGTGTTTGATTGCCTTGCAATCAAAACATTTGCAGGAACGCATTGGCTACAAAAATACAGGATTCAAGACCTATGTGCAGGGTTTCCATACAGAGCTTATTTGCAAGACTTGCCTTGGTTTTGAAAGTCTGTGTCTTAGAAAATTCGCAGGAGTTTAGACCAATATACAGTAGTAGAAAAAGCTCTAATAATAGTGGTGCAGCGAGGAGTTCGCTTCTGCGTTAAAAACATTGGCGACATGTTTAAAATTTTAATACATATTTGAGTAAAGCTACATGTTCTTCCTACCACAAAATGTTTTTGTTGGTATGTGTGTTTGTTAAACTTTTTTCTGCGTTTTTGATGAAATGTACACCAAACGAGCGTGAAAATCAGTTGGAAGAAAATGTATTTATTTTTTGTCTGAAAGCAGTAAACTACAAAAGGTGAGCTCGATATACAAGATCCAGTGGTATAACGTGTGTTGCATCGGGCTTGACCTCGCTTCAATATCTGGAAAACAAATACAGACGACTTCGACTAATTGCATACCGGTTAAACGCATAAACCGCTTTATCGCATAGGATTGTAGAATCCCAAACCAAAGCCATTCACACGTGAAGAAAATCGTCCGGTTAATCGCATACCGGTTATTTGCATAAACCAGTTATTCGCATAGAAATGTACCATGCATTTGCAAACTTGCAACGCTTAATCGCATGGTCAACTTTAAAAGAGTGCAAAGCGCACTGTTCAGATAGTGTGAAAACCTGTGGTGCCATTAATCCGATTCAGCAACTGTTGCCGAAACGACTCCCTTCACCGACATGCCACAATCAACACCGCGCGTTCAACTTCCGGGCTTCAGCACATTGTATGCAGGGCTGTCTGGTCGTGTCGCGTCCCTGCAGGTGCGAAGCTTTGTCTCGAAAGCAGCACTTTTGAAGTTTATTTTATGGCATTGGATAAGGACCTGACGCATGCAACTATGCTTAACTCCTCTGCACAAAATGTGTTAAATTTTTTACAGAACAGATGGCAATGGTGCTACTGTACACCAACTTGGAATTATAGTTCCATTTGATGACTGTTACTTTACCGAGGCAATGCGCACAGTACACTTCACAGTTGAAAATGCGGAATTATGCCGTGTCTAGCAGAAAACTAACAGTCGTCAAATGGGGAATTATGCCGTGCTTAGCAGTTCAAAACGCGGAATTATGCCGTGGACAATGTACTGTTTCAACTTCGTTACTTATTTGACTTCACTCTCTTTCACATCAATAAGATTCATTTGGTGAATGTCCCAACCGAATGATGCATAACAAACACCATTGGGATGATAAAAGCTTCACGACGCCACAGGCTAACAGCGCCCAGCTGTATCAGGACCAAGAAATTTTAGAACTTCTAGAAGCATTTCTATATCCCGCAGTTCTACAAATCTTCTGTGAGACATAAAACATGTTCGCAACTGCATTGCACAGTTCAAAGCAAATAGAAAAATGGCCGCATTTTTAGGAAGATCATTTATCTTCTTGAATTTGTTGCAAACTGATACAAAATTCCTGGCAACGCAGTTTGGGAGTGTTACGAATAAATTTGGAAATTATAATTAGTAATTACAGATATATTGCTAAAAAGCGCGTAAATTCAAGCTACTTATGACGATTACTTGAAAACACGTTATTCTATCTGCAATAGCTGGGTATTCTTTTTTGAAAAGATCATACATTTCATTCGTAGAAATAAATTTCTTCGCCTAATCATGTGCTATTGCATGACGAATGGTGTTACTTGGCTATGTGTAGCTGTGGTTTCTGAACTGCGTTTCGATGAGGTTAGCCCACAAAATTGACATCAGCAACAACTTTATTCACCTTTAGGATGATTTTTGCGACCTACAAGCTCAGGTTCATTGCAAAGTACAAACTACTGGTCATTTTTACTTCTGCGCAACTTGGTAAAATTGTTGCTAACATCAAGTGCAAAGCAAATACTTTGTGCTAATCAGTGCTCTTCATCAGGTTCAACTTCCTTGGATTCCCAATCTTCCAGAAGATAACGATCAGCATTTTTCAAATGATCCTCGTCAGGAAAGCTTTCCTCGTCTGTTCAAAAATGTGGAATAAAGCTGTCATGCTGTTTGTTTGATAACTGCTTTTTTGCTTTAGTTGATTTAGAAGTACTACTTGTGATGTTTGCGATTTAAACCAAACTAATCGGTCTATACCCTTTTTTCTGGGTTCATCCATTTCTTCACCAGAATCTGCAAGGTCTTACCCAAAATTTTTCTCAACAATTTTAAACTCATGTTATGAGTATCAATTTTGTTGTGCACAGTACTGAGAATGTTAAATAATGATATATCGAAGCAACAATGAAAGCGGACACTGAAAGGACAAACTGTTAAACTGGGCACTTGGGTCAGTTCTACATTGTGTGACCGCTCATTGCGTCACAAGCCCAGAATGCGCAACCCGGAAGTATTTCAAGAATGTTGTGGCGCACAAACAACAACCGAGTTAACCTGGTCTAGCGGGGAATCTCTATTGTTGCTTGCCCGTTGCACTTGAAGACCTGGCGTTTATTTCCGTTGCGTATTCGCATCTCCCGTAAGACCCGCAACAACTTAAGGGAAAGGGCACTTGAAGATTCATATACAGAGTTTTCGTTTTTCATCTGATGTCTTCACAGCAAACAATGCGATTGAGACCAGAGTTTGTAGTTTCCAAATAACCACACTGACAGTAATTTTCAGAGGATCTATCTAATACAAAATGCAAACGTTTTTAAAAAAATTGGATCGCTGATTTACCAGAAAACATGTTTTGAAATAGTACAAGCAGTCTTAACGCAGTATACTATAGTTTGCCATTCTTGTTGACGCAGAATCATACCAGTGCATCTTTACCTCGTTCAACATCTTCTGCAGTGTCTTCAACTGGTTTGTCACCGAACCTACGTCTGCAAGTTTTGTACGTGCTGTTATCAATCACATTCAGCATCTTTCCTTACACGCGATACTAGATTACTTTGAATGCACAAAACTTTTTTCAGTTTAAAAAAATCCTGTTTTTCATGTACTTCCATGTTATATTTGAAGAACACAAACCAATACAAACAGTTAAACCATGGTGTCCAGTGCCGTAGCAACCCAACTCTGCCCCCCAAACGTTTACATCCCTCCCAATGGTGATTTAGAAAAAAGATTTCGACGTTATGCTACGTCTTGAGGCCGAATGGCCTTCAAAACCAAATATCCTAATTGCAGACACAATTTTGGCAGAACCAGGCCCGTAGCCAACTTTTAAGATTTAGGGGGCAAAATACATTTTTAGGGAGGAAATATTTTTTTTATCATATATCTAAAACAAATTTTCTGAGCACAAGAAAATTTGGGAAGGGCACAAAAAAGATTTGGGGGAACTGCCCCCGAATGCCCCTCGCCCTGTGTCTGCGGGCCGGGGCAGAATCGTCGCCAGAACGTCTTCCATTGTGGAGTTTCAAGTTTGTGCAGAGGGGCTAGACATTCTGAAAATTTATGTTTAACTGACCCATGAAAACCTGCCGTTGCCATTCTTAGAAGTCATGTTGAAAGTCATGAAACAAAGGTGACATTTTCCCATTTGCCTAAGTTTCGCATTTCAGAGCACAATGAATTTATTGAGAGCAATGAAAGAATAAGCGTTTTTCGTGGTTATGTGTTTCATGGTTATGTGTTCTATGGACCGTCTGGTGGTCTGAGACAAATAAATAAATATATAATGTTCATAAAGCACCGTCCTGATTGGCGGATCCAGGGATAGAGAATGTGGTGATCGTCTCCCTAAAACCTACGAAAATAACTTTATACACTGATTTTGTACAATTTGGAAAACAACATTTGCGATATAAAGCCATTTTTTGTCCATTATTTTGTCACAACAGTGTTGTGAAGTATGCTTCATCTCTCTTACAGTACCAAAGCTGTTATGAGAGACTTGACTGCCAAATATTACTGAAATCGCACCCCCCCCTAACCTAACTTGTGGATCCGCCCTTGGTACAACACCAATTTTCTTGAATTCTGACAAATCTGTCACGTATTTGTAATCTTGTGTTTTTTGTGTGAATCTAGTGTTTTTATCATGAAATCCAGTACTTTTCCGTAACAACATAGTGGCAACATTGGTATAGTAAGTTGATGGAGAGATAAATTAGGAGTACAAATTTCCACTAAATATTTGATAAATGTAGGGAGATGCAAAAATTGTTTGTCAAGAAGAGTTTTAAAATTAAACAATGCTTTTCTTTGACAAAAATTGGTCTTGTAAAATTTTGAACATAATGGGCACAGTGAAATCATTCGACAGGTAGGTCTCCAGTATATTTGAATTCAACCAGATATTAGCGATGGCTTTGTGGAATTGTTTCATGGAAAATGTTTGTTTGTAAAAATAAATTAAAACGACGTTAAGCTTTAACCACAACACTTTTGGCGTTTATGAGAGTTAGCTTGCCCATTGCGTTGATGAAGTATTTACCAACCCTCCTTCAGCATCTCCACCTTTATTCGTTCGTCTTGCACAAAAAAGGAGGAACCAACCAATACGTCTACAAAATACTGCAGTCTCATAAATCACTAAACACTTTGAAGTACTACTATATCAATACGGTGGAGTGGTAACTTTTACCTTGCGCAAAAAATTTCACACATCCATCTTGTTATAAGCATAATTGAATAATGTGTGAATAAAATACTACTAACATTTATTTTCTAAGTCTCTGCAGGTATAGGCAAAGAAAAACAAGCATCTATTGAAGCATACAGCAGACAATGCAAGTACACACATATAGATTGGTGTTTACAACGTAGTTCTCTGAAGCAAAACCAGCTTCTCACATAACTTTGAACAATGGAGTTAGACCCTGAGGCCAAGTTGAACTTTGTAAGAACTTTACGTTTTTAACTTTTTATTGTCCATAAGTACAGGTGAATCTGCCTTTGATCTGCACCCAATATTTTGAGAAGAACAAACCAACCATAATTTTTATGAGACTGCAATGAATGAAATACAGTATTCATTTACAGTATTTACTCACACATGTTAATCAGATTTCAATGTTGGCTTGACCTTTATGAGTTACAACCACTACACTCATGGAAGTAAAAACTCAAACAAGTTAATATCACAAAACTACAAAGTTAGTTGGGTCATCCTACTTTTTTCTGGGGCCTTTTTTCCTTTGAATGTACGCTATGCAGGCTATATATGTTTAACCCAAAGACTAAGAAGGCCTCCTTATTCTTTTGATTAAGGGACCCTAACATTTTTGTTGAGGGCCTTTTACATTTTGACTGGAACCCCTTGTCCTTTGATCATACAGAAAGCTAATTATGTTTCTTATCATTTCAGTTTGGCTTCTTATCGTCAGGTTGAAAATCCAAATGTGTTAAAACATATTTTTAATAACAACATATAGCAAACCAAATAAGTTTTATTGTGGAATCATTGGGATAAAATACAATCATAAAGAAAATCTCGTAAAGTAAAAATGGGGACCCGGTCAAAGCGCGTATATTGAAAATGGGGGCCCCCATTTTGCGCACCCTGCACGCTCGCTAAGACGACTACTGGTGTGATGTTACCCGCTGCATCCGCATGCGGACGGTACTGTTCAAAACTGTTTACTAATACCTTTAGCTTGCAGTTTTCACTTCCGTTTCTATATATGTTAAAGTTAAGTAAACTTGCCACAGACTGCAGCTCAAGCGTGAACAGAACTTACCGTTTAACGGTAAACCATCTTCTTCTTCTTTTCCACCAGCCGAAGCGGTGGTTGATACGGCTTGGACGCGAGTACAGGCGTGGATACGAGCGTTTGTTCCGAGAAGACAAAGCTTCATCAAGCGCCAAGATGCAGACAAGGAATAAAACCAAGAGAGTCTTGCGATTCATCTGCAGAAGAAAGCAAAGTAGAGCTCAATTAATTCTTAAACTGCAGTTGTCAGCTTTGCCTTTGATGACGCCTTCATTTGGGTTCGTTTGGAGAACAATCATTGCAGTCTGTCAACCTCGAGTTACAGAGTTTTTGAAAAACCGAGTACGTTTTGCTCTTCATTTTAAAATTGCAGGCACTGCAATTTGCTTTTTGCTCGTATAAGACAAGTTAGGAGTACAAATTTCCGTTAAAAATTTGGTAAGTGTAGGGAAATGCAAAAATTGTTTGTCAAGAAGAGTTTTTTTAAATTAAACAATGCCTGTCTTTGACAAAATCTGATCTTGTAAAATTTTGAATATAAGTTTAAATATGAGCATCTAACTGCAAAGTTTTTGACTCAACTTTCAGAAAAAAATCAACACTTTTATACAGGACAACATTTACCACTTGAAACGTATTTACTCATTTGTAACAGGGATTAAATTTTCTTACCCCTTTTTCACACTATACGTTGTTCTAGAAAAGAAATTATACGAATGTTATGGAGGCTTTTGCCTCCATTGACAGTAGACCAGTCCTTGACACGTTGGTGATCTGTGTTATAGCATTTACTCCCACCAATTCTTCTTGTTAATTATGGGGCGATGTGAAATCGCACAGGGCGGTGTGAAACCGCATTTGCATCGTCTTAAGTTATTCACTGAGGCGCTATTGTGAGACGAATTTTTTAAATAAAAGTTAAATACTACTTTACTCCAAAAGAGCAACATACCTTTTGTGTTCTTTCTCCTTCTCTCCGCTTTACAAAAATGAGTTCGAAAACCATGTTGTACGCAATATTTATAGTTGCTCCTCAGGAAGAGTACTGTTAGGTTGGAAAAAGCAAGAGGAAAAAGCATCCTAAATCAAAACAAAGGTGATGGATGTGAGTGGGCTGTTGCAAAGGTATAGAGAAGAAACAAAACACCTTCAGGAATTCTGGCTTAGAAAAAAAGATATCTGCATTCTGCCATTTTCATCATTGCAATTTTGTAATACATGTTAGTTACAGCTTTATACTAAATATTCGTATATTTTATTAACATGCTATAAAACACCCCGCCTTTTCGAGCTTCTCAAACATGAACGCTTGAACTAACCCTAGACTGTTATAACTTGTGATTAAAGTGTGCTTTTTTCGTAAAGCAGAAAAACTAATTAGCTGCCCACCCTGAGAGCGCACAAGTTTCTCTCCAAAATATTCTCGCTTTTATGAGTTGTTTTCTTATCTTTCAACATTAATTTTCTGCATAGAATCGCAACCTTGCTTTGAAAAATATCTTATTTTATTAAAAACGCTTTAATTTTTTTCATTGTTAGTAGCTGTCTTAATCCATTGTCATATTTTCTCAATGTCAGTCATATGTTTCAGTCATACGTCAATATCAGTCATATGTAAACAAAAAGTTCTTGATGTGCGTCACCCGCAGCAACAGGTTGCAAACACCCTTGCAAATACTTCCCTTAATGAAAACTTCCACAACGGTGTTTTTGTTCTTTGCAGAAGCAATCTAAATCAAGTGCATTTGAGTTTGACAATAAACGCCATGCTAACCTGAAAATCGTCTCTTCTTTCCTTGTTATATAACATCAAGAAAATCAACAGAAATATATAGTAGTCAAAGGAGCATCGTAACATAAAATAAACTACGTTTTGTTAAAATGTGGAATCAAAACATCAGCAAACTCTTCGTAAGCAAAAGAAGCAAATTAACCCAACCCCAATTGCTAATTCGAAGTGCTTAAGCCAGACATTCAGGCTTCAGAGGAGAAGCATTTTTGTCGTTTCGCACTTACCTAAGTTTGCGTAAAAAATAGACGTTTAGCAACTTGCAGCACTGTCTTTTTGAAGTTTGAAAAATAAGTAAAGGTGGTGGCAGGTGAAAATAGGCTTTTCACACGACAACTTTTCTTCATGTACTAGAAGTCTGTTGCAGGGGAAAATCTACATTTGTATTGCACGTGAGTGACATGAGCATGGAAAACTGATACAGAATATTTTAAAACTTCAAATGTTTTTCATAAATCATTACTACAGTAATTTGCACTCCATCTCAGATCCACGTGTTCTAACATGTAAAAATGGTTTTGCGAATTTTGCATTAACAGAACGCATCACATATGCCTTATAACTTTAGTATTGTCAAGCCTGCTTTAGTAGAATATTCAGATAAACCAGCCCAATTTCATATCAGATATAAACAAGCAGACACGACACAAGCAATCAAGTTTGTTTCATTCATTTAAACAACGAAAAAAGTATGAAACAATCAAGTGATTTATGTCAACGTCGATTTTTCATCATGTCCGGTTAGGTTTTGAAAAGTTTCACTGATTTTGGCGATGTGGGTTTTGAAGATAAAAATTTTGAATTAAAACAGCCTTGTTGCGACATATGCGCACCTTTCGCAGTAATCAATCACATCTGTTGATTTATTGAACAAACTCACTTTGCAGTCAACCCACGTTTGCTTGAAACTCGCTTTTCAATCGCTCGCAATTGCCCTTCTGCTGACCTTCTGTTGCTCCTCGTGGGTGGCGTGAACGCAGGACAGCTCTTATCGACGGACGCGGAGTTTGTGGGCATGACGCAACAACGAGTTCCTGCTGTTGTGCTGGGGCGAGTGTCCTTCAGCTGCTACCTGAGAACAACAGAGTCTGTGCTCCTCGAGAGTTCTGTGCAGCATGTTGCTTCAAAACAATAATGTGAGTGGTAGCACACATTGAAAGCACCATGACACATTGCCACAAGGCGTCCGCTCATTTCATATTAAAGTTCATCTTATATTCTGCGTGATTTTCTACACAACTGGTTCTTTACCCGGATTCCGTGAACCCTTAGTTGTG
>Ga0210059_1009665_pt1 | contig 15025 bp, 10 predicted proteins | sample Ectturendosymbi2_FD_188042 | JGI IMG/M metagenome (GOLD analysis project Ga0210059, IMG submission 188042) | Ecteinascidia turbinata endosymbiont from Florida, USA - Sample 2 (SPAdes) (version 2) | ecosystem: Host-associated > Tunicates > Ascidians > Unclassified | place: Key West, Florida...
AAGCTGATAAAACCAAGAAATCATTTTGGCAAAAGGTCAATAACAAAAACAGATCCCCATCACTACCAACATTGGTGGGAGGGGCAAATGGTGGTTCAGAGATTGTTAAAATGTGGAAAGACCATTTTAAAGGAATATTAAACTCTGAAAACTCTGCCAATGGGTCTGCAGAGTCTGTGGAACACAGCTTAGGCTGCAAGGAGAACTATCTGGGTCTTGAAATGCCCATGTGTTCTTTTGTCTCCTTGGCATCCCTTCTTCAAAAAGTGCCCTTGAACAAAGCTCCAGGGCCTGAGTGTATTTCTGCAGAGCACCTGCTGTATGCAGATGAATCTCTGCGTTTTTTTCTCAGTGAACTGTTTAACATGTGTATGGTTCACGGGTATATACCCAATTCCTGTTTAAACACAACAATAGTTCCCATATATAAAAACAAGAATGGGGATCTATCTGACACTTCAAATCACAGACCAGCCGCAGTAGCCAGAGTGGTGTCAAAGCTGCTTGAGCACTTCATTTCATCAACATCTCTCCTTTCCTTGGTACCACAGACAATCAGTTTTGCTTTAAGGCTGGTCATAGTACTGATCAATGTACATTTTTGGTAAAGCAAACTGCCTCATACTTTGTAACCCATGGTTCATCTGTGCATGCTGTGTTTTTAGATGCCTCAAAAGCATTCGATCGAGTACTACACATGAATTATTTGAGAAACTAATTCAAAGAAAGGTGCCAATGTGTTTTGTGCGCCTACTGAAATATTGGTACAAAGAACAAACGATGCAAATAAAGTGGGGCAAGCATTTTTCTGAACCGTTTCATGTGTCCAATGGGTTAGACACGGGGAGTACTGAGTCCATACGTTTTTGCTGTTTATTTAGATGATTTGTCCAATGAACTAAACAACATTAAAGCTGGGTGTTATATTGGTGAACTCTTATTAAATCACTTGATGTTTGCTGATGATATTTGCGTGTTCTGTCCAAGTGTACGTTGGTTGCAAAGAATAGTAGATGTGTGCCAGGCGTGTGCAGAATCGCATGGGATTATTTTCAAGTGCAACAAAACTGTTTGCATGACGTCTAAGGCTAAAAGTGCAAAAGGCACAGACACTCCAGTCTTGAAATTGGTTGGTCAATACGTAAAAATTGTTGACCAATACAAATATCTGGGGATTTTATTGGATACTGAGCTCTCAGATGACAAAGACATTCAGAGACAATTGCGATATCAATATTGTGCAGCAAACAAGCTGCGAGCCTCTTTTTCCCGTTGTTCAAATGCAGTTAAAAACGTACTTTTTCGTTCCTTTTGTACGCCCATGTATGCATTTCAATTATGGTGTAATTTCAGGAAGTCATGCATGCAGAGATTGCGGGCGGCATATCATTTTGGTTGCAGAGCTTTATACAACTTGCCCTGGAGAACGAGTGTTAGTAGTCACCAAGTTCAATGTAACATTCCAACCTTTGAGGCTCTGCTACGTAAATACAATTACCTGTTTCTCGAAAGATGCAGAAAATCTAACAAAGTATGGTCACGTGCTTTGATGCAGTCAGATTGTCTGTACTCGTCACTATTCTTTAAACACTATAATCGCATTTTACTCTGTGACTGAGTGATCGAACTTTGCAGTTTCCGTTTAATCGATGGCGTGTCAAGTCACAACGCTTTCGCATTTTACCTAGACTAGACCAAGTTAGGAATTAGCGCCCTACTCCGCAGCAGTGCTTTAACAAGTGTTACGTGTTAGCTAACAATAGTTTAAGAATGTGTCTGTAACCCTATTGCTCTGTCTTCAATGTAGTTGCAAAAAGTGTCTGTAACCCTGTGATTTCGCCGGCTTCATTGTCTTTGTACTACGTTCTGTATTGTCTGTTTTTATCAACCTGCGTTCTGCCGAGTGTGTGTTCATACTATGGACTTCGTGTCTGCTCATAAACAAATAAATTAAATTAAAATTACCAAAACATGGTTGATCAGGATTGTTTGCAAAACATCCATGTTAAGGTCTGAAGCTTCACAGAATCAGTGTGGACCGTGTTTTGAGCTCATGAACATGCTCCAGTAGCTGGAGAGACGGGTTATCTTTGCTTCGTTTTTTTGACACCTCAAAGCCACCTATTGCTTACTCTCAATGTTGTCGTGTGTTCTCTTATATTAACGGTGTCATTCTGTGATATAATGGAAAGTTTTGGGACGTTTTACTTACGACTATCCACAGACCCACCGTGTGACTGTGTCAATGTGTACTGGAATTAAGTAGTTTTTTTCGAAGGTTTGACCTTAGTGACCGTTAGGAGATTTTGAGAGACCGCAACTATTTGATCTGAATACCGAAATGGTCATAATGTGAGGTTTTAGTGTACTTTGGCGGTGGTTATGCAGTGAGGTTCTATTGAATTTTGAGAGACCGTTGGAAATTTTGAGAGACTGTTTCTGTCCCTCAAAACACCTTTTAAAACACTGCTTACAAGTACGTTGCATTATGACTCCTTCATGTTTTGCAGACTACTCTAGTGCTGTTTATTTGTTTGTTACATCATTATACACGTAATACTTTGTTTTGCATAGTTGTTCCACTGTTGCATTTATCGTTTCTAGGATATGTAACTGGTTATATACTTTTCCCAATCACACATCAGCACCTGATTAGCTGTACCATCAGCTGCGAATGTTATATGGGTTCAGTAACTTACTTCTACACTTCCATCAACTTGGTAGAAGTGAAGACAGTTGCTCAGCAGGCGAAATATGCACTATGTTACAAACGATTGGTCTTGTTTTGCTGTAAACTTTCGAGGAATCAGCCGACTGTGCTCTGATTTCTTCTTTTTGTGATGATTCACGATTGCACATGTCTACATTCAAGCAACTTGTTTCCACAAAGGTGGCATAAATGAATCAAACGAGGAACTTTTTTGTTAAATCAATTTCACGTAACACTACGCATCCTCATTCTGTACACTTGCTTAGTGTCAGGTTTGAAGCAGCCTGTTCCAGAGGTTAGCCAATACATACACGCACAGCACAATGGTTTCTGATGATATACGTGTGTTTGCTCTCAGTATCAGAGTGGTCTTCATAGTCTTGGGAATATTTGTTGAGATAATGCTGCTGAACATGAAATAGTTTGTAAATGTAACAAAAAGGTCTGTGTAGATTTTCCTCTAAAACAGTGGTTGTTAACCGAGGGGCGCGCCTCCCCAGGGGGGCCTCAAGAAATTTCTAGGGGGACGCGAACCCTTGCATGCTCTACAACATTGAAAAATTTTGAAGGGGAATGTGTCGCTTTTAAACGTTACGCCAGTGCTAATTTTACGCCGCTACATGATATTTGGCTTAGTTCCGGCAGAGATGGAAGTCGGGGTTAAGTATCTTGAAATTTTGCAGGCCGAACTCGAGTCTGCACGCAAACATTCAGGGGCGCAACTGGTGACTGTTTAGTCGACATGCCAAGTCCCCTTAACAATAGCATCTGTGCCCTTGTCGCATTTGACAGAGCTCCACTCAGCGTGTGATGCTGCTTTGGCTTTGTGCAATTCGACGAGCTTTGTGCAATGTGGCCGTACACTTGCATGGTACTAATTTTCTACAGTACTTCCGCCATGTTCTTCTGTGATGCAACATTGTATATTCATGAAGATTCAACTGCACTTGAGCCACACTCGTTGAATGTGCGAATAAGTTTTTAAATGCGGCTTGGCAGCTATAGGCCACCATACCATGTCGACTTCTCGGCCAGAGAAAGATAGTAACTTTGCTTTCTGCTCATCCCAATGGCGATACTCAGCTGCTTAATCTAGGAATTCTGTCTTTTACTCACGTCAAAGCGACGCGGAATAAATGTTTAAACCTAAAAATTAAAATAACATCTCTATTGAAATATCCGGCTTGTTGCGATTAATCGGGCTATTTTTTTCACCTTTGAATGATTTAACCCAGTGGTTGCCAAAGTCGGGTAAATTACCCCAGGGGTAATATGCGATTTTTTGGGGGTACCGCGGACCCAAAATGTTGTTCTGTATTATGGGCGATCACTGCGAAATATTAAGGGTAATAAGACATAATCGCTACCTTGATTAGGGTAACGTCTCGAAGGTGTTTGGGAACCACTGGTTTAACCAATATACAATTAGTCAGAGTAATCTGTATTCACTCTGCGAAGTAGTGTGCGGTTGCAAAGCTATGCAGAATGAATAAAAAAAAAAGAATTTGCAAAAGTTCGCACAAGTCAAGAACAAGCAACCGCAATACATTAAGCAAGCGGGCTAGAGTGGGAATGTGCATATCTGTGACTACCAGAAAATCTTGAACAATGTCGCTTAAAAGAAAGCGTTTTTCATCTAATGCTGCAAAATAATGTTGCACCAAATATTGGCCAAAATTGTCAAATACTCAGTGGCCTATAATTTTGTGTGCAAGGCTCTATGCAACTTTCCGCGGCCAGCGAGTGTTGGTAGTCATCAGGTTCAATGCAACATTCCTATCTTGAGGCCTTATTGTAAAAAGTATGTACCACTGTCTTGAACAATGCACAGATTCTAACAACGTGTTGTTTCGTGCTTTGGTGCAGTCAGATTGTTTATATTCGTCCTTATTCTTTGAACACTGCAACCGCATTTTACTTTGTGACTGAGTGCTCGGACGTTACAGTGTGTTTCCTTTGAGGGTGTGTGCATGCCACAATACTTCCGTACTTTACCTTGACCAGGGTTGGACTCAGTGCCCTACTCTGGATGTAGTGCTGTACCAAGTGTTACGGGTTAGTGAACAATAGTGTTAGGAAAGTGTCTGTGACCCTGTTGTTCTTCCTCCAAATCCTCTATTAATTGTTCTGTTGTGTCTATTTTTACCAATCTGCATTGTGCAGACTATGTGTGTTTGTACCCTACGCACTTAGCAGGGTTTTTGCTAAAGGAAATATTAGGTACCCGGTATGGACCTGTAGGGACCCGATTTTCTCTGAGTCTATAGGGACCCAATTTTCAATTCTGGGGACACAAATCGGGTACCTAAAGCCCCTTAACAAAACCCTGGACTTAGTGTTTGTTACAAAACCTTGAATATATACAAATTCACCAAGAGCTACATTTGTTTTTATAACTTATCTAAGGTAAGGGGGGCGTGAGCCAAAGGAAAATTGCTTTAGGGGGACGTGATGGAGAAAAGGCTAAAAACCACTGCTCTAAAAGATTCATAACCCATGCAGCACCAGTTTTTTCCCTGAAAGGCGTAATTGTGAAGGTTGAAGAACAAGTCAAGTGAAATTGCTCACAAAAGATTCCACATTTGTATTTCAGGTCAGCACTCATATCGTACATAAAAGTTGAGATGACATCTTCGGCATTTTTTTGGACGAAAACAGATGCCTTCTGATCGTTTTCTTGCGATGTTGATTGAATTTCGGCTGTGCGTCTTTTCTGTCCATTTCAGATAATCTGAGCAAACGTGTCCTTGTGGTCAACGAATGGTCTTTGCAGCCAGTTTCACTTCTACCAGTTACGACTTCATTTTCTTTCTGGTTGATCAGATCCACATATTTTGTACATGGCGAATAAAATCCAATGCCTGTGAGGTGCAAGTTTTATGTGCTTTCAACTACTGAGTATGCCTTCCCTCTTAGACACCTTGAATGCTCAAAAAGTCAGCGTCTTGAATATTATTAATGCAATGCAACTATTGTCTGGATTGAGTTACAGAAACGTAGCAACGAATTTCGTCACTGCCTTGATTTTGTTCACATGACAGTGAAGGTTAGTTCAGCAGTCAAACCTTTAGTGAGAGGTTGTAGGAAACGATGGGGTTTCTAACTTAAATTGCAGCACTGCTTAAAACAACCGGAACTTCAAAAACGTGACGTTAAAATGAAAATACTAAAATCAAGCACAAATGTCACTTTTATGAACATCTGGTAATATCAGTGCAATGAATTCTCAACGACTTAAAATATATTTCGCTGGAACTGCAGCACCGGCAACCAAAAATCTGTTGACACTGTCTTGAATGAGCTCATTTAAGTTACAAATGCACAAGAAATAGCAACAGCAGCAGTTAGGCCACTGCAAATGCAATGTGAGTGAACAGCGACACGCAGTGGCGTTTGCTTTGGTGATGGCAAATGAAGATTTTCAGGTGCCGCAGCATTGTTTTTATGAAGCATTGCTTTTACGGATATTTTACAACTGAGATACTGTTACAAATATCAATAGAACGCAAAAAAAACAAATTCACTTGAACGAAGTCAGCATCCGTGACGAAGACATGATGATGAGGAATGGATTAGGTTTAATTGTTTCAATTCAATTACATACTAAACAGTAATGGAACAACATTTGCAAATACACGTCACGGTGCCATGTTTGTGCGACCCAATAAAAATGTGTAAGACGAGAAAAAGTTCAATTTGAAAAACCATGAAGCACAAATCGTATATTTCTGCGATAAAAATCTTTCCAGCATCTACTTTTCAAACACGTAGCCGTGTAAACACGGGTTGCGCTGCATTTTTGCATTTGCACATGAATGAGCTTTTCTCTGGCGTGTGCTCAGGTGGAATGACGCGTGTAAATGCATTAGTCATCGTTACAGGTATTGAGAGGAACTTGTGCGAGAAGAATGCTTGTGTCTCAGACCCCTTTCACAATTTGCGCTATTTCTTCAAAAATGTTTTTGTATGACAACCTCTTTGGCTTCAAGCCTCGAGATGGTACAGCCATACACCTGTTTTGATTCAAACCGGTTCTATCATAATATGCAAGTAAATGGGCCCCAGTTCATTCAGCATTTTTAGATGCATCCAAGGAGTTTGATAGAACTACACACCTTGTTGTTTACAAAACTGATCAGGAGAAAAGTAACTTTGTGCAGAGCAATCTACCATTGAGTTGGTATAGGAATCAGACCCCAAGTGAAGTGAGGTACCTGCGTTTCAGACCCTTTCATTATAGCAAACAGAGTAGGACAAAGGATGATCTGATTGCACATCAATTCGCTGTTGACTTCTATCAGATTTTAATGCAACTGGAAAGAGAAAGATCAGGATGCTCTATATGGGAAATATGCTTGTAAATCGAATACTGTTTGCTAATAATTGATTTGTGCAGGTCCTATTTCATTTTCAATTTTGACGAAGCAACACTGATAACACAAGATATATTAAACTGGAGGATCCGACCGCCGGAATTCTAGAATATCTAGTGTAAGATTTTTGAACATGGTCATCCAAGCAAGACGTGGCTTTTATCTAATCAACTGGTGCCACATAATTACTGATCCTCACAATGTGATCTTTTTGTTGTGGAAGTAGCTCAACTTTTCGTGTTGCTCGAAGAAGTCTTTCTGTTCTTGTGTAAACTATTGCCTGATAAGTAATCACGCTGTACAGCAATATCCTTAGCCTTGTTGAAGTGTGGCCGAAACTTTTTTCTATAATCTTTCCAAAGCAAAAGTACAGAAACCTCAACTAGATTACGCTTTCCTGAACCGCATCATTCGGTTTTTCGCTGTGGGCGAAGAAATAAGATAAACATAGATGATTTCTATCGATTTATCGCTGTTGCGTCCATTTTGGACCTCATGCGAAGATGTTCTTTTCGTCACTCATGTGTCTTTGTTCTGTACGGACTTAAGCTGGAGTTTATATTTAAAAAACAACACGTCGACGACTCAGAAAGTGTCCTGTGCAAAAGTTACTGAAGTATCGGGTAAGATGGATTCTCAGGATGACATTTTGACTGATGGTGTATTAAACGTTTTCCGGATTTTCGTTACGAACGAGAAAGTTGTTCAAACCACTTTGTTTATCCAATTGCAAATGAACAACCAAGAATGCATCGCTGATCGCTCGACAGCCTTTAATTTAGCCTCAAAAGCGCTACATACAAACTCCGCAACAGGTGGCATCTAATGTCACAACAAAGCTTTTGTAATCTTAATCCGATGAAAAATTTCGCGATTTGAGTTCGCGTCAATCGCTCCCAGCTTTTCTTACCTGTGCCCAGCGCATTGGAAATACTGACAGGTGAAGTCAAAAACCCTGTTAAACGTCGTGTTACAAGCCGGGTTTGTAAGACAAACATGTTTCAAACATTTTCTTGCTTACACTGCAACGATATACCTCAGTATTCCAAAAACCGACTGTATATTTTGAAAATCCCGAAAAGACATGCGCTATTCGGTTAGCTGATTCACCATTACTTTTTAATTTTTTTACGCGTTTCACTCAGACAATGGTACATGTTACAGTGGTCAGTTAAGGAAACGCAAGGTGGCAAAAATGATTAACCACTATGCATCACAAGGTGAATGTTAGTTGCCACGCATAGTCAATAATGATGAAAGACGTAGTATTTTATCTGTTGTAGAGCACCGGGCAAATGTGGTTTGAGCTTGTTTGCTGTGCAATAACTTGATATCAGGGACACCGGAACGGAGGTGCATTACGGGGGCACTGCCCCCCTTACCTTTGAAAGGGGGAGGCAACGGGGGAACAGGTGCCATTACATGCCAGTATGATAAGTAATTTCATGATTTATCATTATCATTTTTAAACAAATTCGTTGCAGATTTTCACCCGCACCTAAATTCGGAATGGTTTTCTATAATTTCTGTTATTAGTTTTAAGTTCAGCACTGCTGCTAGACATGTAAATGCGAAAAGAATGTCTATTATGGCTATTGGTGTGCTTTTACACTGAACTCAAGCAAACAGTTTTGAACTCGTGGTACGTCAAAACCACGGGCGGTCGCAGGGGGAATCAAAGCAAGGGCGAATCCAAGGGGGGCCATTGAGGCGATCATTTCACTTAAAACCCACAAATTAACCTTACTTTCCATGATGTGTACAATTCGGAAAACATCATTTGCAATACAAGGCCATTTTGTCATCCACTGTTTTGTCACAGAAGTGTTGTGAACTTGTGAAGTATACTTCATCTCTCTTACAGTAGTGAACCCGTAATCAGACTTGACTAACAAATGTTACTAAAATCGCTCCTCTAACCTTATTGGTTGGATCTGCCCCGGGGTCAAAACGGGCACTTACCCCTCTCTGGAAATTGGGTCTAAGAACCATAACTTTCCAAAAAATTTGACGTCAGCAGCTCAATTCCAATTAATTGATTTATTTCTTACAGTAACAGTTTATTTGCCGGTACGACACTCACGCTGCATAAGAGCCAGGTTCACTGTTCTGGTGTCATGCAGTGCTGAGCTTGCAGTTTACTCATGTCCACTCGTTTGTCTGCAGGGGTAAGTTGCCAAACCTGCGAGCGAATTGTTTCACTGTTGGTCTTTTTCGTGTGTTAATAACATGGCAACAAATCCTCAAATGTTCACTTCAAGTTACGACATTAGGCGTTTTGTCACATGTGACTCTTGAATTCAGACATCTTGGCAGGTAATGTAGCGAGACTGTGATTGCTGATAGTGGCAAGCAGGGACGTCAGAGAGCGGTGGTATTGCGGTATGGCCTCCCTGACCTTCGAAGAGGAACAACGGGGACAAAGGGGTCTTTTCATAGGTAATTTTACGATTTATCAAGATCGAATTGAAACAGGCTGTCTATAATTTGTTTCATTATTTTTTATGTCAACATTACTGTTGAACTGTAACAAGCATACTTGGCAGGCCCTAACTAGATTGGAACACCAGGGGAGGCGAAGAGTTTACAGAGAGGGGACCAAATTTTTTAAACTATATCCGAAACATTCTTTCAGGGAGAGGCAAAATTTTTTTAGGGGAGACTAAGCCCTTTGCGCCCCTCATAGGTACGAGCCTTATAACTAGTAATGATTTTCTTTGTTTTTCATAAGTTTCCTTGCCCTCAACTTTTTTTCCGCCCCCCCCCTGCCCTACCGACGTTCCTACGTCCCTGCTTGACATCATTTGGCTCTGCGTTAGGGTGCATCAGGAGACCACGACATTTTTCAAAAAACTTCTACCTAGTGATAAAGTGTTGCATTTTGGTAAAAAATGAGACCTTCAAAATTTTTTCGCAATTGATTGATGTTTAGGGGTGCAACGGAACTCCCTAAGTTTGACCCGGAGGGCGAAACTTGCACATAATGAAATTTGGCCATAATTGGTAACTAGGTAACTACTTGGAATAAGAACATGATTTTGTTGCCTAAACCTACTAAGATACATACCAGCTATTCATTAAAGCTATCAGAAAGACCTATAAAGGTTAAGCGATTTCCATTTGCACTGATTTTTGCTGAAATAAATCAAAAATTTGTGTTTTTTACAAAAATGTTTAAACTTGTATTCTGTACTCTTCTTCTTGGTCAAGTTTCAAGCCTTGGTGGTATTGCTAATACCACTTTTGGTGAATGAAACGTATATTCGTGAAATCACTTAAAAAAAGCTGAATGTGCAAAATTCTCATGAAAAACAAGCAGTGCAGGATCTATAGGCGTAGCCATGGGGAGCCCAGGGAACCATGCGCCTCAAATTTTAGCATATTTAGTCATTTTGTGTTTTGAGAAACGGCGTCCTAAATAACAGTGCTGCTGTTTGCCTAAAGTCAAACATTTGCTCCCCAAAATTTTGGGTTGTCTTCACCACTGGCTGGACCTCCAATTACCATGCTGACAATGAAAATATTAATAAATCATCAACACGATACACTTGTCGCTTTTGTATTTCTTCTGCGTCACAGGACTTGGAACAGCAAAAAGATGTCAATTTTCTGTCATTTTTTATTTCTTGGTTGACGCAAGCTTGGATGTTTTTTCTGTCTTGTTCCACCACTTGTACGAAATTTCGATAGCGTCGCTAAGACCTCGCTGCAGCAAACACATCTGATTTAAGTTTTAACACCACGTTCAGTACAGTTATTTATCATATTAATGGCATTAATTTTGATAAGAGCATTGTGATAGATATACTGGTGGGTCTGACCAGTTTAGAACATCTTCAACCAGGCCCGTAGCCAGGTTTCAATATTTGGTGGGGCACAATACATTTTTAGGGGGGCAAGATTTTTGCTTTTATTCTATGCTTAAAACAAACTTTTCTGTGAACAACAACATTTGGGGGTGCACAAAAGAAACTTGGGGGGAAATGACCCCGAATGCCACCCCGTGGCTACAGGCCTGTCTTTAACCAGAAAAGAATGATCATTGTTCAAGAGAGTAAAGATAACCAAGTGTGCCAAAGTAGGCTAGCTGTCAATATTTTTCTGTGAAGCTTCGCTCACCATACCCAGTACTATTTTGGCATTGAGGAAAGGGGACTGGTTCTTTTGTCTTTAGAGCTAACAAGCAATCTGCCAATTCTAGATTCTCCACCTCGTTCAACTTGCAGCAAAGCAACGAGAGTGGAACCATTTCTAAAGTAAGATACCAAAGATGGCGACTAAATACTTTGACAGCACTACTTGAAACTGAGCTGTCAACAACCTGATGCTGATACAATAGAAGATATTTGCAGTACAACTGCTGGTAAACCATCACAGAGTAAATCAGAGTGACAAGCAAAAGAAATATTTAACTGTAGCAGCTGCATTCTTGTTGTGATAGTGCCTTGGGGTAGTTATAGGATCCTTGCTTCAAGTGAAAATATTTCGCTTGCATAAAACATCATGCCTGTCTATCTTGCTTTCTGGACTTCTGTTATTTTGAAAGGAATATTTTCCTATTCAAGATAAGACAAAGCTCAAAAAGTTCAAGATAATCAAATCATCTGCTGTGAAAAGTCCGTAACCAGGTTCTTATAACATAATTTCGTACAAGTGGTGGAACGAAACAAGAAAACATCCAAGCTTGTGTCTTAAGAAACAGAGAATTTAGAACTTTTCCTGTGTATTGTGACACAGAAGAAATGTACTAATGACACGTAACACTTAATTCATTAAGAAACAAGACAGCTGTTGCTGTATGGTGCGTACCATATGGGGAGAAAAACTTCTCTGACTTTCTTTTTAAAATTAAAAATAATATAATGTCGAAGTCCAACAACATAAATGCATCAACTACTCAGGAAACGTCGAAAACTTTGTACAAATCCGTTTTTTTAAACACCATCGTTATATTCTTCAATTCCTCCAGTAACATTTCTCTTGTCTTGTTGCTCCGCGTTGTTACGCAGCTTTGACTTTCACAAGACAGCAAGTGCGGCAGCCCGAAGACGTGGAATCTCAAAAAAACTGGTTATAGCAATTTGCGTTCTCAGAAAAGGGGCATTTGTTTGAAAAGCGTTTCACGGCATCTAAAAATGAAAGGGGATTACAGGGACAGTCGTGTTCTGTCCTCCCCAATCTCAAAGGAAAACAGACTTTTGTTCATATTCCTGACAATACGCAACTTACTGTATATTCTGCATTTGCTTTCAAAAAGCAACTGGAATACAGCATTTGGGAGCTTGCAAGAAATCTTGTAGATTGGCAAAAGATAGCAATATAAAAGCAAATTCAACTTTTGTACCAAATTGCGCTTTTATTCTCACCATGCATTTGCTGACAAGCACAGTCTCTTATCAATTAAATTCTCAGCAGATCTTCCCTGTGACAAACTTGATTAAACGCAGTAACGTATAGCAAGTTTGCGTCTATACTAAATATCTGTTTGTCTGTATTCTCTTTGTGACAAAAAGAAAAAGATCTCATTCGCTTTTTACTCATCTAACCCAGTTTTTCATTCCTGTAAGAAAACAGGAAAACTTATCAAAGGACAAGCTTGGCAAACCTATTTGGATCAGGCTCATACAATTTATTGCAGAATCCAGACCTTTTCTTTCTTGATAAACGCGACCTTTTTGTTGTTTTCAACCAAGGAAGAAATTTCGTTCCTGTTTATGTTCGAGAAACGTGACCACAAGAACGCGTAGGGGAAACTTGAGTTTTCTCTGCGTTTTTCTCACTCCATCATCGGTTATTCTTCAAAATGTTATTTTCAAAACAATGCAAGCTGAGCATGGAAATGTTGTTTTCTCTCATGTCGTTTGTTCGAAGACGTTTAAATCCACCATAATTAATGCACAATTTATGTGAGACTTATGAAATAAAATATCTGTTAGAATTTTTCCTTGCTACAACTTAGTGTTGAATGTTTCATTAATTGTAAAGACTAGGGAAAAAACTAATTTGGGTTTGATGTTTACTTTTCAAAGGCATCACCTATTAGCAATGGCTGATGAGTTTTATTGAAACAATCGTGGGAAACTCAATATTGTCTTTTGTTCCAGCACATCAGGCAAAACTGATCGTTAAAACCTTGAACTCAAAGCTCTATGCGCTGAGCGAGAATGCTAATGAATTTTTTATATTTAACCAGTAGTTTCTGCTGCAAGGAAACTTTTGGACAATTTCCTGTAATAGCCATTCAGAGAAAATATGGCACACCTGAAATGACGACCTATTTTGAAAATGCCGTTTTGGCGTGTTTTAGATCTTTACTTTGTGTTTGTATAATTTGCAGCTCTACCTGATTGTCCCTTCTAAACAGCACGTCTGGTTCATCCTCTGGAGAAAATGTTCCATTGCTCGAAAGATGTCATTATGCAAAAGTGAAACATCCGTTTCCTTTGCTTGTTGCACGTACTTTACGGAAATGTCGTACAGCAGTTTTTGCTTGTTTGCTCTGTGCTATCAAGTGCTCGTCAATAGAACCACGTAAGACATTACATCAAGAAGTCAACGATAATTATTTCTGCACGGAATAATGGACACGAATGCACAAAACTACAAATGAAAGCATTTGGTGATACATTCCAATTTCTGTAACGCCTCACGCAACAGAGAAACAACATCTCCGAACACAGCAGAGTTCATGTATAGTTACAGAGACAATGAAATTGCGATACTAAATTATGTTCAGATCAATTTTCACGAGCCAAAAGAAGAAAAGTACACAAAATACTGCAAGTTGAGCTGGACTGGTGAACAGAGACAGCGCAGTCAGGATTCACAAAAAGTGCACATGCGGAACAAGATTTACTTCAAAACAATGCGACTACACAGAGCAAAAACCTTGAGCAGCATAGATGCGTTGCTTAAGTACAAGATGACATTCGCACTATTTGCTGCTATACAGACGCAGGCGCATTCAAGCTTGTGCAGTGATGAATTCCAGCTTTGAACAGGTACGTTATGAAAGAAATGTAAGTGCCTGGATCTGTTTAGCAAGTAAACATGCATTTAGACGAAAAATTCCGAATATTGATTTCGATTGTAAACTCCACCTGTAATTTCACTTCACTTGATCTCCTGATCAGCATGCTTAAGATTGAGAAATTTAAGCAAGAGATTCCGAATTAAGGAATATTACCGATTTTTCTGGCAAGGTTTTAGCATTCGAACCAACGCAATGTGCGTTGTGAACACACACGATTAGAAGGATCGAATAAGCGAAAAATTGAAAGCAAAAACAGTAACAAAATCCTGAAAGTGCATGCACGAGTTCGTGCGTTGCCCAAAAGGTGGTCTTTTTCACGCCTTTTGCAGCCAAGTTAGTTTATTTCTTCCAAGTATCCACAAATACTCTGTTTTCCTTCCAGAAGAAATTTTGGCTTTGTAAGCAGGAATCAATTCAACGCAGTGCTCCTGGATAAAACGATGAATAGATTTGTCAACGATGCAAAAGTGTGTTCTTCGTACTTGGCTGGCTTTAGATCGAGAAGCGTCACGAAAATCTCGTGCAAACAGCGCTTTTGATTCTGCACAGTTTAGCCATAGCTTTACAGTCCAAAACTTGATACACTGTTACTCCTCTTTATAAAATGTGTATTTTTCAATAGATGATATACGATATTAACACTTACTAAATTTTCAACGAGCCACACTTTATGCCTTGTCCAGCTCGAAATAAAATGGAAGTACAATTGCTTTAAATCTGTGGATGATTAGAACAGCTCTCGGTTGTTCGAAGTCGGAACTATTCAAAGGATTTTTAAATTAGGTTTTGTATGTGGTTTCATTCTGGTCTGTTGCAAAGGTTAGGTTTTAAATTCGTGTCTGGCACAAGGGTTGAATAAGAGACTTCATGTTTGGAAAAACTATCTGGAAACATTTTACTCAAACATCT
>Ga0210059_1009666_pt1 | contig 15022 bp, 9 predicted proteins | sample Ectturendosymbi2_FD_188042 | JGI IMG/M metagenome (GOLD analysis project Ga0210059, IMG submission 188042) | Ecteinascidia turbinata endosymbiont from Florida, USA - Sample 2 (SPAdes) (version 2) | ecosystem: Host-associated > Tunicates > Ascidians > Unclassified | place: Key West, Florida...
CCCCGTTCCCCCCCCCCCCCTCTGCACGCCACTGAAGGTTAAACAGAACGTAAAGTGCACAACGACGAATTGGCAAAAAGTACCACGTTTCCTTTGCATTAACACGAAAAGAATGTCTAGCAAAATTAAGTGTTACAGCGTACCTGTAAAGCAAGTGCTTTGCACTTGGATGAAAACATTGCTGCATTGTTGGTTTGGTTAGGTTAATCATATGACTTACCAAGCAATGTATTCAGCACAGGCACAAAGTTTGAGGATCACTGAATAAATATTGTTTGGATTAGCTAGTCTTTGGTCACAATTGTCGCGACTTAACAAGAAATGATGCTAATTGCATATAGCCTATCTTTAATTTCTAGGCAAGTCAAGTTTTATTTTTGAGCTGCAGGTCAATATATAGCCTAGTCAATACTTCCAACGTTTTGATTGAAATCCTGTTTTCTAGTGGTTGAACACAGTCTTGCAAAATTAGTCATCCTAAAACTAGGTCTTCTCAGCAGGATAGATATGTATGTTTTGGGACAAGCAGCAATTTCCCATCCTTTGAGAACAACTGGCATGGACAAACCTCAGAAAATTGCAAAAAATATGAAAAATATCGGAAAAAATTTAAAATGGTTTTGAACAGCCGGGTAACACACACAGACAGTCCATCAACCTTCACACAACCTCTCCACAAACAGCTTATTTTAATCTTCGAAAACCCTTTCACGCCCGCGTCGGCCACGATAGTGGCCGGCACTTTTATGGCCACAAATCGCCAGCCGCTATAGCTACAGAGCTGTTCCAGCCATCTACGGATTCGGCAAGTCTTCTAGTTTTGATTTTAAAAAAGTATTTCATTTGGGTTCTGGGTTTCTCTTGGTGACGTCACAAAGAGGACATGTTTTTGAATTTTTGACCAAACCAACTTTACCTGGCCCTGGGCGCCAATCCAATGGGCCAATGTTTTGCCCCAATTTTTTTTGAAAACTAGACAATCATCCGCGTCTTTAGAGCCCTTGATTGACCTTCTAGCATGTCTGGAACCAGAATTATGGCCACAAACCCCATTTTTCACAAAAATCAAAAAATTGCAGAAAAAGCATGAGTTTCTCACTACCGGCTAGTTCAACCAGTGATAACTAGTCAGCAGCTTATGCTAAAGAGCTATTCAAACCCTCGAAAGATTCGTTGAAGTCTTGTAGTTTGGACTGAAAACAAACTTGTGATTTGGATTTGGGACTTTCGGTGGATGTCATCAGGGTTGTGGTATGTTTTGCTTTTTAGGTTTTTGTTTTATGATGTCAGCACACAGACAATGAGCCAAAATTGTGGCTCAAAATTTTTTTGGATTCAAGGCTGTAATATGAGTCTTTAGAGCCCTGGATCGAACTCCTAGCGTTTCTGGTACCAAAGTTATGGCTAAAAGACCCCAAATATTGTAAGAATTCCCTAGGGGATTAGTGGGGATTTCCCTAATTAAGTTCTGCTTATTTTGCCTCAACTTTTGAACCAGAAACGCTAGAAAGTCCATCAAATCCTCTACAGACTCGTATTGTAGCCTAGATTCCAAAACAAGTTTGAGCCACAAAATCGGCTCGATTGTTCGACTCCCAGGGGATGATGACATCATTCAAATGTAAAGAAATATGCATAAACATCCTCTCATTATGTAAACATCAACAAAAAACCCGAGATTTCAAGCTTAAAATGATTTTTTCAATCTAAACTACAAGTCTTCACGAGTCTTTAGAGGGCTTGAACGGCTCTCTGCATATTCTGGCGACGAGTTATGGCCATATCCAAACTGGGTGTAATCCACCCCAGGTTAGCTTTTGTAGGGGTAGAAATTTTGATCAGTTTTTGTTTTTTGTGGCATAATTTTGGCTACGGATATGCTAGAAAGCAAATCAAGGGCTCTAAAGACTCGCATGATAGCCTAGTTTCCAAAACAAATTTGAGCCAAAAAATTGTCTCATTGCATTCGCGGCTAGGGCCGGGAAAAACAGACCATAAAAACGCAAAATCACACCTCTCTAGCTCTAGCAGCTGGCGAGTTATGGCCAAAAGAGTACCGGCCACTGCAGTGGCCGGAGCGGGCGTTAAAGGATTTTAACTCAGGCCTTAAGCATAAAGCACCGTTTGGCAAACCCAAGTTGTACATAAGTAGAATATCCAAGAGAGAGGTGATTTTGGGCTGTGAGCCTCTATAGACCACTGGTAATTTTGAAATGTACTGTACAGTGCTTTTTGATCCAATGCTCTATTTTTTCCGTAATATCTTACATCACATACATATTGTAGATAACACGTCATGATTGAAGTGGTTTTCCAAAAAATTAAAAGGTAAAAATAAGTGTTCTTTTTGATTTGGAGTTTCGATGGTGCAACATAATTATACAGTGATGGTTTTGTGGCGCCAAGACTGAGTGTTGTCAAGGTCTGGTTTTTGACACCTGTTTCTCTGTGCGTTCAGGATAGTCCCTGAATAAGCTCTTCCGCACCAATTTCCATAAGCTTAGCTTACAATTCATTACTTTTCTATGGGATAATCCCGTTAAGTCCCGCGCGCGCCAAAATTTTGGCGCAGGTTTAAAACGCTTCAAACGCTATAACTTGCCGGCTACTATAGCTACAGAGCTGTTCAAACCATCCACGGATTGAGCAAGTCTTACATTTTCGATTAAAAAATTATTTGATTTGGGTGTGGGGTTTTCTCTTGGTGACGTCACAAAGAGGACATGTTTTGGAATTTTTGACCCAATTTACCTGGCCCTGGGCGGCCATTCAATGAGCCATTTTTATGACTCAAACGTTTGTTGGAAACTAGACGATCATCCGCGTCTTTAGAGCCCTTGACTGACCTCCTATCATGTCTGGAACCAGAGTTAGGGCCCAAAGACCCCGTTGTGCACAAAATTCCAAAAATTGTAGAAAAAGCATGAGTCTCCCACTGGCGGCGATACCTCGGCGCGAGAACGTGATAGAGAGCTATTCGAAAAATTTGAGATTTGGGTCTGGAGTTTTCGGTGGGTGTCGTCAGAGTTGGGGTATATTTTACTGTTTCTTGGTTCTTCTCTTATGACGTCATCACCCGGACAAGGAGCCGAAATTCTGGCTCAAAGTTTGGTTAAAATCTACTCTGTGATATGAATCTTTAGAGCCCTACATCGACTTCCTGGCGTCTCTGGTGCCAAAGTTATGGCCAAAAGACGGGAAATCTTGTACCAATCCCTAGGGAATTTGTGGTGATTTCCCTAATTAATTTCCGGACGTTCAGCCATAACGTTTTGAACCAGAAACGATAGAAAGTCCATCAAATCCTCTACAGACTCGTATTGTACCCTAGGATAAAAAAAAACTTTTTACAGCTAAAACTTTTTTTGCAGTCTAAACTACAAGCCTTCACGAGTCTTTAGAGGGTTTGAACAGCTCTCTAGCCTATTCTGGCGGCGAGTTATGGCCATATCCAAACTGGGTGTTATTCAACCCAGGTTTCCTTTTGTAGGGGCAGAGATTTTGACCACTTCTTGGTTTTTGTGGCATAACTTTGGATCCAGATATGCTAGAAAGCCAATCAAGGGCTCTAAAGACTCGGATGATAGCCTTTCTAGCTCAATAGGCTGGCGAGCTTTTGCGTTGCAAAACCAGCGCCAAAATTTTGGCGAACGCGGGACTTAAAGGGCTTCTATTTGAATGAGGACTGAGGTCTCAATTGAATAAGGACTGAGGAGAATAAGGACTCAAATAGATTCTATTTGAATAAGGACTGAGGATGCGTAATTTTACGCGAAATCAATTTCCTATTAAAAATTTGCTGATCGATTCCTTGCTTACACCCATCACGGAAAGTACATACTTGAACAGAGATATGTGCAAGTTTGAATAATCGCAAAAAGACGAAAGCAGATGGCAGTCGACTGATTCCTCGAAAGCATACAGAAACACTAGTGCTTTTAAGTGTTTTTAAATTTTTGTGTCTTTTTTAATGATCATGTCGTTAAAAACAGCTTTCTTTCTTTTTTTGTTAAAACGTAACTGTGTATAATTTTTTTTCTTGCAGTAGAAGCAAACTCATTACTTAATGATTCAAAGTATCAGAATCCAAGAGTTCCAGGTCCGTAAACGTCTTTATCCCTATTGAAGTTGCGATGGTTTACTCATTCAGCGCACTGCGCGTGACCCCTACATCTCATGTTTCGTAGAATTGTGTGGGAATGCTCTTTAAAAACGATTATTCTCCTACTTGGACCAAAACTGAAAAATTTCAAGGATTTTTCGACGAATTAAGTGCCATTGCTGCTCGAACTTCATTTGGCAAATGCAAAATGTTTAAAACTCTTTTTTGCAAGCTTTATTTTGCATTTCAACTCAATTAATTTTTCAAAAAATTCCCGGAGAAAACTGAAATTCGTTTTGTCACCAGACGTAACCTTTTTCACTATCGAATCCAAAAACAGTACACTACCAAAATCATGAATGCCACTGCCAACTACGCTCGGCGCTGCAATCACTGGTGTTTTACTTTGCCTTCAGAATGATATTGATTCCAAAATCATCTGCGTTTCAAATCAGATTTCAGCTGTTGTTGCAACCAATGTTATATGCGCCGCAATGCGCAACGCACTGTGGTTGCGCACGCGGCGTCGTGCGGTTATCGTTGCACAACACGAACCACTTCCTTTCGCACAAGGCGCTGTGATTTGCAAGGTTTACAGTCGAGCCGTAAGCTGTGGTGGTATAAGTTCTGGTAACTAAAAGGTATTTTTTGTCACGTACTGTATCTTAAAAAAAAACAACAATGCCATAACAAAAATACTATCCAAGAATAAAAACTCGCAAATCAAGGCTGGTTATTTTGGTTTTGCCAAGCGGAGTTTTAAAAAGTCAGTTAGCAGGTCGAATTGTTAAAGAAAACGGAAAAAACTTTTTTGAAGAAAGCCGGAATAGAATTCTAGAAGGCAAGAAAACGAAACCGCTTTTACAAAGCTGTCAGGTTTTACAAGTACAAACCAGAAGGCAAGGCCAATCTTTTGAGGATTTTCGAAGAAAGGCAATGTCAGTGGATTATGAGCAGATAAAAGCTTAGTTATTGCCCTTTTGTACTGACCTTAGCAAGATTTGAAATCAAACTTTAATGGATTGTACTAGGGAAATGGCCCTGTTTAGTTCTTGCCTTTTTCGTTGTGTTGCGATCAAGGTCTGGCTCTCGTCATTTAATCTGTGTCATCAGTAATGAATGGCCCATGACATGATGTTGTTTTTTCCGTTTTTTCTTCAGTAAACTGAATATATTGATGAACAGTGACATTTTTTAAAAATTTTTATGCAGCAAAGCTTTTTGTTTTATCTTATTGATAGTGGCCAACCAATGATGGTAGTCCTTGCTTGCTTTTTGCAATCAAAACGTATTTCGTGGGCTTAGACGTACAATCAGCGCCAGTTGGGGGTTCTGCCGCCATGAATTCATTGAATAAACTAATTATTATCTATCATCTGGATTCAATCGCTTTTCCGCCACTACTCCATCAGGGCAAAAGGTTTAAAATTCTTTACATCTTTGATGTGTTGTGAATCCCATTCATAGTCTAAAGTTGGTTCTCCTACAATAAATCACCTTCGATCTACCGGTAGCTTCTGAACTCGGCCTATTGGTTATGTGTATATAATGTACTTGTTCCAATATGTCTGCAGCCAAGCATCCCAGTTTTTCAACTTCACCAAGTTTGGTTGATGTGATCGCAACTTCCAAAATCAGCCTTGTGGTTAAACAGACATTGACTGATATTAGGTATTCGTTCAATGCAGTCAGAATGGCACATTCAGTAAGAAAGCAGGCGCTTGAGATACCGTGGTCTGCGTTCGTCAGGATTGTGCAACGTTACGTGGTTATTCTTTAGTCACCGTTTTGATTAACAGCACAGAAGGCCTCCACGGTTCCTTTGCCGTCAGCGTCAGCTTGTTGACAAATAACCTCCGACCAGCTGTTTTTAGACGAACTCTCCGACATCTTGGTGATCATTGCCGCAGTTCCTTTGATGAAAAACTTTGCCACTTTGCAGATAAACTGTGCATGCAAACGAAAGCGAAGTTTTGCAAGATTTATAGCTTGAAAAAAACATAAAACTTAAACTTCCTCCTGCTAGAATTACAAAGAACAACTTTGTAGAGTTGTTCTGACACCACATGGTTTCAAGCTCTGCTTATTCTTTAATTATAAGAGCAACAGTGCGTTGTGTTTTTGCATAATCCAGATTTTTCTTCTGTTTAATTAGATTTTGAGTTTGATGAAGAGCAATACCGTATTTACTCGATTGTAGCCGCCCTAAATTGTAAGCCGCCCTTGATTGGAAGCCGCATGAAATGGTGTTAAAAAATTAATGTAAGCCGCCCTTGATTGTCAGCCGTACTTCACCATAGGTACCTAAGCCTCTGAGATACTATTGTGTATTGCATGCTTCGTGTTTGATTAGCAACCCAGGCAATGATAATTCACCACTATCACTGTCTTCTGTTCATGATAATCCCTCCTGTGACGGATGTGCATGCGAAAAGAAGGTTTAGTCAACAAAACTTAGCCAAGGAAAGACTGGGCGTCTTGTAGACATTTTCACAAGCTAATGAAAAAATGTAAGCCGCCGTCTATTGTAAGCCGCACGAAATGATGAAAAAAACTTTCTAAGCCGCGGCTTACAATCGAGCAAATACGGTGTGCGACTTTGCGTCACTCCCCAAGTTAAACAGCAAGTGGATAAATTTAACAGCAGGTTAAAATTGTTCATGTTAGCTCTCAATTTGGGTTTTCCTTGAATGTAAATATTTATCTGGTGCGTTTATGTGACCTTTATTAACCTTGTCAATGGTTCACTTAGAAATAAAATAAATAAGTCACTTCATTTGTTGAACCAGTAAATGTTTATGAGCCACAAACTATGACTTAGCAAGGCGTGACTTTTTACAGCCAGCTATTGAAATAACTTAAGACTGAAAAAAGATGCTGACCATGGCTTATACCACACATAAAAAGAAATCAGAGATTGAGAGAGAATGTCGACCGATTAAGCATTTTATAGCAGAGTTAAGTTCAAGCACATATTATTAATTTCCAGTGACGTTGATTCGAAACTGTACAAGCACTAGTGCGTAGGACTTGAAGTTTGATTGATTAAGCGTGTGTCACGCATTACTTCCTTGGGTGTGTCGCCGCGATGTTGCCGCACGAAATGATTTTTCCCGTTTTTATTTCCAGCTGAACATTTGAGATCAGGCAAAGTTTATTTCAGGGAAAGCAAATGATTTGTTAACTCTCCTGAAACAAACTTAGTCGTTGTCATGGCTGAAAACGACATCACTTGTTTCGAGAAAAACACAAAAGAGAATGATCATAGTAAAAGTGAAGAAAGGTAAGTACGGCTGAAATTCATAGATATGCTTCCTTTTTAGAAAAATTTTGAAGCATGCATTCGAAAAGCTGGTTTTACGTTACGAGTGATCATTTCTTGGATATTGTTAAGTTATTCAGAAGTTAAAGACGCTTTTATAGAGACCAGACATCATGGTCACCAGGTGAAAGCGTCTTCGCTATAGCTTCCCTTACGGCAGTTTCAATTGATTTTGATGCTAGTCAGGGTTTAAAAAATGATCATAACCTAATTTACACTCAAAAACATGCGAGACACAAAATAAGAGAAGAACTGGGACTCTGTAATTCAGCTGAAAGATTGTTTTGTATCTAGCATAATGGTTTCCTCTTGAACTTCAATATCTTTTGCGTTTAATTGCTGAAACAGCATTGTCACAAAAAAGGTTTTGACTAGACCTCTTCATATAGTAATCCCACTGATTGCGTTGCTGGATGCAGAGGTGTTTTATGACATGCTATATGTCCTATCCGAAAGAAGTGTATTTTCTTGTTCATTTTAAAATTTTTGCAAGGAGAGTAGTTCAACAAAACATTGCTTTCGTGTTGCCTGCTGTAAGGCAATTCCTGGTTTACTTCCAAATTTTTGAAAAAATAATAAGCACGTTCAACTTGTTTCACGCAATTCCACCATTTCTTCAGATAGATATGATAATCTCTTCTTTGTTTGTACTGAAAATGAAAAAAGGAGAGGGCTAGTTATGTTTTGCGTTACCAAAAAACTTCCAAAATTGTCGCATTTCACCACTTACAATGGAAAATTGTGATTCTGGACGCGAGGTATATAAAAGGAGAAGACTCATCGCTTTGGCCAAAATAAGTTCAAGAGATTGAATTTGCATATCCGCTGGGTTTGCATATCCGCTGGATTGTACGTTGCCATTAAAGCGTTTGGAAACCAAAGCGTTTCAAAAACCGGTAATTTTGAGACAGCCCAGAAAAGTTTTTTATTAAGAATGGCACTCAGAGCAGCCAAGTTTCGGTTGCAAGCTGTGGTGTTCTTCCTCAAAATCTAGTGTGAAAAAAGTTTAAAGCAAACTGGATGCATTTGAGATACACTACGCATTGTTGTCGTCACGATTTCCTGTCTTTAAGTTTAGCCTGAGATACAATGCGACAGCTGTTCAGTTTCCTTAAACAAAACATACTGGTTCGCGACGAGATTAACTCGATGGAGGAAACACGAACGAGATTTCAATTTTGTCACTGCAAATGCTTTTCCGCAGTAAATCTTGTCAAACTAAAATGTTGATTTGCTTCATAATTGTCGTTTTGAAATGAGCTTCAGAAACACCTGTAAATGTTTTACCGCCAACGAAAGGTATAGAATTGTTTTCACAAACCCAGCAAGGATTGTCTTATCAAGACACAAAGAACTTTAGTATAATTGTTGGTTGTTTCGGCATGAATGAAATGTAATGCTTTACGCTTCTGTGAAGGTTATATTTCTTCTAAGTTTTCTTTTTGTAGATTGAAGGAAAGTGTATATCACCTTCGTTACCATGTCATAGCTACACCGCAGACTTATGACCACACGACTGATTTACTTCGTTGTTAACACTAAGTACACAGTGAGCTCTGTTGGAATCGAGACATTTTGAAACAAACCTAGCTGATATGACAATTTTTTCTGCGTGCATCACGCCTACTCACAGTAAGACTGAACATTTATCGGTTAATTCTTTGCATTGACGTTAATGGTGCATTGGATAAAATCCATTAGGAAATATTCGAAGCACAAGACATGGCATCAGAAATGTTTTACAGCTTAAGCTTGGTCACCCAGAATAAAAACTTTTCAGCAAGCCTCTTTGCAAGCACGGTTGCGGAGTCGGAGTAGTAAGGAGTCGGAGGTTTTTGGGTGGAGTCGGAGTCGGATTCCTGACAGCACTGGGAGTCGGAGTCGGATTTTTTTGTCCGACTCCGACTCCGGATGTCCAATTGGATTAATTTTTACATCACACTCCTAAATTGGGAATTCCTGTTGAAATGTTGCAATTTCTTTTGAAACTTTTGTTGAAACAGAGATTTCTTGCTGTGCACCACGATTTCCATTGATTTTAACAACAGCCAAATTTCATTCCCTTCATGTCAAGGAGTTGGTGTCGGAAGTCGGAAATTTTGGAAAGGTCGGAGTGGAGAGTCGGAGTCAGAAACTTTGGGAAGCCGGAGTCGTAGTCGGAAATTTTGGAAAGGTCGGATATTTTGCCACCGACTCCGCAACCCTGTTTGCAAGGGCTTATAACGGCCATCAGAACGGGTAATAGTTTGTCCGCTGAGAAAGAATATGTAAATCTCAAATAGTAATGGGCACGTTAATGCTGACATATGAAGGATGTAGTGCTGAAACACTTTAAAACAAAAATGTCAACTGGAATGATCGAGGTGAGCAGCGCAATTGAAACGCTCGAAATATGTCGCTATTTTCAATGGCGTTGGCCATTGCTTTTGTTAGAAGAAATGGGTAAGACGCTGACTCATATATTTTTTCAAGTTTTTTTAGAAAATACATTGTAAGTTTACGCAAACGTTTTTCGTTTATGAAATATGTTTTTGAATTTTTTGGTTTTCATATTTTTTCTCATTTTTCAGTTCTTATATTTATTTGTTTATTGAATAATTTTTTTGCAATTTTGGGGAAATGTTTTTGTATGTATGTGCAAACATATTTTTGGGTAATGCAATACTGTTTTCAAGTGTCTGCAACTGTCTTGTCAAGTCATAAACTGTTTATTTGTCAGGAAATGCCCTGGAAGGTCGGGTATTGCTATCTAGCAACTAATCCGAGTAAACTTTTGTTTGTCCAATTACATTGACCTTGCGGGGTTGCTTTGATGTGTTTGATCGCGTCATGGCTTTCTGTACGTTTTAATTAATCAGACCTCACTGCTTAATTTTATCTACAGTTATCACGGTGAAAAATTCCCAAACGCGATCTTGGGACCATTGCGGGCGTAAACTAGATTATAATTAGTAATAACTGGCAGGCCAGTAAAATGTTCTGGCAAACCATTCGGTGTTTCCCCGGTAAACGATCTTGCAGTATATTGCTAAATCCATAAAAGACCAAAATGGGGTTTTACTCAGCAATGAGGACGACATCCTGTGCAGATGGAGAGAGTATTTCAAAGATTCTTCTGAATCCAGTCACTCTCACATCATTGGACACACAGGAGGTACATTGAGGGAGGAATATACCATAACTGCAACCGAAGTGTTGCTATAGTTGTCAACACACTGGAGGCTAGGAAGGCTGCACGTTGAGATGAAATCCGACCTGAAATGCTCAAAGCCTTGAACAAAGATGTTCTTTGGCTGACTCGTGTGTGTCAAGTGGCCTATAATGTTCTGGAAGGACACCGAAAGATTAGCAAACTGGGATGATCATCCCCATACACAAGAAGTGAGATAGAAGTGAATGCACTAACTACCGGGACATCTCTCTCCTTAGCCTGGAAAAATTTATGCCAATTGGCTTGAACAAAGATGCCGCGAAATAACTAAACCAAAACTGGAAAATACCCGGTGCAGTGTTCTTCCTGGCCGTAGCACTACAGACCGAAATTTCACTCTTCAGCAAATTATTGAGAAATATTGGGAGTGTGCCAAAGACGTCTACACATGTTTTGGCTACCTCGAAAAAGCATATGACCGGGTTCCTCGGGAAAATGGGGAGTGGTGCTAGAGTACAGTGTTAACTGCCGCCTGTTACTGGCCGTCAAGTCATTGTATTCCTGCTCGGAAATTTGCGTCCGTAACGGCTGAGTTAAAACACAATCATTCATCGTGGATGTTGGAATCCCCCCAAAGGTGTGTGCTGTTATCATTACTTTTCATATTCTATATGAATTGGAAAGACAGTCACAGCTAAATCGACGGTGCGGTCACTGTTGGAAACTTTATGATCAACCGTTTGTTTTGTGCAGACGATTTGGTGCTGCTAGCCTCCTCTGAACAGAATCTTACAACATGCAACTAATCACTTTTCTGCTGCGTGCGACAATGTGGGACTGAAAATTAGTATTAAAAACGCAGTGTTATATCTCTCCAGAAATTCAAGACAAGGCGCACTGCAAAAGTGGCAATATAATCCAGCAGGTAAAGAAGTTCAAGCAACTTGGGGTGCTATTCACCAGTGACGCAAGGCAGAACAAGGAGAGTGATAAATGGAATGGCAAAGCAAACGCATTTCTGCTTGAGCTTTATCGCTCTGTGGTCACAAAACAGAGCTTTTAAACACCGCAAAGCGTTTAGTTTTTAAATCGTTCTTTGTTCCGACCCTCACTTATGGTCACGGACCTTGGGTAATGACTGCAAGAGTACTACCTAAATTCTCAATTGCTTGAGAATCTAGATGGGATTTTTACGAAGAGTTCACGGTGTGCGCTTGGTGACAAACTGCACAGCTGTGAAACTCGTAGAGCCCTGAATGTCAAGCCACTTCTTCGAATCGAGAGAACTTAGCCACGTTGGCTCAGTCAAGTGAGCAGAATATTCCCCAGGAAAGATTGTCCAGGCAAGTCCTGTTGGTTAATCCCACAGGAACGCGGGCCAAAGGTATACCAAGGGCCCGTTGAAGTGATTACATCTCCAACCTTACTTTGTTCTGTTTTGGTGTATAGCTTTCAAAGCTGGTTATCGGACAGTCAAGCTTTACTTAGCCAGCAAAACAATCAGAGATTTCTGAAAACCGTGAGGTATTTCGAGTACTCCTATAAGGTTGCTGTCCCGCGATCGTCTTGAGAGGGAAAGCGAGAATGAAAATGAAACAATGAATACAAGGGATGATAAGTTGAAAAAGGAAATCGCACCTTTTAAATAAAATTTTCGTAAACAAACTTTTAATTTTTCGAGATTTGTAAAAAAAATTGCGCCCGTTTCCGGTCATCGTATTGCAATATAAAAGATAATTGTAATTAATCATTTTAACCTAATTGTTTTTGTTCAGTTTCCTGCATTTTGTAAGTTTTATCGTAGACATAGAGAGTGATGCAAGGAATTCTTACGGTGACTAGCACAGAAAAGTCGCAGGCAATCCGTCAGAAAATAGTTCTTGTTCTTATGCGAAGTGATAGCGTTCAAATTTTGATGTTACCTTCAGGTCGCATGCAAATATTGACATCATGTAATCTAACACACGGAGGCGAATACAATTTTAGCGAGATTGCGGAGACAAAAGAAAATCAAGCACTTGAATTTTGGTAGGTGGCTCAGGTTTTAATGTACGTACAACAAACAAAATTTTCGTCATCACCAGCTTTGCGTGTAGAGTCAAAAGAGCATACATTAGCGGTGAGGCAAAGAAACTCACGGTAACAAATTCAACGCGAAGTGCTTCATCCGTAATTTCAAAGAGGACACTTTGCTGTAGTCTCTCCAGTGCGTTTGTTTTTGAAACAGAGGCGAGGGGTTTTAGCGGGCGTCGGTTGCACGCTCGGAAATCGCTCGGAAACCCCTGACTTCAGTGGGAATGGTGATTGGGCAACGTTCGCTAATTATACGTAACGATCTTTCTGACAGTTAGCACTGATGTTGAAAATCAGCATTCCGTAAGAAATTGTTATGAAGCAAGAAATATGCAGGTGGCACGCACAACTGAAGTTTTGCACAAAAGTTGTTTTTTGGCAAAGCATTTATGTTTTTCTCAGCAGCAGAAAGTTCAGTCCCGCAACACCGTAAAACAGAAAGTTTCAAAATCATGTTTAATTGTTTGTTACAAAAACAAGCTACAATAAATCATTCATTCCCCCCGAAAATAGTACAACAGCAAGCTACAGCCATATTGCCCCCTTCCACCGGAAAATATCAGCTGGCTGTGCTTGCAGCCCTGCGAAAGAAGCAGCGAAACAGATGATGCACTTAAACGGTGCCTCGTTTTGTGAAAGTGTACATTTTTTTATAATGAAAAAAAAGTCCAACACAGCAGACAAATTTTTGGTGGGTAGGAGAAATTACTGATTTTCGATTACATGCAGAAGGTAATGTGACAAGGTACATGTGCGCGGTAGTATTCACTACACAAAACGGCACACATGCTGCAAAATGTTTCACGTGAAGGAAACGCGGAGTAAAATGAAGATAGTTGGTGAGTGATTTCAGCGCAAATGTTTCAGGATCAATATCAAAAGAAACAACTTCATCTGCGAAGATCGCAAAGTGTGTAAAAACTTAACATTGATACAAAAACTCGAAAAGTGCGACATCGTAACATTTGAAAAAAGGTAAATTTTGCTGTTCGCATTGGATTCATTGTACAGACTTGATGTTCACTGCTCAGTGATGGTCTGATAGGATATGATTTTCATTTGATCGTTCAAAAAACTACCGTCTCGAGTTAGTAGATTTGTTCACAAGCAGTGCAGTTTTTGAGAAACAAAAAAATCTTCGCTTTCTACGCCCATTTATGGTCACCCGACAAAGACCCTCAGTTTACAAGTTGGGCAGTTGGAACAGCGTTTTCGAAGGAGTTTAGCTCATAAAACTATAGAATGGCTTCATTTGCAAGCAGGACGGCAGGGGCGTAACGAGGGGGCAAGGGGAGCATAATTACCCGGGCAACGATCACCATGGGGGTGCCTAATCACTGCGGGGAGCGCGGAAAAGTCCCAACAATGTCACAGGTACTTCCTTCAATAAAGTACGTTTGCTTCCGAAAGACTTCAGGTTCGAACATGAGGGCGCCAAACTTGTTTCTTGCCCTGGGCGCCATCTAATCTCGTTACGCTTCTGCAGGACAGTAATCATATGCTAGTATGTACAGAGAAAAAAAAGAGAAGATACGGAGGGGAAAAGCAATTGATAGATAGAAATTAAAGCAAGGAAAATAAATTTTCAGCAGAATTACTGTCACACCAGATTTACTGTACTAAAAACAAAAATTCTTAAATTTCAAACACCACTGCATCACATTGGAGAATTAAAAGTTAAAGAAACGTGTGTAGCAAACGTGTAGTGGTCATTTCATAAGCCAGAGCAATCTGAATATTGCAGTTTAAAAAAGTTGTAGACATTTTCAACCAAACCAACCTTGCTGCAGTCTTAAAATATTTTCCGACAACACTGCAAAACAATAATCCGCCAAACAGCAAGTTTATTTTTCCTAAATGAGATCATTTATTTTGTAGAAAAACCTGGGGAAATCAAGCTGAATCTTTTCTGGCTCATCTCGGGATAGTTATTGGCCTTGGAAACATTTGGAGATTCCCGTACATCTTGTATGCGTGTGGTGGAGGTTGGTTTTACGTACAATCGAGAGTGTTTTTCAAAGAAAATTTGTGCTATCATTTCTTCCACATTTTTTCCTGTTGAAAGTGTGGTTTGTTTGTCATGTACAGACGCGTGCTATAATAAATACTACGGCCAAAGCAAACGATACAACTGACATCTTGCAAACGTTTCGATAACAACTGTTATCATCTTCAGTGCATAGCAATAGAACTGCAGTGATCTTGCTGCAGGTTCTTATTGGTTAATCAGGAGAAAAGCGCTGTCAAAAAGGAAAAAACGCAAAAGGCTGTTTCGGTAGTGACGTAGTGGCGCGAAGCATACGTAGTCACATGACTCAGCTGGATACGCGCCAATGGTGATGGCACGTGACGTCACGATAGAAGCATGACGGCC
>Ga0210059_1009667_pt1 | contig 15022 bp, 12 predicted proteins | sample Ectturendosymbi2_FD_188042 | JGI IMG/M metagenome (GOLD analysis project Ga0210059, IMG submission 188042) | Ecteinascidia turbinata endosymbiont from Florida, USA - Sample 2 (SPAdes) (version 2) | ecosystem: Host-associated > Tunicates > Ascidians > Unclassified | place: Key West, Florida...
AACACCAAATCTGTGTTCTTACGAACCACTTCACACTAAAGCGATTATTTCGTTTATAATATGCCATTATTAGTGCAAAGTAAAGAACAATTTGCTTGTACGGACAATTGAAATTGGATGTATTAAGTGGAGACTGGATGTATTAACCGGGGTTTTTATAATGGGAAAGGATTAGGAAAATTCCATGCCAAGCAATTTCGATGTGATAAGCGGTTGGTTGCATTAACCGAGGATGTATTAAGCAGTTTCCACTGTAGTAAGATAGGGATTTTGTGAATGCTTTGTGACATGGAAGTTCATAATATTAAGGTGTGTACTGTATCTTGTAAATACTTTGTGACAGCAACACTACAACAGTAAGCTTATAATATTGAAGTGCAGCATTTATTTTTTATTTCTCTGCAAATTCTTTTCTCTGTTTTATTATGTACAGGCAACTTAGCATGCCATTGGCTAATCATGAGAAGAAAGGAAATAGTTTGCTTTGAATACTTTCTAACGCAATGTTAGTTATTGTGTAACTAACTGACTCTCTTCTAAGAACCATTGATGACATTCTCCCACGTCAGTTTTGTGCCCTATTTAGGGGATCTGTTTTTAGTTATCTTGCAATTATCGGCACTTAACATTTCTTTGTTTTGCTCTAGCAGTTAAACGATATATAAATATTTGGTAATTATATTGTTATATTTAGTGATGTAGGTAGCTGGTTGGTATTGATAGCAATGTTGGATTGGTTTTAATATGCGACACAGCTACTACACGGGAGCAAGTTTGGGAGAGTTTGATCCCATTAGCACAGCAGCAGCTATTTTTAATAAGACTGTTACCAGTTTGCGAGCGTAAGTATAGTCAAATGGGGTAAAAAAAACAAAAATTTTAAGTTTGCAATACCTCTAAAACAAGATAAGGCAGGGGTGTGCAATAGGCGGCCCACGGGCCACAACCCGGCCCGCCAAGCCATTTAGTGTGGCCCTTGCCAACACTAATTGTTTCCCATCATGCATGAAAATCCTAATACAACAGTTTATGTCAAAAAATTAAATTTTTCGTGTGGCCCAGTTGGATGTCTGAAGTTGGTTATATGGCCCACCGAAAAAAATGTTGCACACCCCTGAGCTAAGGTATTTTCTTGGTCTTTTGATAGAAGGTAGCAGCCATGCCAAAGTAAATTGTGACATAAAAATTTTTTGTTATTTTTTCCCAAAGAAAAATTATAATAAAAAACACTAGTTTTTTTCCCAGACAAAGGGGTAACAAAAACTTTTTCTGGGTAAAAAAACTACTGCTTTTTCATCCAGATTTGCTTGTATTCTGTACTTTAAAAGTAATCCACATTTTTACACAAACATTTAACCACAATGTAGACTTGCAATGATTTATTCACAGCATGCTTTCATGCAAAAACAGGAGATTACAATGATTACTTCAGTTTAAGCAGTCTTGAGCAGGTCATCGGTAATATTTTCCAAACTTGCAGAGGTTAGCAAACTTTGGACACCATGCTCTCCCTTAAAAATTAAACAAGCCTTTCCTGTGCCTGCATCTATTAGTATTTTCTGGTCTGGAGCATGAAAGCAATACTTCATGCATGCAAGAGAATATCCATGTCTTTCACAGTGGGTCAATCCCACAACAAGCGACTTGTAATAGTTGTACTCTCACTTTTGTGCAAAACGTTTATTTCCATACTTGTTGGTGTTTTATCATCGACATCCTCAAAGAAAACTTTTTAAAGTTGTTCCCAGTAGTCGGGTTTAAGGCTTGGTAAAAAAAAACAGCATAAATTTTCCCAGATTTACTCCTCAATCATTTTTATGCCTTCAGCTTTACTCTTATATGTATTACTTAGGCAAGTTTAGCTGATTGCTTAGTGATGCATTGGTAACTGGTTCAACAAACAAGCTCCTAATCTGATTCGACGTCCTCTTTCAACTTGCCTTTCTTGTGTTTCTCACTTTATACTTAAAAAATTATTTTGTCTGTAATGACTTAACCGTGCATAAATATTGTCTTTTTTGGAAAGTGAAATTTCAAGCTGGCCTGCTTTTAGACCTGAAAATAGCCTCAAGAGATGTTTCACTGTCATGATGTACATGTCAAAAATATTTTTTATCTGGTAAAGAGAATCTTTGCATTATTTTAATCTAACTAAATGTATCTGGTTCTATCAATTGCTGTATGCAGTTTGATATTATTTTTCTTATATGGCTCTTCTTGAAGGTAAACCTGCTGTAGTGTGATCCCAGAAAAAAAGAGTCCTATGTACCTGTCATTGTTTTTAGCCATACAGTACTACTGTGATGCAGTTTACAAAATGCAATTATGATGCAGTTTCATCACCACTGTTTTGTTACTTTCTGGACGAAACTCTGGGTTCTTCAACTGAGGGTCATGAAAGCTTTGCAATAGGAGCACGGTTGTGGTAGCAACATACTGTTGAAAATCACGATAACTGCAAATAAAGTTTTTACTGTTTTTTGGGTTGATTGTGAGGTAGTATCAATCACTAGTGGCATGCTGAAGAAGACGCATCTAAAATAGTTGAAGAACCTCTGTTCTAGACACAAAACGATAATTGGCACTTGCTTGTGAGCTACTAATTATTGTAATCAAATACATTTGCAATACATCTGAAATGCCCAACAACAAATGAAGGTTCTTGTTTTCTGCAGAGCAGTACTATAGAGAAATTTACTTCATCTCTTTTATAGTAAGATCATACAAAAATACAAACATGGGGTAAACAAATCTTGTCTGGGGTAAAAAGCAACTAGTTTTTTTATTTGTCCAAGTCAATACATCCATTTGGGGGTAAAAACGAATTAGCCCATAAAACTCAAAATGTAGAGTTGCCAAAATTTTTCTTGGTATGGGTATGCAGAGACATCCGTTACCAAAGCACTTGTCAACTTTGAAATGTTTATGCTAAGTACTTCTAAAGCAGCATAAAAGTTTATAAAATTTGTTTGAAACTTTTGGTCCTATCTAATATCAGCATCAATTTTCAAACAAAGCTGCAAACCGTATTTGGGAATTTAGGTTGGGACATGTATGTTACAAACAATGTCTCAATGAATGCCTCTGTAGCACCAATTCATTTGAAACTTTATTTCTTTTCAATAGTTTTTAAGGGGTAGTTACTTTTTACCCCAACATTGCAAAATTTTTTTTTACCCCACTTGACTATATCACTTAAACACGCATGGAAAAAGTGTAACAAATGTCATGGAAAAGCCTTGGAAATGTCATGGAATTTGGTTTTGAAAATTGTGTGGGAACCCTGTCTTCTGCAAGAGTTCCTTCAAGTTTAAGGCATGTTTTGTTTTCAAAGCTTGCTGCACTTTAGTCATCACTTGCAAAATAATTAAGAAATAGTACTGAATTGATTATATTTGTTCAACTTAATACCATTAACGCTGTTATAAAAAACAAGAAGTTAGTTTAACCCTGCCAGGACTGCAAAGGCAGTATAGTAGCTTGGACTTTGTTCAGTCATAACTTGCCGTCTGATAGAGCTAGAGAGCTGTTCAACCCTCTAAAAAAGCAGAAAGTCTCCTAGCTTCGATTAGAAATAATTTAGGATCTTTCGGGTTTTAACATTTTTTGGGGTGACATCTAGAGTGGGTGGGGGGTCAAGGGATTTTTGGGTGACGTTATCGGGGCCTGAGAAAAAATTCAAGGCGCAACTTTTTTGTTTTTTCTTTTAAAAAAATAGGCGAAAATCCGCATCTTTAGAGCCCTTGAATGGAATTCTAGCGTTAGTGGTTGGAAATGTATGGCCAAACAAATACAAATTACTAAGCTAATCCCGTAGGGATTAATTGGGGAATTAATTAATTATCGTTTTTTTGACAAGAAGCAGGTGATATAAATGAGTTATGAATTCCAAAAAAGCACAGAAATTTACGCAAAGTAATAAACTGGGGAACATTTTTCTCTTGAAGTGAGCACGAATTCAAGAATTCCATGTAGTATAACAACTGCAGTTAAACGGCTTTGTTTTGAATTAGGTAGAGACGTCGTCTTATTCGGGTGCTTTAGTGGGTTCCTGGTGTTTTGAGGAAAATTATTCAGTGTTTGCGCTAATGAATTCAATTCATCCCAAGCAAGGCTGCTTTTACTTCACTTTCCATCAAAGCAGCTAACTCTGACGTGTAATCCCCTCTCAGACTAATTCGACAACCAGTACATGGCACAAGAGTGAGAAGTTTGATGGGGACCGGATGAATACGGAAAGTTAACAAAAAACAAGTTGATCAAGCTAAAAATCATCGTAAAGATCCTTTTGGGACAGTCTCGAGGCGGTGGACTCAGTGTTTTTGTAGATCTTCTGTATTTACATCCACGCATAATACTGTGATTATTTTGTCATGCTTCTCATATCTTCAAATGAAATAATGTCATGATTCATAAGCACTGATGGGGGCGGCGATAGCTCAGTGGCAGAGTGTCCGTCTCTCAATTGGAAGGTTGGGTGTTCGATTCACGGCCACTGAGTGAATTGCCGCAAGAGCGTTCACCTCAACCGCCCCAACAAAAAGCATCAATCAGGCTTCGGCCTGCTGCCAATTGTCATCTAAATGAAATAAAAACAAGCACTGATGGAGGAGTAGGTTCAATTCCTGATCGAGTCACACCACTGACTTTAAAAAATATCACCTGCGCGCTCCCAGCCTCGTGCTCAGCAGAAACGAAGTTATGTTTTCCTTCATATTGTTTAATTAGTCATGTGAGAATCACCGATTAAAGCATCCAAACACAAAAGGCCGTAAGATCACAGTGTTATTAAGCCTTGCTTGGGGTGTGTGTTTGTAATCAGAACAGCCTTAGCGACAATCATCTAAAACAGAGCTTCTTAAACTTTTTCAGCCACGCCACCTTTAGCGTTAATCATAGATACTCGTGCCTCACTTAACCTTACAATCAAACACAATAAAAATAGAACGATCTTGCTTTCCAACAATGTGTCGCTGCCATACTTGCGCCCCCCTTGCGCACCTTCCACGCCCCCAGTTTAAGAACCCAGTATCTAAAATCAGTTGTGCCGCGTGATAATCAGTGGTCAACATGTTTCTCGAAAAACTTCTCGTTTCTCGTCTTCCAAATAACTAAGTGATCTTCTTACGGTGTTCAGGATTCGATTGCTGTGCCAGCACTTGAACCTCAGCCAGTGGTATGGGATCTCCATCGACCGCTTGAATCAGACTGTGACTTGGAACTGTTGAGCTTCAGTATGAGCCGAGCGCCCGGCTGGTATCATCAACAAGTGAACAAGGTGCACGTTCTCCTTCAACCTGTTTATCGCTTAAATCTACCCAAGCATCTTAACTGAGTCAGACTTCCAAGCGTTTGTAATATTCCAAACCAAGAAACTTCTTGAATTGCGGTGAAGCGTAAAACCGAAAATAATTTGTAATTTGATGATTCCTAGAGATATTTAAAGTTTTCACGAAGACAAGGCAGCTACTGTCGCTCATCATGCTGCTGCCCGTTTGATTGTTAAGCGTAAGTTAATTTCCTTCACTTTCTGTGACATGCTGCAACGTAAAGTGAAGGCAGATAATACGATCATTCCACAGACCGTGATTTCTGAAGCTCCAAAACACTTACGATTTGGCGAAGTGCTGCTCAAAGCTGGTTCCTTTTGTCAAATAAACATTTTTTATCAACACACACCATTTGTTCCAGGCGTATTGGCGATCATGTTCCTTTGTCCTGGGAGCTTTGGTCGATGAGGCGTTCAGGGATGAGCTGCCAGTTGAGCTGCACCACCTTCCTGAAGTACCTGGTGGGTACCTGCCCTGCTCTCTACCTTTTATCCTCACTTTTTCGAATAAAAGCACCCCTGTGCTTCACCCATTGTTTCGCGGCGTAACCAGCTACGGTTGCATGCTGCAGAGCCATGGATTGGATTTGCTGTTGTTGCCAGTTTTGTTCAGATGTCGTTGAAATGTATTCTGCTCCACGTAGGTTCATATAGTTTGACCGAAACTGCGAAAAGCTGTGATTCAAAGATTTGCAGAAACCGACACTTCGGTCGCCGGAACAGGTCGCAGCTGTTCTGCTGTTCCACGCGGCGAGTTAACGGTCTTTCGCCAACATCATGGGTGGCCTGTTTATTGTATTTGTTGTATCGATGACATGGAAATGTGACATTTAGACGGAACCGTTGCCAGAAAGTCTTAAGTAAGGGGACTTGACATTCTGAAATTTGACAAAACCTCCGCTGAGTTACAGTGGTTCATATTGCAATTTGGGGGTCTTGGAACTTTGTTTGGGGAGTCTAAGATCATCAAAGACCCGCCTTAGCGACGGGACTGCATTTAGAGAAGTCCGTTTTCTCCCCAGGCATTTTAACGGTTATTTGCAAATTCCGAAACACGTGCAGCTGTCAACCAATTTACGTCATCACTGCTCGGAGTCGTGGCATGGGGAGCTGTCCCCAGTCCAACACACAAGCGTCACAAAGTTTAAAACGAGACCCTGTTGTTGCGTCACAAAGATTAAAACGGAACCCTGTTGTTACGTCACAAAATTTGAAACGGAACCCTGTTGTTGGCTGAACGCCCTTCCTGGCTGATGATTTGCATAGGCCGCGTGCCTGGTCATGCGTGACGTCCGTTGTTTTCCTTTGAAAAATGGATACTCTCGGCATTCATACTTATCCATAGCGAGTAGACTCAAACGCATGGCTGAAAATAACATACTTTTGAAAAATGTGTTGCGAACTGTGACGTTGCATCGACGTAACAATTCCCCGGCTGGAGCGGTCATTATCGGAAAGAGAAGTTTCACCAACACTGTTTCTTCTCTTCTCTCTAACAGCGTGTGATCGGGAACCTTCTTATGCGAACTTTCATCCGAACCATACGACAACGTTTTTTGAAATAGTAGCATCTCGTTTCATTTTGCCACAAATTAATCTGCAAAAGCGCTGTGAACGGTTGTAACAAGCCCTTAACATCATTGGAGGGTCTTTTGACAAATCCCATGACCAGGGGCGCAACGAAGTTAGATGGCGCCCGGGTCAAGAAGCAAGTTTGGCGCCCCTTGTTGGATCTAGAAGTCTTTCGGAAGCAAATGTACTGTACTGAAGAAAGTACTTGGGACTTTTCGGCGCCTGGGGAATTGTGACCCCCTTTCCCCCCTCGTTACGCCCCTGCTCATGGCCACAGATCTGACCAACATACCGGAGTCAGTTGAATGTCGGTAAAATAACTGACCAGTGCGCAATGGTTGAAGCAAATGCACCAGGGCTTTGATCGATCTGCAGCTGACTTTTTGCCACTTACCTTTCAAACTTTACTTTGAACGGGAAACGTTTGTGGGCGTAATGTCGCCCGCTAGCGAAAACTGAATTACTGCATTGTTACCTTGGCAACAGTTGGAAATATCTGTAACATAGAAAAAAATCTTTGCGGTATTGTTTTCAAAAGAATAGTTTGTTGTACTTCTTTGTTAAAGAAGTACATTTTGATTGAATGCATTCGGCCGGTAGCTCGAATTCATTTGTTTGTTTGTTTTCAAACAAACCTCCCTACTTTTCAAGTTGAAAGCGGCGCGTTCTGTTATGACGTCAATCTCGGACAGAAGCTGGCGAGGTGGAAACCTAATGAAGAAGACTTGATCTTTTTAACGAAGAGAGTTCGATCAATAATATCAAGATCTGACAAGTTTGAGAGACTTGAACTTGACCCGGATGTGGCTCGCGATATGTTCAGTTGCGACAGGTGATTCCCCTATCTCGGAACTTAGCTCATGCTCGTATAACGTGTTTTTTTTGTTTTCAACTGTTCCTTTTTTAGCTTCCTGTCCAAAGCACTCTCCACTTTAAAGCGACCTTGGGGAAGATTTAAACTATTTTCTTGGTTTCCCGTTTGCTTTAACTTCAAGACTGGAATTACTGAAGTTTCAGTTTCTAATAAAAGCATCAGCGGAGTCATAGTTTCGTGTATTCAGCATTTTGATGAGACCTGCCGAACAGGAAAGAACGCCATTCGTGATCTCTGCGACAATTAAATACCCGACAGACAAGTGGGACGATTCGAAACTATCTGAAGTGCTGTCTGCGCGATGTGCTTGTTTGTGTTGGAAGCCGTGTTTTTTATCTTAAAATATCGTCTTAGCTTCAGGCGATGCATGTCAGGCAAGCAGCGAATTTTATCTCCGGTAAAGGAAAAACGTACTTGCTGGTTTGTTTCCACCATTTTCTCCTCCCTGTAACAGAACAAGTTCATGTCAAGATACTTCGTCATCTGCAGCTTCCTTAACCGCTGATGCGTTGCGGCTTGCTCACTCATCCGTGTCCTGTTCTTCGACAAACGATGACGTGTCGCAGCCCGTCGCCTTGTGACCTCATCTTTCGTGATGGCACGAAACAGTCATCACGTGTTGTGGGAATTGATAAAAAACTGATTGGTCGTCTCATGTTCTGACCACACACGTAGATTGTCCACCATAGCTTCGATTCTATGAATTTTCCTGATGATGAAAAAATTAGTTTCAGAAACTTCATTTCATTGAAACGATTGGTTTTTGCGTTTATGTTGTTTTTTTTCTTCATTCATTTACTTATTTTTATTGCAGCAATCAGTTGTCGATAATTGAAGATTTGTTATCAAATTCTGACCGATCAAGCGTAACGGTGTATCGGCTCGGTGAGCACATTGACGTCACTGATGGACCGCTCATACCAAGCACGTCACAAATGTTCCATTTTGTCGTCACAGCAGTAAGTTCAATTTGCAAATGTATTAGAATAGAAACAGCTCGGTTTTCACAAATCGAGCATCTTGACGCGAGGTTAGTCAGTGGTTGTCAACAATTTTTGGACCATGGATCATTTTGTTATGCTGGCATTTCATAAACAACTGGTCGAAACTGTATTGCACATACATAGGTCAAAGAACGTTTTATCAAAGATTTATGGAACTCTCTGTGGACCACTAGAAATTAAAGGTGGACCACGTTGACAATCAGTGGTTTTGCTGAATCAACCCGAATTTTTGTGATTTTGTTTCAAGTTGATGCTTGTCTGTAGCCGTCTACAGACAAACACCACATAGATCTGTGTATATAACAACCACAAATAAGCGATTATGTCTTTTCCTAAGTGTTGTTAGCTAATGTGTAGATGCATCGCCTTAATAATGACTTGCAGATTTGTCACGCAACAATGAATGCTTGTGTTATATGATGATAAGTGCTTGTGACAGATAAGATGCTAATGTCATGAGTCTGCATCATATCCTGCGTTTTCTATCCGGTACAAATGCCTCTAATCACTGAGTCAGACAAAAACTTGTTGACAATCGCAAAAGTTACTTGCTTTGCGTTCTGAATCAAAAATTAATTATTACCCACGAAAGCTTTTCCTGCTGTTGTGCTTTCGCGAGTTTTTCGATTCCGGACGTTGCGAAAACAGATGAAAATTCGAACCAACCTACAGAGTGACTGTGGTTCAAGTGAAAATGATGGAGTTTCGGCAAACGTCAGTTTGCCTGAGTTGGTCTTTGACAGAAGCCACTAAGTCGCGTCTAAACCAGCTGTGTCCAACCGACACGCCTCACTGAGCCAAAATTATGACGTTACCTTCATGAGCGCCGAACATTAAATGACTTACTTCCCTTTTAAAGCCAAAGTTTGTTTCAAAGCTGCTGAGAGCATTTGAATGCTAACTGTAATGATATCGACTGTGTGCTATTTTCGATCACTCCCAAACTGTGACGCCTATGCCACAGGCAAGTTAATGGCACTGCAACAAGTTGAATATCAGTTTTTAATGCAAAGGAACACATGAGTAGAAATAAGGAAATTAAAAATCGGTTTTACGCTGAGGTGTGAGTGGACAGTGTTACTTCGCATAGAGCAGTGAAACGTGTTACGATGCGACGCTCCCTCCCGTTGCAGCGCAACTCAAATTTCCATTCGTCGCAATTTTCCACGCTACATTGAAGTGACGTCATAAACAACGCTCACTGCATCAACCAATGGCATCGCTTCCATCATCGGTGCAATGCGATGATATTTATTGTGACGTTGCCTGCCAGAGACATTAAAAAAAGCGCTTTAGGTAAAGAAACATACAGATCATAGCCGCATTGCAGGTTCTGCCAACTCTGTCTGGTAGCAATGCAGTGTTGCAGGGCTTCGCCTATTGTTGCGTAACAATGCAATTTCTTTGTGTCAAACAGCTTCACAAACTACAGTCACGTCACAATCCGAACCTGTGGCGCGTTCAGGGGGTTTCCCTGCCGAAGGACCTCACAGTCCACCATTCAGTTTGGGCCCAGATCGAGAAACGAGCGAGGAGACCGGTGAGTTGTGTGGTGGTTGTGGTTAGCGGCAGGGGGGTGAAAATATATTGGCGGTCGAGGGAGTGTCTCTGGGAGTTAAAAACTTCATAATTTGGGTTCTCAGTCACTTGACGAATCTCTGAAGCCATGAACTTCAATCCACCTGAACAAAACGGCCCCGTTTCATTTGTAATGGAGGTTTTCTGGGTGGAGGTTCTAAAATAGTGCAAATATTTTAGTAAAAACGGTTAAATCTTAAACGATAAGTGAATTTCATTTTCAGATTTTGACAAAATTGTTTGTATTTAAATAAATTCATGTCAGGGCTGATTGGCATTTCATTTCAACAACTTGTGTTGCGCAAAAATATAATCATTCGAGCGATGGACCCAGTTTTGCTCGAGGGAGTAGAAACCGAAGTTCAACATACCATCTTCTGTTTAGCTTCACGTGTAAGGCAGGGTATAAGTGAAGAATGTTTGGGTTATATTGTGACGGTACAATGACAATGCTGCCGTCACAATTCTTTCCAACTCATGTGTTGAATGAAAATTTATTGGAGTGGTTCTTAACCTGGGGGTGGATTCGCCCCTGGGGCTAAGTTTCCTCTTCCAAGGGGGTAAGTTTACTGATCCACAAATTGCAGCAAATGTAAATTTTTATTAATGATTCCAAACTGTAAAAGTTTGTTAATTTCGTAATTTCAATAAATGAGCACCATTTAGTGTATTGGGGGTAAATCTGGCAATCTTGTTTGATAAAAGGGCAAGATATCTGAAAAAAGGTTAAGAAGCACTGGTCTATTGAAACCCGCACAGGGCAAGCAATTGTTCCCATGATGCCGTGGCTTGCGGCCTTGCCCTCCTCCACATCGAAATCACACTGATGCTGCCCCAGCGTGAACGCAGTTGTGCAATGTGGCAGCACCATCTATGGCTGCACTCAAGTAGCTGCTGGTTCTGCTCGAGGCTGTGCGGAAATCATCAGTGTTTGCGAACGACACATCGGCACTGACATGTTCTATGCGTTTGCGGCCAAGCTTCTCATCAATGGCGGTTTCAACTCTGACTGTTTGTGCGTTATTGTTGATAGGGCTGCGGTCACTCGAGGCAGCAGCTGTACTTGTAGATAAGCACTGCGCGATACGTGTTCAGTACAAGTGTGCTTGGCTGAAACATGTCGCTGTGCTGCTCCTGCAAACCACAGCTCACTTCATTGTCCTCTGCCTGCCTGTGTTGTCATTCTTACATGCATTGAAAGTTACATCTTCGTTCATTTTTCGGCCAGTTTTGACACTGACCCTTTAATGCGACTCACTTTTTGAATTGTTTTAAGGTTCCTTTGCAACACCTGAAGTGTAAAAAAGCAGGTAACTAGGAGAGAATGTTAACGAAAGATTTTTTACGTCGATATTTTTGATAAATGATGTTTTCTGCAGATCCTTCAAAAAAAGCTTCTCATTTTTGTTGTTGACATTTCTGATAAAACTCTGTTACTTCATCAACAACAGGTTCGCGAACATCTCGAAACAGAAACAACAACTCAACAAAACGACGAAGTCGACGACGATAACTTGTTAAAGTACAGATCGATCGAAGATCAGGTGAAAGTTTATAGCGTTGCTACGAAACAATGGCTTCCTGACAAGTGGAAGGAAGAAAAAGGTTTGATGAAGGTTCAGTTGGACGAGTGACGAGACCTGCTGCCGGGGCAAGGACTGAAATTGTCGCTGCAACCGGAGGAGTGACTCTCCACGCTGTCGCCCCACAGCGCGGCGCGGATTCCTCCCAAACTTGCCACCGCAAGCGAATGCCGGAACTCTTGCGTCTGTTGTGGTTGCCATGGGAGCGCAGTCATCTTGGCGTGACTTTCCTGCTGGAGTTACTTTTCTCACAACGCTAGCATCGCGTGGTTGCCATGGCAATGCTGCTACGTCGTGATGCCATGACTACCTTCAAAAATAAACTCAAATTTTGATTATTCTGATTGTGAGTCTTGTTACCAAGGAACAAACAATGTGTGCTTTGTAAAACACGGCAGCGGATCTGTTATTGTGAACCCCCCCCCTTACAGGCCCGCAATCAGTGGGCGCGATCGGGCGATCCCCCTCAATTTTCAAAAACATGTTCAGTTGTTGGATGCAAGAACAAATTAAAAAGTTTATCCCCCCCGAAAATATAAGGGGCCCTGTCCCATAACTTACGACGTAAGCAACCTTCCCATTGCAATCCTGGTATCCCTGTCATTATGGAACGATGCGATTTTGTCACAAACTTTTAAAACAATGTTCAGTTCGCAGATTGCACCAGAAAATATGGTTGATCCTGAACGTTGATTCAACAAAACCAAGGAATGATTGAAGTGCAAACCTCTAAATCAATTAAATCTGTTTCCAGCTGTCCACCTGAAACAATAGAAATATCAATGTCCGAAGGACACACACTCGGCAGTTGGAGTGTTTCCACAGACATCGGAATATAGCAAATAAAAAAGTTGCTTTGAGTGCATTAAACTTGCATAAACTACTTGTTTAATTGAGCTTCGTGTTCACCTCCGCCCGACCCACGGCAACGTTTGAATATCTTAACCACGTGATTGGCGCGTGTTAAAAATCACGTGACCATGTGCGGCGCCATTTCATTCTGATGTTGTTGGTGAAGATGAGCTTCAGGATATCATTGCCGACATTTTAAAGTTCGACTCACAAGCACGTTTCCTTGCATTTATACTTTGTTGAAATAAGTGAGAAATTTTCGCGGAGATAAGTCTGTCCGTCATTGGTGGTGGCTACTGGTTTGGGGGGGAGCAAGTAAAGCGATTGGACGTCGACATTGACCAAGGGAAAAGCTTCTTCGCTGTGGGATCAGCTCAACGGAGTCATCTCCAACATAAAAAATAAGTAGTTACATAAAATCAGTGACATGCCAGAGTGGAGCAGCGTTTCTTGAGATGAACCAGACGCTGACAGCAGCAAAGACAATCGAGTGTTGTCGTTCAATGAATAGAGAAGTAATTTTTTTCAAATTCAAGGCTTTAAGAAGAGGAGAGGACAGTTGCTGGTTTCACTTGAAGGGTGGTTTCTTTAGAGAACTGACAATTTTCCACGCCCGGTTATCACGGGAAGAAGTGGCAGAAAATCTTGTGCTACAGTAGACAAATAACTGAGAGGTCGCATTGCAGGCGAGGTGGGATTGCAGTTGGTTCTTATCGAAACACACCTCAAGCTTAATTGGCTCTCATGGAAACCATCTGTACTGCTTGCCTTGCTTGGACCACGCATACAGCTGTGTTGCTCGGTAATAATCATTTTGTTTTGAACTTTTGGCCGAAAAAGTTTGGTTTAGTGCTAAGTAAGTGTACTGACCTGTCCTTGCCATTGTGCAACTGAAAGATGACAATTGATTTGTTTCCTTTGTAAAAAAGTTCTTAAACTCTTGTGTCAACCGCTGTGATTGATTTTCATAGGCGTACGGGAAGGCATTTTACTGGGAGGGGCGGAAAAAAATTGCCCTGAAACTAACTTTTAGTTTAATCCGAACGGGGCCTGAAACCTCTTGTAAATCTGTTCTGTACAGTTGAATTCGTTTATAACGGCTTCGTCTGTAACGTCAATTGGCCTATAACGTTACATTTTGTTCGGTCGCGATGGCATCTTTTATATGCATTTCAATTCGCTTATAATGTCAATTCGGCAATAATGTTCTTCATGCAATCCCCTAGAGGTGCCGTTATAGGAAAATTTTGTAGTTACCCTGCTTGTCAACTCAAGGAGGTGAAGTTCCTTGCATGTTGTGTTCTCCCAGACAAGAAACTTTACGGTAATTGCTTTTATTGATGCAAATATGTACGCGACTTCGATGACGCAACGCAATGTTTCAAAAGCGATGGTTCCGGATCGTATGGTCTGACTCCCTACCCTGCCTGTGTTGTCGCTGCTGTGCGCTTGAGCTAGGCTATTAAAGACGTTAACTCTTTCTTTCGGTAACTCTTTCTTTGTTCGAGTTTGTCGCTGCTGTGCGCTTGAGCTAGGCTATTAAAGACGCACACCCAAAGGGGCCAAGCAACTTGCACGTCCGTGCTGCCCGCTTCTAAAACTCCTGGTAATCAAAAAAATCTATCATCTTAACCCCCTGCACCTCTACCCAGCGCAAACTCGAAAACGAACAAAGAAAGAGTTACCGAATTCTTATATCAAGCTGTTGAACTACCGACATCCGATTGTTTGATTTTTACAAAAAACGAGGCCATAGTCCAGATCAAAGTCACTCTAACCAGTTTTTTTTTAAGGAAAATGTTAGATACCCGGTATGGACCTGTAGGGGCCCGATTTCTCTGATTCTAGGAACCCGATGATGATTTTCTCTGATTCTAGGGACCCGAATCGGGTCCCTAAAACACTTTAAGAAACCTGCTATTAACAATCACGTCTTTGGTCCAGCTTACAAACTACACTAGCCCAAATTACACGGAAGGCCTCCAAGTGAATATAGACTGTATTGAAAAAATTTTCGCCGTTCACGATTTTTAAACAACTTGCGCTTGCCCAGAATTTTTTAACTGTATTGAATATACTTTTTACATTCAGGGTTTTTAAACAACTTGCGCTTGCCCAGAATTTTTTAACTGTATTGAATATACTTTTTACATTCAGGGTTTTTAAACAACTTGCGCTTGCCCAGAATTTTTTAACTGTATTGAATATACTTTTTACATTCAGGGTTTTT
>Ga0210059_1009668_pt1 | contig 15021 bp, 7 predicted proteins | sample Ectturendosymbi2_FD_188042 | JGI IMG/M metagenome (GOLD analysis project Ga0210059, IMG submission 188042) | Ecteinascidia turbinata endosymbiont from Florida, USA - Sample 2 (SPAdes) (version 2) | ecosystem: Host-associated > Tunicates > Ascidians > Unclassified | place: Key West, Florida...
TCGTGCTTTGTTAAACGCTCCAAACAGTATCTTCTTTGATTCATCTTAAGGTGATGGAGGGGTACTTTTTGTCGTACATTATTGTCTTTCATATTTCAGTATGTTGGGGTTATTTTTAACCACAACACTGCATTCGATTGCCTCAGCTTTGCAGGGAGTAGTATTTAAAAAATTTAAAAGGTATGTAGTTTAAATAGAAGAAACACGTTTCCTAAGAGCAAGTTAATTTGAATTCAGATGGTTCACTTGTATTACAGCCAGTCATTATAGAGCCTGTGGGTGGCATTGATTTCATTGTCCCAGCTCCTAATCAATGCTTTCCAAACGTGGTTCACATTGTCAAAAAATATTTTTCTAAATAAACAAAAAGTAGTTTCCAAAATCTGACTTTTCGCTAAATGGCGCCAAAGAATTTATTCAACAATGTAATTATTGAAGTAAATTGGAGAGGACTTGACATGTTTTTGTATATTATTCGCTGAAACTTTAACTTGCCTTGGGGTATTTCGTGGTTTCTCCATGAGAGCTATGACATGGTGCGTTGAATTCTGGTTACTTTCAATTTGTACTTTTGAAAATGTCTTCATCTGTTTTTGACCATCACGATGTGCGGACGTGCCTGCAGCTCTGCAGAGAACTGGTCTTTCTGGTTGTCGCATCTTACGTTTGAAGTTCTGCCTTCAATTTCACCGTCGCAAGAAACAAAATCAAGCTTTACTTGTCTGCCTGCTATTCGTTAAGATTCGTCACATTAACTTTTATTTATCCGTTGACAGTAACGGCCGAGATTTCGTACAGTTTGCACATCAACGAGAATGCGTTTCAGACAATAGATAAAGCAACGGCACATGAGCTTCATGGATTACTGCAATCAGAGTGTGAGCTTTTCGAGGTTTCGAAAGGTGACTAAAGTTGTTGGAAAGTGAAAACTCACCCTTTGTCACTGTCTATCGAAAAAGATCCTTACCAGCAAAGAATCGGACACTCAGAATTTGCAGAGTATATATTTCGCCTACCTCTCAGGCATCATAAGCTCTTATTCAAATAGAACTGCCCTTTTGTCAATCTTATCCAACAGACAGGTTGTAAGTTGTCAAGAAAGCTCTTAATCCCGCCTACATTGCTTACATCGAGACACTCACACAACGCTTATTGCTTTGTTGATGCAGGGGAGCTGCTGTTTCATTCGGTTATGTACATTGTGTATAAAATGTGTTTATTTGCTCGAAATAGCGAACTTGCCGAGAACTTTTCCTACTTTCCAACATTCGTGTGAATCTCACGATTGTTAATTAAGACGTTGTTTGAAAACTCAGTTGAACAGGTTTTCAAATTCTGATGCTTTAAAGTTTTCGGAAAGTGTGCAGAAAAACAGAACAATACTTCTGTAAAGTATCGTTCACTTTTCGTGAAGTAAAAGTATTTCCGATGGCTTATTTTTAGAATCATCGACACTTGTACAGAATCGAAAGCTCAGAAGAAGCGCGTCAAATGACTGTGGATCTGAAAAACTGATCTGAGTGAAGCAGAATGCTTTGTTTACTTTTAATTTGCAGCGCCGGAGCTTCGAAGTAGATTTATGGGTTCGAAAATTAATCGTTCCTCGGCGTTGGTAGCAAACGTTGCGTACGTCAGCAGTTGGCAAACACCGGACCGCGGCCCGGTGCCAGTCCATGGAGAAATCGTTACGGTCCGGGCAAAACCAAGACCAAATTGGTCCAAAAGTTACTGGAACGACTGACATAAGGAACACATTGCCGGTGCCAATGACCACCATAATCCCTGCAGGTCGGAGCATTTTATGCAAGCCCAGACCTCTGACTGAATCAGTGTCATGATGACTAACGAGTTGCAATAAATGTGCATGTGCGTTACTTTGTTGAGGGCCGGTCTGAAAAATATAGCCAGGCTGAAACTGGTCCACAGTATGAAAAAGGTTGCCAACACCTGACGTAGGTAAGTTGGTTGATCAACGCATTCCTGTGGCTCGCGCCGCGAATTAACGTGAATACGGTAAAAAGGATAAAACACTAAAGAAAGACGGAAAAAAGTGCAATAATGAAAACTGTTGAAGACTACTACGAAATAAATAATCGATGCTATGGGTTTTGCTGCAAAGTTTCGAGGAATCAACCAACTGGACCCCGCATTTATATCTTTGCAATGATTCGGACTTGTACACATCTGTGTTAAAGTAATTAGCCTCGACAAAGTTGAAGTAGTCTAATCAATCACCAAAGTTTTCTTAATTTGCTGATAGTTTTGAATGCATCTATTTTAGTGAATAATTGCTATGAAATAGCAAAGTGGAAGTTACGCGGTGATCAACTATCCTACTGTATGCAACATAGTTACTAGTCCTTCCTTGTGTTCCTGATACACTCACATCAAAATGGTTAAAAATTTTGAGCAGGATTTGTGGACACATCAGTTGTTTCATGGCGTCATATTTCACATCTTTGAACCGGACTGCATGGACTGCCTTAACTTTAATCAGTCTTCGTAAAACACCATGATGACCTTTAGTCACAAAAATACAAGGACAAAGCCAGAAAATGCTTGATGCAATGAAGCTGATGTTATAAATGAAAACGTACTTAGCATGGCAGCATTGCAGTTGAAGAATATTAAATAGTTCGTGGATGTGCACTCAGCATTCCTCTTGGTGGCTCTCACGTTTGAGCACAAAGTAAAGAATACTATGTACACAACCTTCATAGAAGTTGACTGAAAAGTAACTCAGTCAAAAGTAGTTGCGTTGTACTTAAATCTTTCCACAGTTCCCAGCTTCGATTGCTTTGAGATCGAAGAGGTTCCAAGCAGAACTTAATAATGGTATATCCTGCGCTTACAAACAATAAAAGACAAATGGAAAAGGTAAGAATTTATTTCATGCGATACAAGCATAAGACGGTTTTGAGGTTGCATTTTGAAATGCTTTAACTAAAACTTACCATTGTCTTTTAAAAATAGAGTTATTCTATTACAACGCCCAGCGCTTGACTTGGGTTTCTGTTAGAATGCCTCAATTTGTATGAGTCTTGTTATGTTATCAATATCCATGTTTTAGGAATCACAACTTCCTACTCCGGCAGAGCAACAAAAATAAATAGCTCCCTATTTTTGTTCACATAACACATGTAAGCGGTGAATATGCTTGATTTGGATAAAATTTTCTTTCGTTTTGGACCTTGCGATAACAAATCAGATATTTGTATGCTTGGTGATCACGACAACGAATCTTTTGGAAAGGTGAAAAAACCAAATTTCTATTAAACGTTGTTTGGTCAATTGCAACAGTTCACGTTGTGGTTTTAGCAGGGTTGTCCATGGGCCATATTTATCTGTCCCATTCCCATCCCATAGCAATTTATGCCTGCCCCGTCACATCCCTTCCCATTGGACGTTTTTAATGGGATTCCCATAGCAATGACATTCCCATAGACAAGCCTAGGCTTGTCCATGGGACATATTTATCTGTCCCATTCCCATCCCATAGCAATTTATGCCTGTCCCGTCCCAACCCATGGGACGTTTCCCATGGGATTCCCATAGGAATCCCATTCCCATGGACAAGCCTGGGTTTTAGGCAATTTTGTAACCCCAAGGAGATATAATCCTGACATTTTTACTGTAAACAACAGCATTCATTGTCATGGTGAAGGTGGAAATTAAATTCTGTAATGCACCTTCTGATTTGTCAGCTTGTGTTATAAGTATCGAAACAATTCACGTTTTGTGAAAAATGTACATGCAGACTGTAAAATAATCGCAACTTTATGCCATCTAGAAGAAGATACGCACAGCACTGTTCTTCACAAATAAAGCTTAAAACTTTTGCAATAAGGTTCACTAAACGCCGTTGGAAATTTTTGTTTTCAAGTTACCATGGGTGTCAAATTCAAATTTCTCCGGGAGCCAAACGGGACTTAAAGCAAGTCGAGGGCCGCAATTATGGTTCTGACGCAAAAACTGTGGTACCTGTGTAGGGTATCCCCGATCTGGCAAATCAATTTCAACTTTTCTCTTTTTGCTAGATGGATTTAACTGAATCACAAAACTTCGACTCAGGTTTTGTAACATGTTTTTATTTTTTACGGTACCCTTTTCGTAAGGCAGTGGAAACAAAAAAACACAAATAACTCTCTTATTGCATTTTCTGATTTACTTGATATATCACAACCGCGACGAACCACTCGAGGTTTTCAGCTGGACGTTCTCACAAATGCCTTTAGCCTCAGCGAGAGGTGCGCTCAAACATCAAAACACAGCTACCTGCCTGTGGTATGCTTGCGAAGCCGCAGGCCCATTCACCGAGCCTGCAGTCGGTACACCTAAACCTTGCTGGAAACAGCTTTAGCATGTTATTTCCTGCGAAAGATACCGTGAGTTATAGGCAAATCATTTCTAGCCGTGTCTGCGTTCGTTTAACTACTTGACCGCTGGTCCACGGTAGATTCATGGCTGCTGTCTGATGCTAGAACGCCGGTATGTTTTCGCGCTGGCGCTTGAGTGGGCAAGGCGTTGTTTTGAAAAGGCTCTGGATGGAAAATCTTGCACGATAGAAACACAAATTCTTCGCAGAAACGTTAGTAATATTGTGTAGTTTGTGAAAATTGAAATAAAAAAATTTTTCCACTACTTTTGGAGAGAAAAAACACCCGAAAACTAGGGTGGATTGCCTGTTTTTTTACTTTGAAAGTTTATTGCGCCTATTCCAACAACGGGAAAAATGTAAAAATCACAGAAACGGTTGCTATAGCTGTTGCAAAGCATCCTGCCAAGTTTGGAATTAACAAATGGCAGAGAAGAAATGTTATGACAGTTTTTATATCACCTTGTCCTAGACATCATTTCTGCTTTTCGACTTCGTCCGAAAAAGCACAGGCGTTCAGCTGCGCTTTGCCGATCGCTAAATAACTCAGTTTGGTTTCGATTTGACTGAAACGTACAGCACTATTTCGTTTCAATACATAAAACCTTCATAGATATTTTCGTTGCACTAACTGAACTCCAAAAAAAAAAAAATATTACACACATTGTACAACAAAAAAACACGCAAAATTTTATTTTCGCATAAAAAAGCCACACAAAATTTTCTTTGCACAAAAAAAAACAACGCAAAATTTTTATTTGCACGTGGCCTGAGCATTCGACAATTGCTAGCTCTTGGACGCTGAAATGTAACGCTTCTGCTGTTGTTGTTGTTGTTGCAGAAAAGACGTGAATATCACAGAACATGTTGTGATTACCTTCTAGCGGCCGCATGTCAAGATTGTAGTGCATGAAATGAGAGGAAGAAACTACAACAGTTTTATCAGCTGGTCCTAAACATGGTTTTAGATTTGTGAAAACGTTATGTACTCACGTTCAGGTGCTTGGCGTTGTTGCGATGGTAAAGAACGAGCAGCAAGGGTGCAATGTGAGCCATTGTTAGCAGGATCTTTTATTGTCCTATGTTGAACTCTAAATCTCCATTGATATGTAGTGTTGGGAAGCAGCAAAAAAATCACAAGCCGCGATCACTGAATTACTGCTTTTTCGCAAATCAACGGGTGTTATTCTTCGCGATGCCCTTCCTGTCTTACAAACGCTTTGCGCTAACGGGCCATTTGAAAACTGCCAAGTGCGAATGTTTGTGAAGCAGCCGAACAGGCGGCTCCAGCAGTTACTTGCTGTTGAAAATAAAACAATTTTGCAGCAGCTAAAACCGTTACCTCTCTACATAATGTTCCAACTTACACTAATTTTTTATCCACATCACACTGGCATGCGTTCAGAAATGCTTTACACAAACGGGGTCATTTGAAATCTGCCAAGAACGAATGTTTGTGAATCAGCATCGAAAAAACGGCTGAAGCATTTACTTGCTGCCGAAAAAAATATTTATACTCAAGCAAAAAAAGTCAAATCTCTACATGATATGTTCTAACTCAGTAAAAAAGTTGTAGAGTAATTATTTATACACTCCGCATTAGCCTGCGTTGACAATTGCTTTACACTAACAGGTCATTTGAAATCTGCCAAGAAAGAATGTTTGTGAAGCAGCGTCGAAAACACGGTTGAAGCAGTTACTTGCTGCCGAAAAAAATATTTATGCTCAAGCAAAAATAGTCAAATCTCTACATGATATGTTCTAACTCCGTAAAAAAAGTTTTTGAATAATTATTTATGCACTCTGCATTGGCATGCGTTCACAAATGCTATACACTAACGGGTCATTTGAAATCTGCCAACTGCGAATGTTTTGAAGCAGCCGAACAGGCAGCTCCAGCAGTTACTTGCTGTTGAAAATAAAACACTTTTGCAGCAGCTAAAACCGTCAACTCTCTACATGATGTTCCAACTCACACTAATTTTTCATCCACATCACACTGGCATGCGTTCAGAAAAGCTTTACACAAACGGGGTCACTTGAAATCTGCCAAGAACGAATGTTTGTGAAGGAGCATCGAAAAAACGGCTGAGGCATTTACTTGCTGCCGAAAAAAAATATTGATACTCAAGCAAAAATAGTCAAATCTCTACATGATATGTTCTAATTCAGTAAAAAAGTTGTAGAGTAATTATTTATGCACTCTGCATTGGCCTGCGTTGACAAATGCTTTACACTAACAGGTCATTTGAAATCTGCCAAGAGCGAATATTTGTGAAGCAGCGTTGAACACACGCCTAAAGCAGTTACTTGCTGCCGAAAAAAATATCTATGCTCAAGCAAATATCATCAAATCTCTACATGGTAGGTTTTAAGTCATTAAGAAAATTTCTGAGTGATTGTTTATCCACGTTACATTAAAAACCGCTCCCAATGAAATGCAATGTGACGAGACAAACAGCCACATGGTTACAGCAGGCCGATCATGTTTCGATTCGATCTTATTTCGGGTTACAGCAGGCCGATGATATGCCGAACTATTCCGATCTTATTTCGGGTTACAGCAGGCCGATCTTAGGCCGATCATATGCCGAACTATTCCGATCTTATTTCGGGTTACAACAGGCCGATCTTATTTCCGCACTCGGCGAAACGCGTGCGTGACTGCAGGCAAAACCACCATGACTGCAGGCAAAATATACCTTGGTTGCTTTGAAATGCTCTCCTGGCCACACCTTACGTCAGCGAGCATTATAAATACATGTTTCTGGTTGCTAGAGACTAGTACGAAATGTTCGTACTTTATAGAGGAAAACATACGACCCGGCGCTCAACGGTTGGCATTTGAAGTGAAGTACGAGTATATCGTACGCCGGCGTTCTGCGCTTGGGCCGGCGTTCTGCACTAGGGCAAGTTTCCAAACAACCAGCGTTCGATGTGTTAAGGAACTTGTTCACTCGCTAGCTGAGCACTTTTAAACCTCAATGAATAAACTGAATAACGTAAATGTTAATTAATTGAAAATACCCAAAACGCATCGCGGGCCACTACTTTGGTACCCCTGCTTTTCACGGTCTAGTTTCGAATATCTGTTTTTTAACATTGTTTGAAAGTATATTTTAAAAATTGGTGAAATCATATAATGGTGAAAACGGCTTGAATTTCTAATAACCATCTTATATAGACGAACAAGTCTGAAAAAGTGTAACAACAGAACTCTAAAATCATCCGATTCATTTCGCAAAACTCGGAAATACAAGCAGAGCAGCGAGATTATGTACGGTTGCTCTTAGCCACGAAACCATTCATTGATTGCACGTTTAGTTAGGTAAAGGAGTACACATTTAAACGTGTTGTTTGTTTACAGTTATTCCTACTAAACTTCTTGTCGTCGACAGAGCGGAACGGCGGATTGGTCTGCAAGTCTGGTGTTCGCAGTTGGTGGTGATTGGTCTGCAAGTCTGGTGTTCGCAGTTGGTGGTGCTTCAAAATCCGATTTGAATGAGAAGCAGTAAGTGACAGGAGACGCTAGCAGAGTTCGCCACCTTTCGAACGAAAAGAAAACGCACGAAATATTTACAATCATGTTTATGTCGTAAGCAGTTAAAGTCGCAACCCTTGTCGCTTTGTCAGAAACAACAAAAAGAACAATGACAACTACCAGCACGTCACTCAAAACGCAGACTCCAGCGAACACAGCTGACCGCTGCATGATCCTCATTACGCGTTCGCCATTGTTTGTTGTGACGTGAGAGAAAAGTGGATAAAGAAGTAAAAAGAGCATAAACCCTTGAGCAATCGTAGAGAACACAATTAGTAAATAGTACGGCCAGAAGATGAAGTCACTTGATCTTCTTGCACAACCGTAGCGCGATTGAACCGAGCTTTCAGGGATGATGAAGGACAATGAAATGAGTGAACTTGCACTGAAAGTGAAAATTATACTGATCCAGCTGAGACCAGTTAACCAAGTTTTTCTATAAAATTTCATTGCTGGATGTTGGTATAAGGAACGTTGCCGAAACCAAAGAAACAAGTATGTGCTTATTATGGTCAATGTGTAGCAAGCAAAACAAATGTCGACAACAACTTCGCAGATAGATGAAGATTCGTCTGTGTAGCCCACGTTGAAAGCAACTTGATTCGCCAACAATCGCAAAAAACTGCAAAAAGCTGCAAAGACAGCGGAAGTGTAAACTTTTCCGCAAGCGAACTGTGACGCATTGGATTGATTCTCTCTTCGCCATTTCCCTGTTCGCTTGCCGTGAATAATTAAGCTCAATCCGATCCAAACCACGTAAAGAACGGCAAGTAAGTTAAATGATTCACCGAAAATCCATTCGATTTGTTCAACGCGACTTGCATTGCCTTTTACAGAACTTTCTGGCTGAGTCGTAGAGTGTGCATTGCCTTCCATCACTTTCGTTCTTTATTGGAGTTTAAGTACAAACATTCCACTTGCAAACTGGTATTTTACCAATTACAAAATACAACCACCCGTAGATATTTGTAGTTCCAATACTGTCATCTACTGAGAACTAGTCCTGTATGTTTTGTTTCTAAAACACAAAATGAAGTTCAATAAGAAAAATACAATTGGAATTCCTGTTCTTTGCAATCTTTTGTGTATTGTCATTTTAATTAACATGTTTTAGCAAACAAATAGCACTTTAATTTGTTGTTTCAAAAACTATTGAGCATCAAATTCTGTTATATTTTGTTGCCAACTAAACACATCGAACAATCGAAGAAGACGTGGAACTGAAGATGTAATATATAAAGCTCACTCAATTTATCTGTTTCAAATAAATATGCTTGAAATGACGCATATCTACGTGTTTTCAGCAACATGGGATTTCAGATGCAGACATCTGACTGCAAAGGTGATGTACAGTATTTACCAAAACCTTTTCACAAATTTTGCATTCTTTATATGTCGTCTGCTTCTTTTCACTTATAATCTTCGCTTGAACAAGGTCTCTACAGAACAAGACTGTTTCAACAAGGCGTTAAATGTAAGTTGAATAATTATTGCAGATATTTTTAGGGATAATATTCAATTAGACAAGAACAATACGCTAATTTGATCACCATCATTGTTCTGATGGGTTTAACAATAGCTACGACCAGTAACTCTTGTACAAACGCTTAATGTATATCACCATCATGCAGTTAAGATTGAAATCTAACTGAAAATAAATAGAAACATTTTTGGTTCCATCAAATTCTACATTGGCAAGACCTAAGCAAAATACTCCGAGAAATGATGATTTGAAAAAGTGATTAAATATATCCAAGACCATCACCAGGGGGGTGAACGGGGTGTGACCATCACCAGGGGGGTGCACGGGGTGCAAAGCATCCCTAAAATTTTATTCGCCACCTGGAGAAAAATTTGTTGAACATAGTTTAAAACTATTGGACATAGCTTAAAATATTTGGACCCCTCTCAGAAAACTCTTCGCCCCACCTGGTGTCCCAAGCTGGTTACGGGCCTGATTATGGCTTCTGTAGACAATTTAAATAACTACTTATCAACAAACAAGAGGGTGAGTTCGAAAAAACCTAATCTTGATAGAACAGGGACATTATATTCATTCAAATAAGATTAGCTGAAGAAATTGTGATGAAAGCAATTGAAGTTAACGATTTCGAAATTGTTTGTTTCTAAGTACCATTGCAACAAAACGTTATTCTTATCCGGGAAATTTCTTTCTGTACAAAGTGATTTTAATCAAACAAATTGAGTTTTGATTGCTGCAAATCCAATCAAGTTGTACTGAGACGAAAGCTTCAAAGTTTTACTGCACTGTTAGTTTTAAGGGGGTGGGTGCGAAGAAGGCCATTGACTGAAAGACATAATCACAAACTTTTTCTTCAAGTTTTTATTACACATGATCAATCATCTCTTTCCATACTTCTCTGTTGTTGATAAAATAACATCTTATTCACTTTTGTTGTACGGTACGTTCTGAGAGCTATGACAAATATATTCCTTCTGTAAACTATCACAGCTTTCTGAGGGCTATGACAAAGATATACTGTAGTGACAAATTCCAAAGGCGGATAAAGTCAATCATTTTACAAAACCGTTTCCAGTGTAATTCACTCCAACTGAAAACACCATCCGTGTTGCGGAGTAAATACAGCTTTCACCAACCATTAGCAATAACATATGAACTTTGATATTGCTTTTGTATTTGACATATTTCAATGATCTGTTTTAAGAAAGGAAAAAATTGCTAATCATAAACTATGACCGATTTGCTTGCCGCCATCTTTGTGGCATATAACTATGAAAAATAGATAAACAAAGGGAAACATTTTCAATGAGACTATTCATGAGTTTATCCCATGGAAAATGGACAAATTATCACAAAGTTACAGCAAAAACAACTGAAGGCAATTAGTTCATACAGATGTTCATTTAATTACCTGTTAGCATCACCAACGCAGTAAGAACTGGGCAAAAGTGTGCGGCTGTTTTGCTTCCGCGTCATCCTGAACTGACGCTGTCAGTAAATCATTCGTGAAGTACGAGGCGAGTGGAATGATATTCAATAACGTACAGATCATCAGCAACGTTGTTTGACTTATTTTAAGGGAAAGATTGGGAAAATATTTCTTTTTTCGAGTTTTTACTTCAAAACTTTTACATTGTGTGTAACACGTCTTCTTGTGATATTAGAAAGACAGAACATGGGACAGACTGTTACCAAAAGACGGAAGTACGAAAGACTGTTAAACATAAAATGATTATAAGATGTAAAGGCTGTGGCACTGTAAGTAACGTTTTCAAGCAAAAAAACTGAAGTTTTGAAAATGCCTCAAGCACGTCGCATTTACATAAGGTCTTAACCCAGGGATGGGCAAAATCCAGCCTATCTGGCATTCTAGTCCGTTTTACGCCTTTTTGTTATTGGTCATTGCATCCAAACTACTTCTGCTTCTGACATTTCAGATCGTGTTCCTCCGTCCAGTGGAAAGTCGTACATTTCATAGATTTCTCTTCCTTTTTCAAATCAGGCTAATAAGTTATATTTTAACACGGACACGTTACGTAATGTTTTTAGTTCTCATTCGTTGATAAACCACAAATGCTTGATCATTTACACTAACACACAGCTCATCTAGTTTAGACAGATAGCCAGAGCCTACGAGAGGGGGGTACTAGAGGTATATTGTTCCCGGGCCCGGCAGGTACTGGGACCCTGGAGAATGTAAGAGCGCAAGCTGCGATTTTCTGTAATCAAGCAGGTTGTCACTATAAATCGATATTCCGATTACTATACAAACAATTCTGTCGAATTTCCACGAGGGCCCCAGAAAATACGGGAAAATTTTCTCTCAGAGGCCCTGCAGATAGCAGATTGTTTGAGTTGATTGTTGAAAGCTAATTGCGTTAATTAATACGTAACAACAAGCCTTTGTTAAATGACGATTAATGTTTCATGTAACAATTGCAGGCAGATGGTTTCTTGCAGAGGTATAGGAAAGGTCGGCTAGTATTGGTGTTGGCTATCAATGCAACGTTTTCTTGCTCATTTTGGTCAGCTACTTCATAATAACTTTAGATTGTTTATGCTACTGCCTAAATAGCCAATATACCATTTAATATACTTTTATTAAAACGATTTTGCATCAACTTTGCGAACCGCAACTACAGCAAGTCAGGACAATAGCTTTGTGATCTCATACAGTGCAAGACATCAATATCTGAAACAAATGACGAGATACTGTATTAGTTCACAATGCTTAAAGCAGAAGAAAAAATGCTTTTGAGAATTTTATTTAAACTGGCAGGACGTACTGGATGAACAACTATCTTTCTTCCGTCCTAGTGTGTCTTCTTGAACCTTTGAAATTGCCTAGCAGCCCAAAAAGTTTCCGATCTATGGAGACCGTTACTTTTGAAGTACTTTCTTTCAAATGTGCAATTTGCCTTTTTCACCTTCAAACTGCCTGCAAGATATATTTTTTCTTCTCACTCGCACGTCTTGTAATTCGTGGCAAAGATAAATGTTCGGATCCTTTCCGTGTGTGTTCTTGACAAATTTAACTTCCATGGTTTCCAAACGTTTGGCTGGTGTGTGCCTCTTCATCAATCACTGTATGTCTAGCTGCTGCGCTGAACAATTCAGCGTTGCAAGTGAAGCTCGGCGATGGAAGTTAGTCAGTTTGAATCCATTATGACGCAAAAGAGAAGGGGGCTTTGGAATAATTGATTTGGAACGTTACAACACTGCCGTGATGCAAGGATCGCGCGGTTTGTCCGGCTTCTTGCGGAATCATGCACAAACAATTTTAATTTTTGCATGATAGACGCAAACATACATCATCAAAATTATCTAACTCCATACTGTGATGAGACATGTTTATGAGCAGTTTCTACAACATTGCTTACAAATCACTTGCAGTTATACTTCCGGAGGCCAATCGTCTCTCTGGACGAAATTCTCTTAAACTGTTTTATATACCCGGAACATGTTCAGTCCAAACGAATAAATTTGTTTTGGTAGCGCGTTCCTAATTTGGCACTGCTGTAATTTTCAACTGGCAATCACGTTTGTGTTGGAAAAATGACAATAGAGAAATTACGTGGACGTTTTTAAACGTGTAGAAATCTCGGTAAATCAATTTAAGGTAACCGTAACACACAATATCGGTCTTGATGCAAATTCACGATAAATCTACGAATTGGCCTACATCAATGGAGAAAGTAATGATAACTTTAATACATAGGCAGGAAAAACAAGCGAATATTGACATGAGTCAGTAGATTTGGTAACTATATCCGAAAACACAAAAAAGGTTTGAAAAAGTGAAATATTTCAGGTAGATTTGAACATTAGTTTGACATTGAATATGTAGGCTATGACTATATATATTTTGGAAGTTTTTAACAGATTTTCTTGTAGACGAAAAGCGAAAACATTTCTCGTGTCAATTTGAACTTGTCAGACTTTTCCTTAGAAAGAGGAAAAAGTGCTTATCAGGTTTCATATTCGATTGTTTCACAAAATTAATATATTCACAAAAAGTCCGAAGTGTTTTGTCTTTCCAGAAACCCAAGAAAATGTACGCTGCAAGTAAACGGCAATACACTGCAATAGGTGGAGAAGTGCAAGAACCTTAATGTGGTCATCACGAGTGATGGAAGGTAGAACAAGGAGAATGATACACGAAATGGCAAAGCAAGCGCAGTTTAGCATGAGCTTTATTGCCTTTTGTTCACAAAACGGGAGCTTTCAAAGACTGCAAAGGTATCAGTTTTTAAATCGGTAATTGTTCTGATTCTCACGTATAGTCATTAAGCTTGGGTTAATGACTGAAACAGATGATATCTCAAGTACAAGCGGCAGAGATGCGATTTTTGCGAAGAGTTCACGTGGTAATGGATCGCGACAAAGTGCGTAGCCGTGAAATTCGTAAAGGCCTGAATGTCGAACCACTTCTCATCCAAATCGACAAATCTCAGTTTAGTTGGTTCTGCCATGTGGCCAAAATATCGCAGGAAAGAAAGGCGAGGCAATCTCCTATTTGCAACATCCACAGTAGAATAGTCCAGAGGTCGTTCAAGGATCAAATGGCGTGACTACCTCTCCGACCATGCTTTGTCGTGTCTTGGCGTGGAACCAGCAGAACTATCAGACATTGCTGTTGATTGTGAGGTGTTTCGAGTCCATCTGGAGCTACTGCCCCCGTGACCCTCATGAGAAAAAATGCGGGTATTAAAGTGAATGGTTGAAAACTATTCTTGCAAAATTGGTTTATGGAAAAGACTCCAACAGACTGTTATCTGTGAAAAGCAAATTGATTGAAAAGTTTGCTTGCTATCAATCGGGGAAAGCTGAAGAAGACGATAACAAACATGGTCTAAGAGGCGTCGTGTCGAACGATTTTCTCCTGTACATTGAAACCTGTCGTTAGTCGTGCATAATTGAACTGAAACCATTCCTAATTACATAAAAGACGTCGATCACGTCCATGTTTGCAGAAAAATCCACTTCGGCTCCAAAATGAAAATCGCAAGTACAGCTAAGCTGTTCAAGATCGTCTGTTTATATACTCGCATTGTCAGACGCAACAACGTCCACACTGGAATGCTATCAACTGAATCGCATTCTCATTTATGAAAAAAAAACTTTGATTATGTGTTCGTTTTCATAAATATACGTACATGTAGCCTAAGCACTCTGAACAAAATAGTGTAGTTTCTGCGTAACCAAAATGTTTTCCTCCCGGGCAAGCGTTGAATAGTTCAAGTTTTTTTTTGCTAAACTCATTTTTCTTATGGGCTGATATATTTTTGTAAATGACGCAAACCTGAATAACAGCGAAAGATTTATTTGACAAGAACCACTACATGGCTGTGCGTGGCTGCAAAGTCTTGTACGTCGTGCATTGTCATGTTTTGTCAATCCATCACTTGCATCACTCATCAGCGCTTGTGGGAAAGAATTGCTGAAAATCATTATGCTAATTTCTTTTCAGTTGCATGCACCGCATCCAAGCAGAATTCACAACAAGCATGTGCACAAAACAGAGGTTTAATCTCATAACAAAATCAACGATGCATGTTTGTTGCTTTAATGGCAAAACACTAGTTTCAAGAGACAAAACAGCCTGAACCGTTTGAAGCCTGG
>Ga0210059_1009669_pt1 | contig 15019 bp, 9 predicted proteins | sample Ectturendosymbi2_FD_188042 | JGI IMG/M metagenome (GOLD analysis project Ga0210059, IMG submission 188042) | Ecteinascidia turbinata endosymbiont from Florida, USA - Sample 2 (SPAdes) (version 2) | ecosystem: Host-associated > Tunicates > Ascidians > Unclassified | place: Key West, Florida...
GTTTTTGTTATTGACCTTTTGCCAAAATGACTTCTTGGTTTTATCAGCCTGTAGTGCGGCTGCTAGGCCATTTGCCTTATGCATTTCAGCATTTTTGCTGCATTGCCGCGATGAATATTTGAAATCTTTTTTGTTTTAGTCATGTTTCTGTATATGTCACCAGTCTTGGTTCTATTGCAGTTTACCCATAGCCGGAAGGCTGCCTTTGCAATTTGGTGTTTTGATTTGACCACCGAGCTCCAGCCAGGAATGTTAAATTTACCTTCATTCTTTTTACCTGTTGTTTTAATTGCAGAGGATGCAGCATCTATTATAAAACGCACTGCCTTAATGTAATTTAGCAAACGGATTCCAGCTGGGGCGTTCGCGAACGTCAGAGTTTTATTGTGCATGTGGAACTTCATCGATTTTTACGACACGAGACTAACAATTGGCCTGCGACTGCGAGTATCTGAGGCTTCTGCAGTTAAATCATGGCAAAAGCTATAGCATGGTAGTGAGGCAGGCGGTGTGCTGCAAGTTGGTTGGGACTTTTAGTCTCAATGGCATTCATTTTAGTCACAAACAGAAAAAGGAAACTCACTTTTACCATAACGCAGAAGATGACAACCTAGAGCAGTGGTTCTCAAATTTTCGTTGCTGCGGACCCCTTTCACTGCACCCAATACCGCTACGGACCCCTTTGTTTTGTCAAAGTTTTTTCGATTGTTATTAGTAAATTAGATTTGGCGGTTTCTTAGCATGAGCACCTCAACCGCAAGAAGCAAATTTCAGGCTTATGCCTGCAGCCAATTGACGTCACCAAAATCCAATAAAAAAGGTCAGTCGACTGGCAATATGAACATGTCAGACTGCAGTCGCGGTGCGATTAAGCTGACTGATGGTCCAAATGAGCAGATAAAAACTGACGGATTTTCTTGATTTGATTTTGGTTTTAACCCTGCTCAGATCTATTTTACCCGTATATGGCAAATGAACTTGAGGCGTGATGCAAGCATACGACAAATAACCGTTTCAAGGTGAACCTTCCAATAGCTGATTTTTTTGATGCGGTCTTTCGAGCAGCATTCTCAAAATCTACCATGGGCGCAATTCTGTTATGAAATGTGGGGGGGACAGCTTGATGTAAAACCAATATACTCATCGGGCCTATGCGGAAGTGAAATTATGTTAATACAGATTCCCAATCTTGTTTTAGAGGTGTTTTCAAAGCAACATTAATCACGCTTTGCTTTATCCCTACAAATGATTTAGAAATTAATAAACTTAATTGTGCTGTTGGACATGGTACTGTAGTTCAGCTTGATTAAACTACTATCAGACTATGACACAAACAAGCAATGCAACATAGTAGAGCACATCAATTCGGTTTCATCAGAGCTGACAGTTGGAGTGCACAAAACGGTGAATCGCGTTGGTCGCTCATGCATATCACTCTGAAGTGGAACACATATATTTTCATGTATTTTATAAGAAGTGTGGGTTGCAGCGCGATTTGATGTCTTGTTTAAGTTGCATAACCATTAAAAGACGATAAATTGCAAGGTACGATATATATGTTGTAGGGTATGGTAACTAAATATTTTACTTGCACATTTCTGCTCTTTAAAATGCTACAAATCTTCAGCCACTGGACATCATGCATGCAGCCCCACTCCTAGCCAAACCTCCATTGATATTCTCTTACAGTAGCAAAACATGTTTGACAAAAATTAACGAAGTGCACAAGATGATTCACAATTTATTTTAACTGCTGATGAGTGGAGGATGTCCCCTTGTCATCCCCCGCATGCTGTTGGGTACCCTTTTGATTGTCCAAACATCGTTTGTCTAATACCCTTTCCCAACATCAATCAAACTCCCAAGCAGAATTGTTCAAGCCAACTAGAGAAAATTTCAAGGTATCCAAAAGAAAACGAACCAGAAGTCTTTCTGAATACATACTCATATACCAATCTAGCCTACAATATGATTTCTGCATACCTAATCATTTGGTGACCACGCCCGTCACTAAGAGGAGGGCTTCGGCCCCCTGGAAAAACTTTCTCCCCTTGAAAAAATGTCGTGGTCGTATTGTATGCATAACCATTGTTTGCGTTGTTACATGCTATGTAACGCATTGTTACATGCTATCAATGTAAAATTTGGGTTTCCTTCTGAAAATTATTCGTCCCCCTTGGTGTCCTAAGCTGGTTACGGGTCTGCTGGTGACTGTTGCTTGTGACGTCTATCAGTTATGCCAATCAATTCAGTCTTTTCACAATCAAATTTTTCAGGTTTAACATCAAATATTAATAGGCGAAATTAATGCCAAAAGCTTTATTCTAGAGATATATATGCATAACGAAACGAAAATAATTTGAGATTAAACAGAAATAAAAAGGAACCACGGTGAACTGGAAAATTGCACCACGTTTCACCTGAAATAACACGAAACGAATGTCCAGCAAAACTAGGTGTTACGTAGGCTCATAGGTAGCGGAACTTGGAGGGCCGCATGGCTCTAGGCTTCCCCACTTTTTTTGGGAGGGCTTGGCCCTCCTACTTTCAAATTTCGAATTTTGCCTAAATAAGTTTAAGTAACACAATTCGTATTGGGCTCATTGTTAAAGTAAATTGTTTTTGTGTAAGACTAAGAACAACTAGCTACATTTATGTGCTCAAGACAATATAGTACAGTCGTTCTCAAGCTGGGGTCTGCGAGACAATTTTCTGGTGGCCGCGAAGCACCTTCCAAAAAAATCAACACGACGCTCCTGAAGAAAAATATTTTGTGTAAAATAAGATTTTCGGGCAACTTATTTTTCCAAACCAAACTTAACAAACACAATTTGGAGCTATGGTAGCCTAATTCTATTGCGGAACCAAACAGTCACGCTTGCAAAAGTGGGCATTATATAGGATGCAGATAAAGAGGTAAGTTCCCAAAAGTTTTACATAAATTGGAGTCAGAGTTCAAAAATTTCGGGAGTCAAGGATAAAATATATTTGATTGTTTAAGGGGACCGTGAGCCATTAAAAAAATTGCTAGGGGACCGTTGCAAAATTTTTTTAAAAACGTTTGAGAACCACTGATGTAGTGCATGATAGATAGGGTGTTGTGCAGATAGCGGTCGTTGAGGGCTTATCAAATTTTGAATAAAATTGCATAAACATGCTGACAAAAGGTAATGACGTCATATTAAATGTTCTAATTTTTTTGACGTGCACTTTTCCCTCCCACTTTGAAAAGAGTTCCGCTACCCATGCGTAGGCGACGTGTAAAGCAAATGTTTCGCACTTGGGTGAAAGCATTGCTGCATTGTGGGTACAAATACCTTTTGAATTTGTTGGTCACCCTTGTCGTGACGTACAAGAAAAAAGGCTAAATGTATAAGCTATATTTAATTCCTAGTCACGTCATTAAGTTTTGAGCTATAGGATAATATATAACTAGGTCAATACTTCTCTAAACGTTTTGATGGAAATCCTATTTACTAATGGTTGAAGACAGTCTTTTGCAAAATTACTCATCCTGAAACTAAGTCTCTAGAAAAGTCTCCAGAATAGTGCTGCTATTTGTTTTCGGCAAAAACTTCGCGACTTTGCCTGAAAATGTAACTCTCTAACATTATAGGCTACGCTTGCATCTTTAAATTTTACGCTGTCTGTTTCTGAATACGTGACAACCAACGTTACATTAAAGCAAATAGCCAACGTTTTTGCACGAAACAAATCACGGCTGTACTGTGGTCTCTCACGTGTGCAGCCGTTAAACTTCCCTGTTTCAAGACAGCGACCTTCTTACAGTAAACCACACTAGATACATGTGGGACAGAGGCAGTTAATAATCTTTTGCTGTCTCTAGAAACTTGCAAAATGCTACAAATCATTTTTGAAGTAAAAATTTATAAAAATATCAGAATCAGTGATACCACACCAAGCTCTGTTCCTACATCAACATGGCTATGTGTAACATCTAACATGAAAAACTCTTCACACAAAACGTGAAAAATGTAACATTTAGTTTTGAAACCTCTCCAAATAAAAACCCTACGAGAAAAAGTGGGGGACCTGGCATATTATGTCCCCGTGTCCCCCACCAAATTGCGCCCATGAAATCTACATTAAATTTTATACATATGAAGTTAAGAGGGGGGGGGGTTGCCAGGAGCGGACAAAGTACACCTAAATGGTCCAGCAAGAAACTAGTCAAAGACAACTTTGCCAGTCAGCGGAAAATACGTTTTGACATGTTCATGTGGTGCCAAGCGCGTTGGTTTGGCAGATCAATCAAAACGTTCTTGACGAGAAGCAGAGCCGACCCGCGTAACTCAGTTTACCGTTCGGTAATTGCCAAGCACCAGAAACCTTTCTCTTCATCATTTTCCCTTGGGAAGGAGGCGAGATGAGTTTTCATTGGAAAGCTTGTGATCTATTTCTACAGTATAAGAAATTTGTTCCAGTTGTTGTTATTCAACACCACGGCATTTTGAAAAACACCAGAGCCTACATTGATTGAAGAACGCCCGAACCTGCAACAATTTCCAAAGGTTTCAAATGCACAGGTCTGTGCAGGAGTTTTATTCATAAAAAATAAGTGAAATATCTCCCTGTGACCAAAGTAACATGGCCTAGCATAGCAACGATGATGCCTCCCGCCATACAGTCCACCATCTACAATAGGCCAATATTTCGTAAGTTGACATCAGCGATAACCGGCGCAAGTCCATGAACCACTGACGGCAAGAAAACGCTGCCAAATTTGCGGTCCATTGCAAAGACAAGACTAGGTTCGTGTGCCGGAAGTGTGGAGCCCCTGTCTGCAAGGAACACTTTCGAATCTTCTGCCCAAACTCTGCTGAAAGGAAAGCGTTGCATGCACTTTGATTTAGTCGTATAGCACTCTTCAACGTTGCTACTTTGTGAAAGAGGTTTGTCTGCAAGCGTTGTGGTTGTGCGTACAAGTACTTCGCCCGGTTATGCTTGTGAGAGAATTGAATAACACATTAATCTGTCATTAACAACCCTGTTGTTACTTTGTAAAAGGTGCGTTAACTCAAAACAAGCGTTGCAGCTACTGCGTGTTTGAAATCATTTTGTTTTACCTTTTTTTGATCGATTCTGTGCAACAGATTGCCAGATATTATCGTAAAGGAATTTGTGCAGTTGGGGTAAAGTATACCTTATGTGCTAGAATTCACAAAAATTCATAAAAACAACAAATTTTCATGTCTCAACCAAATTCACTTTTTTTGCATGTACTTCCAGCAGTTTCGAACACATCATGCTATGGGTCTTTTATAGACCACCAATAAAGGTAACTGGCGGAATTTCGGATATTTTCGTGTATTTTTCGTGCCGTTTGGAACTGTACTACCCGCGTTTTTGGAGAGGGGGATGTGTTTGGTTTTGAAATAATATAAATTTTCCGACATGCAACAACGTTCTTTTTTAGGGTGAGATGAGCTTGGGAATAGTTTCGGAATTGTTCAAACACATGCCTGTGCACCTGCAACGTTTGCGTAAGCTTTGGTATTGGGGGCAAAAATTTGTAAGAGTGGGGCAAGTTACACCAACATGTTTTTTTTAAATACACCTGAGCGGGGTTAAGAACCCCGTAAACCAGTGGTTCCCAACCTTTTTTAATGCATTCTTCCCTTTGCTTATTTTGGAACTTTGCGTTCCTCCCCTATGGAACGTTCATTCCTCCCCTGTTCGGGTTCGTAGGCTAGTATTAACTACAATTGGAACAATTGTCTTTATTGACGACAATAGCTTGATCAGTAAAAGTGGGACAAAAACTATTTGTCAAATAATGGCACCAAAGTTTGTAAGAAATGTGTGATACTGTATTTACACATATAAAGTGATTCAACTAATTGAAAAACCCAATGTCAACTGAAAAAAAGTAGAACATTTACAATGAATAGGTAACTTAGCTGTAATAAAGTAGAAATTCCTTCCCTGAATTCATGAAATTCCCCCCTGTGGAGGAATTCCTTCCCGGTTGGGAACCACTGCCGTAAACAATCTTCCCTCTTAGGTGCGCAATGCCACCAGACCAGCTGCGCAGTGAAATCTCATTCTTGCGCATTTGCAACGTTCCAAGCAGCGTTGCCACTGGGTTCAGTCTCATTAACATCATTTTTTTGTCTTTTTCAACATCAGATTTGTACGTTAAGCTAAATCTCGCTATTACCATCATCTAACAAAGCGCGATAAACCTCGTTGAATCTGAAACAGAGCGAACTGTCGTCATTAAGTGGAGAAATATTTCATGAATAACGAAAAAATGTTGTTCTCAAGGCAGCAAAGTGAGCATTTTCAGTTTGTAATGACAAACAAAGACATGTGAAGGAGAGACTTAGGAGAGGCTGATTAAGAAAACCTAAAATTTTTTAATCTAAACATCTTTTTATGCACTGCCATAGAAGATCCCGTCAAAAGCTTCACGGTCAATTTTTAATGCGCTACATTCGACACAGCTATCTCATCTAATGAGAACGCTTCCAGCAGTTGCAAGAGCATAGCTCTGTCTTTGGCTTCTCTAAACATTCAGAAAATTGAGAAATGTCCAGTCTAGCTAACCAAACCAAGTTATTTCTTCATCACTGCAAAACTTTGTAATAAACATTAAACATGGCTAAGATATTGACGCAGAAGAACTCTGGAACTCTGTGTATAGTTTCTTCGAAGAGATCCTCTGGAAACTTTGCATTTCTTCACAGACACAGGCTGATAAAACGTTTCCCAAACATACCAGCATACTTTCGAATTCTGCTAACCTTTCCTATGCCCGTAGGTCCGTAGTCACTGGGAAAGGAGCTTTTCTCTGCTGAAGCTGATAAAATCACACAACCATGTTGCAAGAGAGATTGGTAGATCTAATTCACGTGTCTAGTAGGTCAGAGACTACCTCTCATGAAGGACATTGTCAGCCAGTTCACCAAGAAAGACAAGACCAGGAAGGCAAAGAGTTTTAAGGTCTATGCTGGATGTCATTTGTGTGAGTAATATTTTATGAATTTAGTGTCCACCTGAACTCGGTATTAATGTAATAAATTAGCTTCTGTAAAAGTTCTATCTAGCTTATGTGCAACGGAAAAAGTTATATTGAAGTAGAAGGGTGCTGCGGTAGTGGAATGGACCTTGTCTAGGACACACCGGAAAACAGAAGGTTAATTTGCAAAAAGGTCGTGTCACGGTTGACTGAACAGGTCAAACAGAATGACGTCATCAAGCAGGGGGCGCTAAAAATGAAACTCACCTAGGGCGGCGCTGGAATATCTTGCGCTGGCCCTGTTCTAGCGATCTGCATTCATCGGTTGCTGTTTGACGCCCTTGGGATATTCGGTCTTTAAAATCCTTTAAGTCCCGCGTCCGCCAACATTTTGGCACGGATTTTAAACGCTTGAAAAGCTATAACTCGCCAGCTACTATAACTACAGAGCTGTTCAAACCATCCACGCATTCAGCAAGTCTTCTAGTTTCGATTAAAAAAAATTTTTTGATTTGGGTGGGGTTTTATCTTGGTGACGTCACAAAGAAGGCATGTTTTTGAATTTTTGGCCCACTTTAACTGGCCCTGGGCGCTAATCCAATGAGCCATTTTTTATAGCTCAAACTAGACGATCATCCGCGTGCTCAAACTAGACGATCATTGGAACTAGACGATCATATAGCTCAAACTAGACGATCATTGGAACTAGACGATCATCCGCGTCTATGAAGCTCTTGATTGACCTTCTAGCATGTCTAGAACCAAAGTTATAGTCCAAAAACCCCGTTGTACTCAAAAGTCCAAAACTGCAGAAAAAGCATGAGTCTCCCACTGACGGCTTTTTTCTAGAGAAAACTGCCGCGAGAATATGATCAAGATCTATTGGCGACCCTCGAGAAAGACTCGTGAAGCCTTGCAGTTTGCATTAAAAAAAACTTTTGAGGTTCGTGTTCGGGGTTTTCGGTGGGTGTCGTTAGAAAAAGGGTAGGTTTTGCTATTTTTTGGTTATTCTTTTATGACATCATCACCCGGACAATGAGCCAAAATAATCGCTCAAACTTTGGTTGGATTCTAGGCTGGAATATGAAGCTTCGGAGGCCTAGATGGTCTTACTGGCGTTTCTGGTCCTCAAGTTATGGCCGAAAGACCCCTAATCTTGTAAGGATTCTCTAGACTCTAGAAAATTAGTGGGGATTCCCCTGATTATTTTTGCTTACTGTACCATTACGTTTGAACCAGTAATGCTAGAAAGTTCATCAAACCCTCTAAAGACTCGTATTGTAGCCTAGAATCCAAAAAACTTTGAGCCACAAAATCTCATGGATTGTTCGACTCCAAGGATATGACGTCATCATCCAAATGTAAACAAATATGCATAAACATCCTCTCATTATGTAAACATCAACAAAAAACCCGAGATCGCAAGCTAAAATTTTTTTTGCAGTCTAAACTACTAATCTTCACGAGTCTTTAGAGGGATTGAACAGCTCTCTAGCCTATTCTGGCGGCGAGTTATGGCCATATCCAAACTGGGTGTTATTCAACCCTGGTTTCTTTTTGTAGGGGTAGAAATTTTAACCACTTTTTGTTTTTTGTGGCATAATTTTGGATCCAGATATGCCAGAAAGCCAATCAAGGGCTCTAAAGACTCGGAGAATAGCCTAATTTCGCAAAAAAACTTGAGGGAAACAATTGGCTCATTGGATTGGCGTCCAGGACCGCGTAAACTAGGCCTAAACTAGGCCAAAAAAATGAAAATGACACCCCCACTTGTGACGTCCTCCCTCAGAGAAAACCCAAAACGAAAATTTTTTTTCAATATCAACTAGCAGACTTGCTGAATCCGTAGATGGTTTGAACAGCTTTGTAGCTCAATCGGCTGGCGAGTTATAGCGTTGCAAACCCTGCGCCAAAATTTGGGCGATCGCGGGACTTATAGGGAGAGCTTAAGCGAATTACAGGTGAAAGCTCAACGATGATACTTCATCACCTTAGCAAACAAAATTTATTGGCTCAGTAGTTTCAGTTAGGTAAACACATCATGAATGGACAGAACCTCAAAAGCAGAAACGGGCACGAATCAGTTCACCTCCGGTTAATGTTTGAAAAAACATAAGCGAGCAAGACAAGCACAACTCATGCGTGCAACGCCGATTCAATCGATGCTAGGAAGGTGGCTTGTTTTCTACTGTGAAAACGCTTCTCTGACATCAGCGCAACTGCTTCGTCGTTCAAGTTGTATTTTCAGTGACAACGCAGGACAAACAAGACGAACGGACTGCATCCCTTGTCGTCATGGCCGTAATTGGTCCCTACGGTTTGGAAAGTTCACTGCTGCATTCCTGTACGCCGAACACCTGGCAGTATTGCTGTGTTTGCACATTTCCAAGATTTTGCTCCCATCCAGGTAGGGAAGCAAATTATCGACCTACAAGCAGAATGGTGGAGGTTTTTATCACAAGGCCATCCAGGCATATAGATTCCCGTCCCATTCCTCTGTTTAAAATTTTGCCAAGTTTGAGCTGACGATAGTCTTCCCTAAAGCAAATACAACTAAGCATGGTCACATTAAAAAGATGCAATTTTTGTTTTTTGAAACACACATGATGCGAAGCAAAAACCAAGTGTGCATCGACGTGATCGACCAGTATCAGAATTTCGATTGGAGTTGTTTAGGTAATAACTAGGGCCATTTTTTATGACCTGACTTTGTTTTTCAGAAAATATGATTTTATATAACCAAACAAAAATAACTGATCTAAAACATACAATTAATGCAAGCCCGTAACCAGGGTCGCAGGGGGGCAAAGCCCCCCTAGAAAATTTTTCGCCCTCCATGGAAAAATGTGTTGGACATCGTTTGAAACTATTGGACACAGTTCAAAAATTTTTGGCCCCTCCCAAGAAAACTCTTCGCCCCTCCTGTTGTCCCAAGCTGGTTACGGGCCTGAATTAATGTACAAAGAAGCATTACTAGCGAAAATAGGCACAGGAGATGGTAGCCCATGATTTCTTGAAGTCCCACTAAAACAAACGGCTCAAAACATGGGCAAAACAATAGTTTGGTTTGAAGCAAGTTGAAAACAAGCGTGGAAATTGGTTTGTTTCTTTGGGGCAGCAAGAACATGCATTTTTAGGTAGTGCATTACATTTCATCCAAGTAACTTCGTGCACCTACGTCTTTGCCAGGGCCTCTGAGAGAGATTTTATCCGGAGTACGAATAGCGATATCAGGTCCACTGAGTTTATAGGGTCCTCATCAAAACTTGTATAGCTTGTTGGTATAGCAATACTAGTTAGAATATAGCCAAAACAGCTACCTTGCTAAAATTTAGAAATAGGTTAGTTGTTATGGTGGAAACTGGCTCGCACTGGTACTTTTATGCTTGATTGCAGAATTGCGTATTTCATCCTCCCGGGCCCCAGTAACTACCAGAAGTAGATTGAGCTAAAGAGCTGTTCAAATCCTCTGAAGACTCGGAAAGTCTTGTAGTTCAGAATAAAAAACAAAATTTAAGTTTGGGATTTCCGTTTCTTGGTCAATGACGTCATAATTTGGGTAGGTTTTGCAGTTTTTTGGATGACGTCATCGGCCGATCCAATGAGCCGATTTCGTGGCTCTAAATTTTATTGGAAAGTATAATACGCGTCTTTAGAGTCCTTTATCGAGTTTCCAGCGTTTCTGGAGCCAGAATTATGGTCAAAAAACGCAAATTAATTTCTTATTCCCTAGGGGATTAGCGCAGATTTCCCTAATTAATTTGCGTTTTTTTGGCTCGTATGAAACCTACTTTCCAATAAAAACTCGAGTCAAAAAATGGTCCTTAGCGTTGGCGTTCAGGGCCTGATGACCTCATCCAAATATGCATAAACATACTCCCATTATGACGTCATCGACAAAAAACCCGAATTCCAAACCCTAAAATAATTTTTTTAATTCTAAACTACAAGACTTTCCCATTAAAGGGTTTGAACAGCTCTTTAGCAAATCGTTTTTTTGTCGATGACGCTCAATCGGGTTTTTGTCGATGACGTTTTTTTGTCGGATGGCGAGTTATGGCGTTTAGTCAAAATGGCCAATGTTACCTTTTTGCGGGACTTGAATTTTTTCCCAATTTTTGAGTCATAATGTTATTGAGTCATAATGTTGGCTCCAGATATGCTATAAAGCCAATCAAGGACTCCAAACACTCGGATCATAGCCTAGTTTCCATAAAAACGCTTGAGCCAAAAAAGGCTTTTTGCCCCCCAGGGCCAGGTAACCTCAGCCAAAAATACGCGAAAACCTGCCCCATTATGATGTCACCCACAAACTACCCCAAACCCAAAACTAAAAATTTTTTGTGATCTAAACTATCTAAACTAGAAGACTTCCCGAATCCGTAGAGGGTTTGGACGGCTCTCTAGCTCAATCAGTTGGCGGGTTATCGAGTTGCGCAGTGGCAGAACATTTTGCAAAAAAGTGGCGCACGCAGAACTTAAAGGGCCAGCACCAAAAGTTTGATCAGCCATTTGAACTCAAAGCACAGAATCCGTGTTATCCATGTGAGTGAAGACAACGGGCCTGTGTTAGGTGGCACTGGCCAGAATAGCCTGAACTTTGGGGTCCCCAATATGAAATACAGTACATTGCATTTAACACATATTATTTGCATAAACAGAAACGTCGATTTATTTTGACAAATGTTCATAAAAGCGTGTTTCTACAGCGTCAACATAACATACTGAAAAATCAGACATGCTATAACGGAAATACTTTAGAGTTCATCAGCATTTATTAAATTTCAAGCTAGGAAAATGACTTTCTCCTAGCTTTCAAAGATACAAATGTTTTTATCAACATAGTTATATCTAATGCTTTTGTAGTTTCACTTTCACTACATATACAGTGTAAACCGATGACATGAGAACGGCTGCCTAACATCTGAAATAATAAATCGGAAGATCTAACAAACATATTGTGGACTCTTCTGGTGTGAATTTGTCAGGAAATCATCCTACCCTTTCGACCTATCACACGACAGGTGGTTTTCAAAGGAAACAAAAATGGATACGAATTAGCGATAAACAGCAATAATAGCAAATGCTACACATAAATTAAGTATGTGCTTTTAAAAAAGACGACTGCATCAAACAGTGCAAAATTTATAGCAGCACTGTCAATAAAATTATAGAGGTAGTCGTTTAAAATCAAACAACCAAAATAGATAGAGACTATCACAGAGTAAACTTAATCGAAATGAATCAACTATAATTTTATTGTACAAGTGCGGTAAGTGACCGATGACCTTATTATATAAAAGGACTGCCTAAATCATCATTTAAGGAAAACTTTATGATTTGACGTTAGGCTGTTTTTCTGACATCACACGAGAAGAGCAAAAATTTGATTGATCTAACGAGCAGTTAAGCTATGATTTTCTTAAGTAGCATGATAGCAGCGAACTTCCATTACAAAACCACATGGACAAACATGACGAAAAAATAATACCACGCAAAGAATAAAATGTTTTTCTACATTACTAACTCGAATATAAGTAAAAGGTTTTACTTCTCTCTGGAATATCGCTGAAATTCAAGGAAGTTTTTGCCGACAAACACACGATATTGATTTTCACAATGTTAATAAAATTAAGGCCATCTTGTGATAAAGTCTTCTAAACGCTGCTGTAAAACGACTGCTCATTGGCTAAAATAACTGTGCTACCATGAAACATACAGTGTTATTGGTTAAATACCTGGATTTCTCTTTGGTACATTGTGTTGAGCTTTCACTCGACAACTTTGATGCAAGATACACTGAATATTACTGGCCCGGGCTACGAATCAGAGTTGTAAACTGGTCTTATTTTGAAGCCCGAACCCGGCCCGGGCCCGAAATCACAAGCCCGAACCTGACCCGAGCCCGAAATTTATTTTTGAAGCCCAATTTCAGTCCAAAAGCCAAATTTACCGAGTGAGTCAAAATAAGCACAACTGCGGAGTATCAAAAAACGTAGTGTACTGGTATAGCTGCAAGTGTACGGCTTTATCACACCTTGACCAAAACAGTGGCTTAAACAAGCACAAACTTAGCTTGTCATTTAACGATAATGCTGCAGAATGTAATGTTTCTCATGAAAATATGTAACTTTCACCAAACTATCCATGATGGCGCTATAGGCATAAAAGGAACTATCTAGTATAGCGCCATTGGCATGAAAACCCTGTTTGCAGGCCATCGTTTCTTGAAACAAGACAAGAATCGCGGGAGTGACTGATCTCTTCGACGCGATGCCATCGCGTGCTAATTTCCTCACAGCTGCCGCCTTCTCAAAAGTCGTGTGAGGCTAATCCCGCAGAGAACAAAAGAACGCAGCTGTTTTTGCAAAAAGAATTAGCTGAAGAAAAATCACAATCCCTTCACTCACAGAAATAACCGCGGTGAGCACAACAAACGTCACGAAAGAAACAAATCGTTACTCTGAATGTTATGAAAAAGTTTTGTATGCAGGCCTGAAAATGCCCCGAAACATTTTGACACCGAGGCCCGACCCGAAAAGGCCCGACTTGCAACTCTGCTACGAATATGATTTTACCTGATTGTATACCTTGCAAACCGGCTATTCATTCTTGTACAGTGCAAGGATACAACTCAAGTCTACAACACAATTTTCATGAATAATTTCTTACCAGACTATACTAAAAATGCTTACAATCAACGTGTATCCATCAACGTTACCCACACAACTTCCACGTTACCAAGGCAAATTTCTACAACGAAGATACCCACAATGCACTCTACAATGATTGGCTTAGATCAGGGCTTCTCAAACTATGGATCGCGACCCCATTTGGGATCGTGAAATGTAATTTTGGGGCCGCAAAAAAATTGGCTTACCAAATCAGATTACAAATTTTTGTAAACTTTAGAAAAAATTTAAAAATATACTTGGAGTGAATCTATTTCTGCTGCATTTTAGGAGCAATACCATGTTTCATGTTTCATGATGTCAGTTATTTACCAGGATGTCTGCCTGAGCTATCAAATGATTATAGTCAACCAAACACAACAAGTTATGCGTTGTTACGTCATGATTGTTTTAACGTACTGACCAAAATTGACCCTTTTGCATTCATTCTGACACGAAACCATGCTTATACATAGAACTCTATGTCTAGTCGTCTAGGGCTAGGCTAACTGCTTTGAGAGCACACTGTGTAGTTTTAGACTAAAGTTGAAAGCTTCACACACAGTTTCAGAAGTACTTTGGACTTTGATTCAGGAAAAATTGGATCCACAAACCATACACAACTGTAGCGTAGCCTGCCCAAATTTTAGGATGGGCCAAATATTTTGACTTTCAGCGAGCAATAGTATTTGGTTTGGGTCACCGCACAAAAAAACAAGATATGCTAGAAATTTAGGAGGCATTCCTCCCTTAGCAACTCCCTGGTTACGCCTATGCTACACAATTTAAATTTCAGGATGCCACACACCTGCCATGTCCAGGATGAATTTACGGAGTTACAAACGAGAATAATTTGCAACTGGAAGTTTCAAACCAGAGTTAATGTCATTTTTGGATAAGAACAAGAAATGAATGCCCAGTCATTTCAGATCTAGCCACCCATAAACTCTTAGACTTTTGCACAACTTTTTCGTGTGAAGCTGCATTCTCGTAATTGATAATCATCAAGTACAAAAACCGATCCTTTCTGAAAAATGGTGAAAATGACCTTCGTTCTGAATTGTCTTACATCAATCTACGAATGGATGATCTGTGTAAAAATCATCAAGTGCTCCAATCCAATTAGTTATGTTTGGTAACTTCCCCAGACTGAATTATTTCTTGTTAATTTTTTTTGCCTTACTGTTTCCATTACGTGGTAGTTTTATTACTGTATAGTTATTTTCGTGGATTGTGTGCATTTTTATGATTTCTCCACACACAAAAATGCCCTTTGACTTTTGTAATGGAACGTTTACACGTATTAGTAGTATCTAGGGCTCAAGGTTATCCATTCATGGGCTCGCACAGAAAAAACATTTTCAAA
>Ga0210059_1009670_pt1 | contig 15016 bp, 10 predicted proteins | sample Ectturendosymbi2_FD_188042 | JGI IMG/M metagenome (GOLD analysis project Ga0210059, IMG submission 188042) | Ecteinascidia turbinata endosymbiont from Florida, USA - Sample 2 (SPAdes) (version 2) | ecosystem: Host-associated > Tunicates > Ascidians > Unclassified | place: Key West, Florida...
GTAAACAATTGATGACGTGAATCGTTGTTTAAATACTTGCACCAAAACGAAAAAGTGTTTCTAAATTGAGTTTTTCATTGTTTTCACGTCCGTGCTGTTTATTGCGGTAATGTTGGCCATGACAGTACTTTCATTTCTTTGCAGGAACACTGCAGTGGAAATATTTACTTAAATAACAGATTGATTTGGTCTGTTGGTATTATAAATTGCTGGTATTATCTTTTCCAGGTTTCAGCATCATATAGATTAAGAAAATTGCTAATGATGTAAAGGTTTTTGGGTGATAAAGTAAATAACTAAATCAATTCAAGCAAAACTGCAAACTTCGACGCAAAAATTTTAAATCTAGTAATTTTTTTTCAAATCTCGTAAATTTTTTTGTGAATCTAGTGATTTTTGCGGAGAATTCTGTGGCAGCACTGTACTACAGTGCATCCTGCCAAATAACAAGACTGGTTGTGGATTCACATTCATGTTTTGCAGTGGTTCCCAAACTTGTTCGAGCCGTTACCCAAATCAAGATATAGATCACGTCTTATTACCCTCAATAAAATTTTTCGCATTTCAGGTCGAAGATTTCCTTTCCAGTGATCACTCATACTACAGAACAACATTGTGGATGATTTGGTTTTGCATTACCCTACCCTCCCCCCCCGAAGAATCGCATATTACATTTTTTGGGGGTAACCCAGTTTGGGAACCACTGATGTATTGTATTGCATCAAGTTTTGGGATGAGTTTTACAAGAACTAACCCAGTCATGAAAGCAGTTTTTGATTGTTGTTTTTGCACACTTCAAATCCAGGCTTAAGTGGTGTGCTAAATCAGTTTTGGTAATCACTGCCACAAATGATTTTCGAAAAACTACCTTCAACACAATGTCTAAATCTATGAGGTGCATATTTCTGGTTTTAACTCACTTTTTAAAGTACAAAAATCCAATCAACCTGCAGTCGCTCTTAGACAAGCCAATGATATCGTTGCAACACTAATGTTCTTGCGGTCATCGGCTTATCTGGTATGTGGTGCACGAACGCTAATGTCAGTCACTGCAGTCCCTTTTTGGTCACGTACTAAGTAAAACAAATAAACACGAACACGCAATATCTAGAACAGGGGTTCCCAACCTTTCTCTCATGCACCCCTTCAGCATTCTGACAGATGAACGTGTAGCCCTAAAATTTGTTATGACAAAATATTTTATCATGATTAATCACAGGTATATTAAAAAATAAGCACATCACGGCTTTTCAAAATAATGTTCACTGATAAATGTATAAATTTTTAGAAATAAAAGGTATGTAATTATATATTTCTCTTCTTTTGCTAACCTTAAATGTACCCCAAGTTGGGAAACTCTGATCCAGAAACCCGCCACAATGCCCCGGCAGTCACTGAGTTTCTGAAATAACGAAATTTTTCTTATTTTGTTTTTAGACGCCCACACTCATGGGCTGACGAGACGGGAGATTGTGGCTCATGAATTTTTCAAATAGGACCAGATCTGCTAGCTTTTCCGCTATTTCGGATTCGGTGCGTAACAAGTCGATGACTTTTCTTGCTTTTCGCCTCAAAATCCTTATTGGCCTTGTTTCGCGGCACTAAATGAACGAAGCCGCTGCCTTCATAGGGAAAACCGAACCAATCGATGTTCCACGAACAACAGTCGTGATCGGCACGTGAACACCGCGTGGGACACCATCGAGCAAACGTCTAATGGCGGGAAGAAATCAGACGTGGCAGAAAAAAGGGGCTTAGCGAGAGACATCAAGGGAAAAAGCACACAGAAGAGAAACCAGGGAAAAAAGTGAATTACCGCCAAAATCGTCAGTTGCTGGCGAACGTAGCATCAGCAGCACTCAAACGGAGAACGCGGAAAGGCCAGGCGACGATTTTGCGTATCTTAGTTTAAGTTACAGAAATGTGCATGTTGTCAGAACATATAGAAATGAAACAGATTGCCTAATGTTTGAAGTTGGTAGAGCTGGTACTAATTCAAACAGCGCACAGCAGAAACGTCATTTTTTTCTCTCAATCAAATCTGAAAAACCGTGCTGGAATATTATCAGGTTCTAATTAAGCTTATCTAGCAGTTAGAAGAGTTTTTAGATGAACTTTCCAAAGTAATCGGTGGCAACAAGTCTACCTACCAAACCAGTGATTTTCAAACTGGGTTCAATCCCTTGTTTCAAAATAAACAAGGGAATGCTTGTGTTAAAACAGGCCCATCTTATGAATTTTATTCGAAAAATAGTTTTTTGTTTTTGTTCAAACGTCTGTTCAATGCAGCATTGAAAAAAGCAGGTTCGATATCTCCAAGGTTATAACCGACCTAGACAAGTGAAGTAGGATATTCGAGGAATCTTTCTGCCATGCTGTGCGTTCATAGCGCTGCAAGGATTGTGACTGCACTTATGAATATTCAAGTTTCGATATACCGCAAACGTAACGCGAAAATTCGGCTGTTCTTATTTTACCTTTGTGGTACTTCGACCTAGATGATGGCACTTAATAAACGGAGAAGCAAAGTATGCCGATACACAGAACGGCGCGTAGCCGTTAACCGGTGACTTAGGTCCCGCAAAGGAGTATTAAATTCCCGATATGGTCTGGCGCTAACATGAAGGTTGACTGATTGCGACGATTTATTTAAGAATTGGTTTGCAGTTTTTAATGAACATCTATCTACGAAAAGGTTGTCGCAAATACAACGAGGAGGATGCATTTGCACAAAAATATTGCTTTTTATATTTGTTGCTATATTGTTCCTAGTGAGGATGCATCTGCTGTTCGTTTCACTTCGCTTCTGGCAATTGCAGCCAGCAGTGCGTTGGATTAGCAAACACAGTGGAGAGAATGCCAGTAGAAGTAAATGCACGCTGCTTATCCATATACGAGAGTTTTAACAATGCTTATCAAATGAAATCAGAACAAAATACAGAAATCATTCATAATGAAATAAAACAAACCCTTTGTACGGGCATTTGAAGAGGCTGACATTGACATTCCGTACCAATCATTGTTTTACTGCGGAAACACCTGGATTTTCAAAATCACTAGTAAATGGAACCGCTTTCAGTAAAAACGAAGGGGACATGTCGTGGTGAAGTTTCACGAATGTGAATGATGCCGAGCCGGGGTGATTCGCCTCTGTCTCGTTTCCGCGGAACAACACGAAAAAGGGAATTTATAGAGAGAGAGAACGGTAGTGAAAAAGGTTGCAGAGGAAATACGAGAGAAAGCAAGTAAGCTGTTTTCTTCAAGAAACATTTTTTTGAGGTTTACTATGGGATGCGACAGATGGTGCACATTGATGGATGGGGAACTCAGTAACTTGTTTTTCGTGCTTGCTTTGAATTTTTTTGAAATTCCCACTCGTAGAGATTCTGCCGCACATACATACAGTGCATGTGTTAAAACTAGCACCCCGGTGTATAACCAAGGATTAACTGGCGAAGCAGCAGTTGCAATGTCTGAGTCAAGTGGAGGAATAGTTTATAGCAGAGTGCAGACCGCCAAACCAGATTTCAGCTGTTTTGAAGTTCTTCAAATGAACGGTGACACTCGAACAAACAAAAATTTACTGCACGATTATTTACATCACAACTTTCCTCTCAGAACAAAACTTCCCGAAGACAACCTAGCGCACAAAGCGAACCACACATCTAGTCACCTCCCAGTGAACCATGCCAACCGATCTTGTAAATGCACAAATGAACTTCTAAAACCTTCTTTTAGATTTTGTTTTGTACGTTTATCACTACACTCATCAGCACGAGACACTTAAGGAGAACCAAGCCCAAACTTTGGTGTTAAAAAGCTAAATCGCATCTTCAAATACAATGCAAGTTGCGAAACGTGTTTAAACACACAACTTAAATACAATATATATGCTGGTCAATACGTTCAATCTATGGCGACGGACGTTAACTTCATTAAGCCCAACAACCTTTTTTAGTTTCTTTTCAACTCATTCTGAACAGATTTACTACCCTCACCGCTTCTGCCCGAAATCAACATGATCAGCTCCAACGCACTTGAACTTGTAAAAAAAACTTCTGATTATCCAATTCGAAAGAAAAGTTGTAAACTGAAGAGTGAAATAAAGATATCGTACATACGCCAGGAACGATGCTGCCATCTACAGCAGTTCAGGGTAAAACACTAAATTCTACTTACCGGAGAGAACCGATCACCTCCTGTGATAAATCGAGCAAGGCCTCCGCTTCCTGCATAAAGACACAGCGCCTAGAGTTACTTCTGTTACAGTTCACAGTCGAATTAGCATATTGTTTTACGTGATTTGCGTATTAGGTGAATCAACGCAACGAAATTTACAAAAATCATAATTCCGTTACCTATCGGGATATTTCCAGACTCTCCACCTCTTATGAACTCGCAATCAGTCCGATGCCACCTAGCGGATGCCTCGTCAGCTTCAGCTTGCCAGTTTTCCACACAACAACCACAACTACAACCAAAATAACAAGGTTAAGAACTCGATATTCTTTCAATAAACCCGTATTTATAAGAAGTGTTATCTCTTTAAACGATAATACCAAAATTGACTAAAAGCATAAAATCATAAACTTCATTGCGCCCAGTAAAATAAACTACTATCTTCCCTTTATCGCTCCTCGATCACAAAACAAGAGCTTTACAAAGCTGTCAGGTTTTTATGTTTTAAATGGTCTTCGTTCCAATCCTGACCTATGGCTGCGAATCTTGAGCAATGACTGCACCGTACTATCGCAAGCACAAGCGGCAGAGGTGAGATTTTAGCCAAGGGTTTATGGCGTGGCTTACTGCAACGAAGCTTGGTCCCTTCCTGGTGTGGGGCCTGCAAAAATATCTGAGATTGCTGTTGACTGTCCGCGGGGTATTTCAAGTCCTCGGGTTGCTAGCCCCACGACCCTCCCGAGAGAAGCAAGTGTGAAAATGTAATGAATACGTTCTTTGCAAAAACTTAGAAATGTCCCAATACGAATCACCACGAATGATACTCACCAAAAACATCACCACGAATGATACTCACCAAAAGCATTTCACTCGATCTCTACAACCAGTGTAGTAGAAGCCATTTGAGGCTAATAGCCTGGCGCTAACATGAGATTGTTGTGGGAAATTACGAAATGTGTTGAGGCGGTAACTTTCGCAGAAAGCATTGCATGGAGGCAGCCTGTAAATGCACACACGTCCAGGTGGATTTTGAGCAATGTAAAGAGTAACCTTTCTCAGTTAAATACGAGTAAACAAACATTGAGAACAACTGCTTTGTTGAAGCTTAAATGCAGCACAGCATTCACTAGATCGCAGCAATGCAGTCCATCTCAACACGAAAACTCAAAATCAATTTCTCCAATATATACCAAGCACAGTTTGTGTGAAAAAAAGCAACTAAAATCAAACCTGTGAAAAATTGCGCCATTTTTCAACATCGTTTGAATTTAAGATATTGTCCGACCAATGTTGATAAAGTCAACAACTTTGTCTGAAAACAGCAACCTTTTTGCTACACACCTGCAAAAAATCACAAACATTAAAGAAATCTAATAACAACAAGTCAAGCTGTTGTTTCTGGACGAGTCAGACAAGTAAAAAAGCAAGATATTCAAGAAATGATAGAAATCATCACAGATGCGATCAACCAACAGAAAAAAAATCATGTATGTGTGGCACACATTGTGTGCGTGTGGCAAGAATTCACTAAAGGCGATGGCCACTATAAAAAAATAACCAAGTGATATCAGGCAAGGGTTGTTTCTGAGATGCTTAGGAATCATTCCATCAACTGTAAAATTAACTATCTTCTGGATTGTTATAACCATGTATCTTAGATTTCTTTGGTTTAAAATATTTTGTACAGCTTTCAGAAATATATAAATTGAAAACATCACAAAAGTGAGTTTTGACAGTTGGAAGTATTGGTCATCAGGGATGTTTCGGAGTTGTGAGTTCTGGTCACACTTCATGATTTTGTTTCATAACTTCATTTCTGAAGCTCGACTAATGGGTAAAAAATTGTTTTAATGGGGGCAGCAGCCCTAGGAGGACTTGGAATACCTCACGGTCTACAGCAATCTCAGGTAATTCTACTGGCTCCACACGAAGAGGGGCCAAGCAAGGTTGGAGGTGTAGTCACTCCACCTGGTCCTTGGACAACCTCTGGGTTGCTTTGCTGTAGATTTAGCCAGCAAGACGTGCCTCGCCAGTCTTTCGTGGGGCAGTCTGGATACATGGCTGAACCAACGTAGCTGGGATCTCTCGATTCAAAAAAGTGGTTCAACATTCAGGGCTCTGCGAATTTCACAGCTGCACACTTTGTCGCGAAGTGTCACACTGCGAACATTTTGCAAAAATCCCATCTCTGCCACTTGCACTTGAGGTAAGTTTGTTTTGGCCATTACCCAAGATTCATGGCCATAGGTGAGGATCGGAATTTAAAAACTGACAGCTTTGCGGTGTTTGAAAGCTCATGCACAACTGCGTTAGTATTACCAATCCACGTATCATTTGCTCGTTCCGCCTCCCATCATTCATAAATACCACCCCAAGGTATTTAAACTTCTCCACCTGCTGCAGTGTATTGCCGCTCACTTGCAGCATACACTTCCTTGGGTTTCTAGATAGAAATAATACCTCAGTCTTTTTAGTGCTGATTCTCATTCCAGCTCGGTCACATGCAGCAAAAAACTATCGAGTGCATGCTGAAGACCCTTGTTGAGAAGATGATACAAGTAGCAAAATCATCCACAAAAAGTAAACGGTTGATCCTGCAGCTCCCAACTGTGTGTGCTGTCACCACTCCACAAAAAGTAAACGATTGATCCTGCAGCTCCCAACTGTGATACCCTTGTGACTGTGTATCCACTTCATGCAGACTACAAAGAGGAGTGGTGACAGCACACACCCTTGTCGGAGTCCAACTGTGAAGTTTTTGGTTTTCACTCCTCAATTATTTGGTTCAATTATTTCGCGGCATCTTTTTCAAGGCACTTGGCATATACTTTTTTTGTGAAGGCTAAGGAGAGGAATGCTGTTTTGCTCCTGTCTCCCTTTTTGTGAAGGGGAATGATCACCCCAGTTTTCCCTTTTTTTGATACTCTTCCAGAACAACAGGCCAGCTGGCACACACAAGTCAGCCAAAGAACTCTTCAATTCAAGGCTTTGAGCATTTCAGGTCGGATTTCATCACTGCCTGCAGTGTTCAGCTGCAGTGGTGGTATTTTCTGCCCTCAAGTGTACCTTGTGTGTGTTCAGTGGTGTGATAGTGATGTGTTTAAAAGATCTATGAAATACTCTCCATCTATCATAGAAGTTCTCACTGCTCAGTAAGTCAACATTTATGGTCTTTGATGGATCTAGAAGTATACGATCTCTTGTTACTGTTGCAACCTCTCTAAAAATGACTACTTGTTAGGTGGCCACCCTCTATACATTAAATCAAAAAAATCTTACCGAAATCAATAAAATCCAATTTTACATTTTAAAAAATCGTTTATTTTTATCAACCCTGGTTTGCACAAGCACAATGATCAACATACTTTTGACACTGTTAGTGTTAAACGACCTACAGATTACATTACATAGCTTTAAATGCTATACTGTATATCGACTGCATTTAAAACAAATTTTAGTCCGAAACTTCCTTGGTCACTATTGGGATTTCCAGGTGACCAAATAATAAAAAAATTCACTGGTAACACTCTAGCATGTGCTATTTTTGTGTCCTAAAAAATGGCTTTCACATGCACCAGCAGCCACAAATGTGTCTGCTGTATTTCATCATGCCTGGCAGGCACACATTTGTGCTGTGGACTGTAACTGAAAGCAATTACATCTTGGGATTGCTTGGCATCAACATCATCACAGAACCGTTGCCAGAAAGTCTTCAACAGGGGGGCCTGAAATTGTAAAAATTGACAAAGGTCCACTGATTTATGGTGCTTCAAATTTTAACTTGGGGGGTCGTAAAGCATTGTTTAGGAGGACTTAGCCCACCAAACTCCCCCCATGGCAACATGGAATGCATCACAATTGTTTTGCTTTAACTGTATGAAACTTGATTAACTTGGCAGCAGCTAAACAACCAAATTAAGATATGAAGTTTTTAAGTATGATGAAATAAGAGGTGTACAGCAGGTAGATCAGGCACCACTGAAGCTGGTAAGCTACATCAGTGTCTCAAAGCTAATAGAAGGGGATCTTTCTGTGAAAGACATCAGTGTTTTGCATATAGATTCTCTGCAAAGTCTGACAGCAACCCATGATCAGCTATCATCAAAAGGTTCTGTTCTAGATGAATCTGAGTTGAGATATATAGCCATCAACACTGGCTAAAGAACGCAATAAAACTCATCCCCAGGAACATATTTACATCAATGAAAGCTTCACCAAGATCAACCGCCAACGCTTCAACAAATGCTTGGAATACAGAAAGAACAATACATTCAAGTATATAGATCTGAAAGGAAAATGGAACTACCTATCTGCAACATAATGGGATCAGTAATACTATTGCCAAAAGGAAAGATTGGTGAGACATAAGATCATTCACCATTGGTTGTAGCAATTATTTCTGTTTTAGCTTTATGCGTTAAAAATGGAATGGTAGATTTATGTAAAATATGCAGCAAAGCTTTTCATCAGGCTGTTCCTGCAATCTTTTTGATATATAAATAAATAGTTACATCTGAAGTGTTCAAACTTGACTGATCATCAGTTCTCTGTATGGTCTTTTGGTAGCGCGCCCTACTTTTGTCACCTTGAATTTAGACTCCTTACTTGTTAACTGAGACTGTGATCATGGCACATCAGATGTTTCCTATAACTCTCTGCCACTACTTTCTGACCCTGGTGACACTGAGTGTAAATATTATGACATTAATATCTTTAACTCTCTATTGATTGGAAAAACAATCATTTAAACTTGCATATTTCATGTTAATAGTAAATGCTTAAAAAAGAACTTGGACAAACTTGTGAATTTTATCTCAGGCATTAAAAACTCTCCAGAGATAACAGCAATCTCTGAAACAAAATTAGCAAAAACTATGCCCCTTTTGTATCACATAAAAATTTGTGGATATAACTTAGTGCATGCTGATTCTGACCAAAAAGCTGGTGGTGTTGGAATATACATGAAAGATAATAGAATATTTTAAATGAAAAATGCTTGGATATATTTGAAAGATGCTGAATGCTTGTGAGTTGAAACCATTTTTGGTGGCATGCAATGTGTTCTTTGGATCATTTTTAGGCAACCTAAACATGATTGCAAAGGCATTATTATTCTACACTGTAAGTGATAAGAGGCTACTATATGTTATTTGTGGAGACATTAAGATAAATCTGTTGCAACACTAAAGCTCATCAACTATTTATAACTATGTTTAAGACATGAAAGTTATAATTGTTAAAAAATAATAGCCAGGTCAAGTAGAGTAACAGCAACCAATGCATCACTCATTGAATGCTTCTGCACTACTGTTGAATTGGAAAGAGTAATCCCTTGACCTACTTATTAACAACTTGTAAAACCATTTCCAGTTTTTATGCTGATCAGCTCAAATACTGTCAGAACACATAACAAGAAAACTATCCTATCATATAAGACATATAGTGCTATTTTACTAACTTTGATTTTAAATTTTATTTTGAGACAATTAATCACTATTTTCAACATTTACCTCAAATTGAAGGTGATCCTAAGGGCTTTGTTTGACAGTCTATACCAGTGGTTCTCAAAATGGGCAACATTGCCACCTTGGGGGCAATTTTAAAAGGGCAAGGGGGCAAAAACAAAACAAAGAGAGCAATAGGGGGGAAACAACACAAAGGGGGCAAAAACACTCAACCACTACCACTGATTGATCATTGCAGTTAACTTCAGTAGCTTTCAAAGCAAGGAAACTGCTTATTGTTGATTCACAAGCGAGAGGTGATCTACGACTGCACCTCACTAAAATGTCTCTCAATATTTCAAAGCTTTGTTAAGGCTGCCAAGCTTGTCCATAACACTGAACTTGGGACCATGGTATGTATGTATCAGTTTCTTTACATAAAATTCTTTAAAAATATTACCTTGTCTTTGCTTGGGGGTCGACAATGACGTGCCAAGAGTAAAAAGGGTGTGATAAAACAAAGAAAGTTAGAGAAACCCTGGTCTAAACCGACAGGCTCCACAGATAAACCTCTTTAGACAAAAAAGAAATTGGTTCAAAAACGATGACAAACAATTGGTGTTCACAAGTCAATTAAAGAATAAAACAAAATGCATAGAACTCTGACTCTAACCAGATTTTCAATTGTATACAAGAGCCCATAACCATTAAATGAAAAATACAAAAATAAGTTTAATAACATCAAGTGAACAAGAAAAGGCAATTACTACCAATCACAAGTTGCTTCCAACAGTCATGATTCCCGCAAACCAGGGAAACTAATAAATTCCTCTACTAAAAGGATAAAGGTGAACTGATATAACCCACAAATCAACAACCATAGGTGATCTGACATATCCCAAAAATAAACAAGCTACCACTGACCCAGGCGTGGATTTACCGTTAGTCTGAAAAGGCTTAAGCCTAGGGCTCCCGATTTTGGGGGGCCCCAAAATTTAGGGAGTAAGGACAATTTCCAGCAATTGTGTAAGCAATCAAATATTTGTATTTTTGTTTTGGTTCAACACATGTTTTTTTACTATGCTGCTAAGACCTCTATAGAAGAATAAGCGTGAAAGATTAACGTGAATGACGATGAGCATTCTCTTTTTATGGCATTGAGAATTGGTTAATGTTACGTGTAATGTGTGGAACAAAACGCCTGAATCCATTTTTCAGATTACACGAGGCCAGTGAAGTACTTAATAAATATGTAATGTGAGTTTATGCATGGGCGCAATCAGGTGGGGGACATGGGGAGCGTCTCCTCCCACTTTTTCAGACAGTGGGGATACAATATGCCATGTCCCCCACATTTTACTGTTTAGGTTTTGTAATATATTGGTTTCACACCAAGCTGTCCCCCCCACATTTTATAACAAAATTGCGCTTATGAGTGTATGTACCGTAATGTGAATAAGTCCACCGCATTTTTTGTCAGTTTCATTGTGACTGTTTTTGTTCCTGATATTGACGGGAATTAAGAACATTGTAATATGTTTTTCAATTGGAACAACTTTTTCAGTGAATGTTACGAGCACGCGTATTGATAATTTGTATGACATCTGTCGTTGCAAGCCTTCCAGAAGGGCCCCCAATTTAAAATAGCTTAGCTTAGGGCCCTGAAAATGAAAATTCGCCTCTGCACTGACCCCAATCGCATTGCAAATATTTTTAATGATTATTAGCACAGGGAGTTCAAAGAAATTTAATTAATTGTTTGGAAACAGCAGATTCGCATCCAACATGGGGGGCAGCAGCCCTAGGCTGCTAACAAGAGCCACTCTAACAGCCCTAAAAAGAGCCACACTCTAAGTCTCTTTACAACTTCAACAACCATGCTATAAGAAAACTGACACCTTCATTTCTTTAATTTTCATTAGCAACAGTAATTCAAGTATTTTATTTTTCTTATCTTTGATTACTGTATCCTAATTACAGAGGTTTTATCATGACATAAGCCAACTATGTAAGACAAGTTAAGCAAAGGAAGGCAAACATTTGTAACCAAAAGCAAGCTGAAGCTGCCAAAAAATTGAAACTCACAACGCTTCTAACACACTGAAAAAGTACTACTGTAACTGTACTTGTACTGAAGGTTGCTTTCTTGCACCAGTGTACCATAAAACTATGAGCATACAACAACCCAGAACATCTGTCGCAAACTGATGTGAGCGATGGTTCTACCCTACACAGGCGGCTTGTGAAAAGAAAAAATAAGTTGCTGAAGTCCGGCCATTCCTACTATTCTCACCACGCACTGCTCACCGCCTCTCAGCGCCTCCACGCGCACTAAGAGTGCTCTCACAGAAAGAGCGCGTTGAAAGCGAAGGGCTCGCTGGGAGACGAACACTGCATTCTAAAGAGAAAAACGTTCTCGTAGAAAGAGCGCATCGAAAGGAACCGCTCGGTTAGGCGACATTGCCCGAAAAGACTGCAACGTCGGCAACACAACTTACCATTTTAGCAGGATTATCACAATAAACCCTACTACTGTGACAATCAAAGAAACCCAGACTGCATACGTGCATATTTTAATAAGCTGCTGTACGTAACTACAGTATATTTTACCCAACCAGCATTCAATGCACTGAAATGCGAAGTTCGAAAGCTGTGGTATCTCGTCATTTGAAAACTTAGCAAACTGATCACAAAAACATGTACAATGGGTTGGAGATTAAAAACAATGTAGGCTGCAGTATGTACATATTTTTCACCTAACCAGCATTCCTGCACTGAAATACAAAGTTTGCAAGCTCTGGTATCTTGTTGTTTTGGTTATTGCTAATTTCCTGGAACACTGGCAATAACTTCTTTAAAACTGCTTCGCTGATCTTGTTGCAGCCTAGAAACAATGCAACGCAAATAGTTGCGGAAAGTTTTTTAATGAACCTTTTCGACAAACTCTTTGTCCTGTGCTACAAGTGCCTCATCTCAAAGTACGAAACAAATTTCGTGAGTGGCTTACTCCAGCCTCGTCTCGTTACCGCATTGAAACGAGACGTCCGAGCTTCATTATCAACCTCAAAATCTAATGCCTGTATATTTTTTTGGCGTAGCCTGACCTTGTTAAACAATCTCGTAAGTTGACTGCATGTGTCTATTCTCTATTGTCTTGTTAACCTTCGTGCTGCGAATCGTCAAAAACTCCGAATATTCATTGAAATGTTGCTCACTCGGGCCGGCCTCAAGCCGATGCAATGATGCAATTGCATTGGGCCCCACACCTCTGGGGCTCCGCGCCATGGTGATTGTTCATTTTTGCCAGATACACCTAGCGCTTGAGAATTCAGTAGAAATGCAATATAAATTTCATTGTTAACAAAGAACGCTCTCGTCAGAAGCAGCGAATTTCCTCTATTGTTGAACGTTAGCAAACGTGCTCAATTCTCGTGTTCGTGCCTTACATCTGCGCTCTACCACAATCGTAACACGGTTGACTGAACACGATGACGTCATAAAATCACTGCTCAGAGGGGCCCCGCGCCCAGGTCTTGCACTGGGCCCCGCCAGGCCCCACGAGAGGCAGATGCAGCCGGCCCGGGGCCCATAAGTGTCTAGGGAGCCCATGAACTTCGAAATTGAAATGGGCAATTATGCACAACGTTTCTATTGTTATAACTTTATTCATACATCTTGTGCAAATTAATTGACTAAAGCTGTTGTTTAAGTCGATGTACAATGTATCGCCATTTCTTTTGGTGTGCGTTTGCGAATATCTCAGTTGCTGGTGTTTCATTGTTAGCCCAATGCGCTAAGTACTGCGTGATGTGAGGGAACAATCAAAAAATATTTTTATGACGTTACATAAGACTTTGATTATCAGCGCAATAGTGTTATACTGTAGAATGAAGCCAAATCTTTCTTATGCATGTAGATGAAAGCAAGGGTGAATATTAGGGGAGGCGAACTAGGCGGTCACCTCAGGCCCCCCTTTTTCCAGAGATGCCGTGGGGCCCTTTTTGAGAGTATCACACTTAGTTTTTGTATAGTTTTGTTTAAAAGCTGAATAACCAATCTACAGCCACGTTTAAGAAGTTCAAAATGGTGGCCCCCATTTTCAATTTACGCACTTTGAGGGGCCGCCATTTTAGTTCACTCGCTTCAAAAAAATTCTGGGATTTTTTTTATGATTGTATTTTTATTATAATGACTTAACAATAAAACTCAATTTGATTTGCTACATGTTATTATATTTGATGCATGCTGGAGTTCACGTATGCTCACGAACAAGTGCAACGTCGGCCACTGGAGGTTGGCAGAAAGGCTAAGAAACCGCTAACATAGCAGATTCTTACTCAAGAAATGAAAACAAAGAATTACAATATGCAAAAAATAAATATTGGACAGTAGAAGACTGAGAAAAAGTAATGTTTTCTGATGAAAATCGTTTTTTCGTTCAAGGGAAGCACAGCAGATTTTTCCGTATCAGGAAGGGTGAGCAGTATAGTCCTGCACATTTCAATGAGTTAGTAAAAGACCTTCAAAAGAAGATGTTCTCGGGCAGTTTTACCTTTTCAAGAGTAGGTTGGCCTATGCCAAGTGAAGGTATGACGCATTGATTGATACAAATACATTGATGTAACTGAAAAAAAGGCATTCTAGATATGAGAAGGGCATTTCCTGATGGAGGAAAATTCCAGTACGATCTTGCCCCGTGTCTTTCATCTGCAAAAGTGAAGACGATTTTCAGGAAACAAAATTGTTAGATTGGTCTAGAAACTCGCCAGATCTTAACCCCATTCAGAATTTGTGATCAACAACAAAATCTCGGCTGCAAATGTTGGAGTACACCACCATGAACAAGATAATAGGGGCCATCATTCAAGTATGGCATCGGTGCAGTAAATCAAGGAATACTGTCAAAAACTGTTAGAATCCATGCTAAAGCGACTAAATTCTTGTCCTTCAAAGTAACCAAATTCTTGCCCTTCAAAGTAACTAAATTCTTGTCCTTCTGTTATTGTATTACGTTTGCAGAATTATTAAACTTGCTTTGCTAGTGAGAATTGCTACTATAAATGTGAAATTTTATGTATAGTTGTGAAATTCGCAAAGCAATTGTGTTAACGAGCATTCTTGGAGATCAGCTTGTGGCTTTTTAAACCCAATTTCCAAGGGGGAAATGCCCGTTTTGCTCCCCCTGCGGACGCCCGTGTATATGCTTACTCCGAGTTTTGAGGGACTGAAACGATCTTCCAAAGTTTTCCATGACTTCAACGAGACTTCATAAAAAATCCGAGACCGAGACTTCAAATTTGTGGATTATGCCGAAATTTTTCTGAAAATTTTCCAACAAATGTCGTCACCACTTGTAGGTGAAAATACTTCGAATTTCTGTCATTTTTCCTATC
>Ga0210059_1009671_pt1 | contig 15015 bp, 1 predicted proteins | sample Ectturendosymbi2_FD_188042 | JGI IMG/M metagenome (GOLD analysis project Ga0210059, IMG submission 188042) | Ecteinascidia turbinata endosymbiont from Florida, USA - Sample 2 (SPAdes) (version 2) | ecosystem: Host-associated > Tunicates > Ascidians > Unclassified | place: Key West, Florida...
TTTCTCCCAAAACCTTAAAACCTGGCTACGGGCCTGCCTAAATGTCAATTACGACGTATGTACGGAGGTGCACCAAACAAAAAACAGATTTATCTGCGAGGAAAAATGCCAAAAATAAGAAATGCTTGGGATGGTTTCAAAGATTTTGCTAGCCTATCTCTTCAAATGCATTCTTAACATTGGACCTGGTAAAAAGTTTAAAACGTAGATCAGTTAATAAAATCAAGTAATGAGATACTACGTAACGTAACTTATGAGATATCTTTTCAATAAATTTTTTTGCCAAACTTCTTTCCCGATTGCTCCACAATTGTTGGGCAATTAATTCTTTTTAGATGAAAATGTAAGTTTCTTGACCAAGAGTTTGTTTCTTGAGGCCGTTTGTGTTCAGCGTCCTTAGGAAAGGCTTTGGATTGACTTGGCATGATCCAATATTTAGCGAAACATGAATATAAAAAAATAAAAAATAACAAAAGTTTCTGATGCTGCAACGCGAATCCAACGCAGTTTAGAAGCAGAGCTGATTGTTGGGGAAAAAAACTAAAACATCAGGTTTGATTTGATATTTCGCATCAACGAAAACTGGCAAGAAAAAACAGAAATAGCAAAATTTTCTCACGAAATAACACGAAGCAACAGCACCCTACTTTAAATTATGCGTCAAATCAACTGCGGACAACGAACTTGCCCTCAACATACCTGAAAATGGTATTCAGAACATGCATCGGAAGCCAACATACAGCGAAGCAAAGAACCGTGATGGAAAGTATGGAAGCGACTCTCAGCTCACTGCGGCGACTCTTTCTTCGCTGAACAATCATATTAATGTTTCACAAGTAGATTATTGTCACATTTGCAACTTACGGTGCAAACACGTTTTTCACACATACACGAGCTCATCAGTAACTAACATCTAGTTTAAGCAGAACAAGGCCTTAGTGCAGGTTTAGCACAACTAGTTTGCTTACGCGTTTTTTGGTTGTACTGGCAGATGGTAGATCAGTGCGAGAGAATGCCTGGCTTGCATCAGTCATCGATAAATGGCTGAAAAGATTGCGTGTCATTTTATTACGAATATCATCACGTTATTCACAACACCCATGCTGACAGGTGCAATGCGTCGCAAAGAATTTTGTACAAGGACTTGTTTGGAAACAAAAAAGTATACTTTACAAAAACCCAGTTTTGTTAAGATAATTACAGTACGGTTTTCTACCATTTTCATAGGAAGAACCAAAAGCGTTTTCGTCGAGGAATACCAGCAAAGAATAGAAGGTTTGCTTACCGCTTATCAAAATAATAAAGACTTAAACAAATTTCCTAGCAACGCTGCTTAATTACCGCAAAATATTCAGCGTCCAAACAACATATTTTGAGGGCATTCATGCACTTAACGCAAACACACAATACACATGAGAGTAAAAATCCATGAAACAATGAAACAAACGTTTGTAAACAAACAAGAGGCAAGTAAGAAGAAAGCAAGGTGGAAGCAAAATCACAGGTGGATTGTTTCAAAAAATTTACAAATCATTTCGCAAACTTTTATTTGTTTCGTCATTCAGGAAGGCAAGCTTCTGTCCAAAGAATACTATCGAACAGAGTCTTTCGTTTCGTGGTATGGCACGCTATGGATGGAATAACTTTTGCATTATTAGCGGCAGCAGCTGAGACACGTCGTGGGGAGAAATAGTTCAGGAAAAAAAAACTATCTTTATCGTAGAACGACAAGTATTGATTCACAACCTGCAAAATGTGCGATCTGTAGTATTCTCTACAAATTATTGTGTACTCTTCATGTGCTTTTGTCTTTAAGAATTAAGGAGTACTGACAGAATAGATAATGATCGTACAGAACCGCAGCTTCACGCTTGCCTTTTTTCTGTTGCGGTACTACAAAACACAGAGATATGGTGCTTGGGTTACAATGTTTTTATGCGTACCTTGTATTTGTAACCGACACAGAAATATCGGTTCCGTAATTGTAACTTGGACCCGGGTCAGAATAGGAAACTTTGACGTGCCCGTGGCCAGGGTTGTCACCAGGACGTGAAGCTCCAACCTTGGAAACCGCTCTGAACAAAACCCAGTACATCACCACTGTAAGCAACAATGGCGCAGCGAAGCATACCATTGCGAAGAAGAATAAGTAATCGAAATCGATCACCTGAGCGAAAGAAAAATATTTTGTTAGATATGTCCTCACCTAAGCGCACAATAGTCAAACAAGGCCTCGACTGAAAGCGCATGCAAAGCTAAGAAATGGAATGCGCTGTAAATCTGCGTGTCTGTCACAGTCAGATAACTTCGCACGGCACGTATCTTTTGCTGTAGAAAGTTCATATAACGCTGCCCGATAATGGCTGTCAGGATGAGATTTTTATTAGGTAAGATCAGAGGACATGACATCTATGGTAGTGCAACAGGTCAAAGATCACCTCACACAGCTAACACGATTTTCGTCTTCTCCACATTGGTGCGACGCCACCAGAGCGACAAACTGCAGAAATTGTCAGCGCAAGTCAATTATTTGATATATGTTTGGTAGGTTGCTTTGCGTTTAGGATTTTTCACCTTAGGTTTTAATGGTTTCAAGAAATCTTTGATCTTTTTGGTTACTGGTAAAACTGCAGTGCTGCGTATCTCCAATGTCTCGATACCATCAAACGTTACTACAGCATTTTTTGCGATGTTGGTCAGCTTAGCTGCAACGTTCCATTGCCGGAATGAAATTTTTCATCATTTGGTTACTTAAGTGCTCACAACTGTGCGTTAGTGGCGACACAGCGAAGAGCAATATAGTGTTGAAATCTTAATCAAAAAAATCGTAAACAATAACTTGTGTCCAATTCTGCGTAGAATCATGCCACGTATTTTTTTGCCAGCTGTTTTTCAACTTTGTGATATGCTGAGAATTACAAACGCCGAGAAGAAAATGCACAGCTCCACTGTAAAACCTAACACAGTAAGCTCAATTTTTACTAGAGGTTATGTGGCAAACACAAACCTCCATAAATAGACATTTTTGGGGTTGAACTGTAGTGGATGTTGTCGAAGCGAAGGAAGAGTTTTCTGTTTTGCTCAACAAGCTTCCATTAAAACCTTGAAAAGAAATTTTGCAGATAACTTTGCTTCATATTTATTGTTCTGTAATTAACCATTATAATGAAGCAGCGCAGCCTATGTTTCTTATAAAAGCACCTTTTAATGCAAAGTTTATCAAAAGTCTTTTTGCGGAATATGAATGTTTAAAAGTGGGGTCACAGGATTACTCCCCGATTTATGGCAATAATAATAAACATTAATTTTGATAACGGCGCACCGTGGTTACCACCAAATGTTTGGCTGGTCTTGTCCAAGACATTCCAGCCCATTAAAGGCAACATTCCAATGATTGCAGAAACTGTCCAGATCAAAGCGTTAACTACGGCGCATACACGAGGAGTAAGTTTGTTGCGGTGGTAGACATGATGGCAAATGGCGATGTATCTGCAAATTTCAACATGCATGAGAAATCGTTCATTTCACACACGAGACAACAAACATCTGCTCTAAGGATGACTAAATTACAATCAAGAATCATGCAAAAATGGACAAGAGAGCTTGCGAAGCGGGAACTCATGAAACATCTTCAGGAAGCTGACAAGCAAATACAAAAAGAGAAAAGTTCATAAATCACAGCAAGGCATATTTCCTGCAAACAAAGCTTTTGAACAAAAAAGCTTTCAATATTTTCATATAAGTGATTAAAATATTAAAGTACATTCGCATTCAAAATCCAGTGCACACTGTCAAGTGGAAGTTCTCGATGGTAAGTAAACCAACCAAGAAATAAGCGTTTGACCTCATTAATGAAGCACATAGAGTTTTTATTGGCCGGGTAATGGCAAGTAGACATCTTGACAAACCATAGAAAAATAACCTAAGATAGGAACTGTAAGCAAGAATTGGCTGATTTTTATTGTGACATTTTGCGAATTTCGGCTTGCGCTAAAAACTTTTATACGAAACAGTTAGCAAAAGGTGATATTCGTAGTTTCTTCATGCATTTGGAAACCCACAAATTTGTCACTTACAAAAAGTTTCGCAGTTTTTAATTTAATTTGGTGCTCACGAGAGAAAGTTGTGCGGTAATTTTTAACGGGACTTGGTTGCTGGAGTTCGCAACAATGTCGTAAAGTGATGGCAAGATTTCAGCGCTCTACATACTGTAGGTGTGAAACATACGTACAATAATCCATCAAGCACCTCATTAATGTCCGATTCTGACAAACAAAACATTGCGCTAAAAGTTATTAGCAAGGTATAATTTTGCTATTGTTTATTTTGCTTGGACAAGAGATGCGGACAGAAATCAAAACTAAAATTTGTCAAATTTCGCCTTTTGCTAGCATTCAATTCCGGTCAAAACAAAAAATTACACTTGCAAACAAACATCAATCACTAAATGCAAAATGAAATTATTCTCAAAAATGTTGTAATGTGAGCAATTGTTTTGTTTTTCTGCGTTGCAAAAAATAAAACGTTTTGGGAAACAAATAAGATTCTTCTGTAACAGCTTTTTTTAATGTACGCGGGTCTTCATCGTTAAGGTGCAGTACAGGGCTTTCAATTGATTTTTACCTTTCTATGGAGATTCCCGTGAGGTTCAATGTTGACGTTGCCGTAGGAATGAGAATAAAAGATAGCATAACAATACAAAGGTCTGGCAACGCGTATGGATATCCAAGTTTGGTGAGAATTCCAAATGGAATTGCTAGAAGGCCCACGAGCACGTCGGCAACTGCCAAAGATGCGATGAAGATGTACATTGCCTGCAACAATTTCGCACAAAAAACTTGTTTACGTTACACGTATCACCAAGATAAATGAATAGAGCTACTGATACAAAAAGAAGCCAAGCTATATAACCAATCAGTTTATATGTGCCAAAAAGCGGTAGAACGCTCTGTGCTATCATAAAGGCTGTTCACAATGTGAAAAGGAATACCTTTCTCCTTCATAAGGAAAAAAGTTAAACAACATTTTCTTCCTCTCCCCTTATTACGTCACTGTGTTGCATTAATAAGCTGCCTTGATAAATCTTGGTAACACGTCAATCAAAAATCAGTGTAGGTTAAGTTTAATGTTATTAAAATCATTTTATTACATTCCATGAAAACAGGTTTTGAGGTTTTTGAATGAAATTGTTAAAAAAACCTTTAAACCCTTAACCTTTTATGACGGGTCATCAATCAAGACAATGTTCAAAGAACCGTTTTATATTGGTGCTTCTTTGGAGAATATTTGGGAGTCAGTATGACATTTCAAAATCGGTAAAATGCTGAAAATTATATAAAACTACTGTACAATGCAGATATTGATTTAACAGGCAAAGGGGACAAACTCTTGCAGGCAACGATTTCGCGGAGTTTGTGGCGACTTTTGCAAAAATGCGAGACAAAATATTCAGCATATCTAACAAGTTTTTTACAATCCTCTCGCAGTAACCAGTTAATGCGATTGTAGAAATTAAGAGCAAGTCGCTGAAGCACGCAGAACACAAACAAGCAACAGAAAAGCTAAATCACAGTCCACTTGAGCATACACCTTCACAATATCAAGACAAGTTCCAATCAGGCGAAAATGAGATGAGAATGGTCAAGCGATCAACTCAGTTTAGCTGAAACATCTCATTTTGAGGTATTTTTCTCTGAGCAAAAAGACTGATGACGAAAGTTTCGCTGCCCTCAAAAATCTAGCAAGCATCCTGACGACCCTTATGAGCTGTCCCTACTCGTTTCCCAGCAATTAAACTTCGGGTCACTGACTCTATTCAGAGGTACATTGAAATACCAGGAAACTAGAAAAAACTTACCTTCTGACGTAATTTGTTGCTTTTTTGAATCACCCAACAAACCAGAGAATTGCAAACAACCGACATAACGGCAATGATTACTTCTACTACAATGTATATTACTGTTTCAGTGTCCATGATTTTCTTGTTTTCGGTAAGATCAATTGCCTACCAGCTGTACAAAAATAGATTGTATTTGAATGCATGTTGTATGCACGTCTGAACAATTTAGTCTAACAAGCCTTGTGCAAGAGCTCAAGTGCTAGAACCCGACACTACAGCCATTGATGGAATCTCTTAATGGTTTCGGCTTTAGAAGTTTCAGCTTTCTAAATCTTGGTGTGGGTTTCAGAAAAAACTTTGTATCGGTTTCAGAAAGAGTCAGCTCTTATCTCTCGTCTCGAAGATGAAAGTCTCGGTCTAGATCTTTTTGTCTCGAGAATTGGAATGTTCTTTTAACGCTGAATGCTGACTGTTGGGAAACTCCACTAGCTCGTGTTATTCGCAACTGCACTTATCTTCAGGTAAGGAAAAAGCCAAAAAGCTTCCAAAAATGAAGTTCAACGAAATTGAAGCTTGGAAGTTTCGACGATAATTTTTTTACTTTTTTGAGTAGTTCGAGTCATTTTCTTTTGAACTTTGAATTTGTAGGCCTCGAATTTCGGCTTTGGTGTATGAACATGTAGGTCTCGGTCTCGCGTCAGCTTTTCGGCAAATTCTCGGTGTCGGTCTCGAAGCTTGAACCACGTCTCAGCCACGAAAGGTTACGGCCTCGAGCTCGACTGCATCACTGGCTACAGTTGGTGAAGAAATGAAGACGCGAACATTTGATGATTTTTCTAAGTTTTTTGGTTGGGTTGAATTTTTGTTCACATTAACTCAAGTTTAAACCAACCTTTAGGTGGTAATGGTACAGTACTAGCAGAAAAAAAAGAATCATCAAATATAGAATTTCAGTTCTATACTTCAATTTTACTTGACAGACAAAAATTTGATTTAAGATGAAGAATTTTGGTAAACAATGCATGGAGTTGCTGTAGATTCTTATTGCGAACGAAATAGCCACAATTATCGAAAACATAATTTTATTCAACATTTCGGCTTATGCGTAAGCCATCATCAGGAATAAATGAAATGCAACAGCTGGAAAGGAGAAACAAGGATGCAATTTTAAGGCATTCGTACTGTATTACGTCATAGAGATTATTATGTATTAAAAAGCAGTAAGGGGATAGATGAACCATTGATGTTGAGATATGGCTGGTGTTGCTGTATCAAAAGAGACTCGGGTAGGTAGGTGAAGTTTCTTCTGACCAACGATGCTTCCCAATATTTCCGGTTGCTTGATGTTAAAACGGTGCGTGGGATTGGCCAACAAATGTTTGCAAACTTCAGAACGTTGATCAAATTTTTGTTCGTTGATTCGGTTTACTACATTTCGGCGAGTAAACAACTAGTAACAACTAAACATGTCTTCGAAAATTTCGGCAGGGGTAATTCCCCGGTTGCCCCCTTGGTAGCGCCCCTGCGGTTTGTCCAAAATCTGGAAAACTGTCAGTGAAAACCCGTTTTACGCACTTATGGGAACTTTCACAAAGTCCAAAATTTCCTTTGAACAGTTCTTAAGGCTTCCAAAAAGCACAAATAGCCGTTTTGGCTCGTCCAACTGTATGCAGTTCAATCGTTAAAATTTCGACGAATTTTCTCGTCCTTCGTCTTGTGCCGCTATCTTTGACCACAAGGAGTGATTTTCATGTATTTTAACATATCTGTAGCAAAGATCGATATTTCAACGATAGTCATAAAAATATGTTTTTATACATCAAGATTTTGTGATTTTAATTTTGGTGCAATTCAAACGAGATTAAAATGAGACAGACAAAACAATTACACATTTTTTAAACTTAGGTTTTCTTTTATTGTGTATCACATGCTGATCATAACTTATAGCAGATATCGAAACCACACGCTGTACTCCCTTGCAAGCTTCACCTATTCATAACCTCCTTAGCATACTCGACCAAGCAACGGTTAATATTCTGCTTTGCTTATCCTGTCGTTAGCGGTTTAGTAACGAACTTCTTTGCAACCAAATTAAACCTTTCACATGTTCTTTGTTGGGTTACAAGAAGCTTGGGAATGCTTATGTTACCAGCCTTGCAACTATAGTTTTTCAGGGTAAGACTTACCACAAAAGTCTCTCTTTTTGCATTTCGCAGCAGTTAAGAAACATGCGTTTTTCCATCACAGATGATCTTTTTATAGACAGCAACACACACGAGAAATCAGTTTTCCCAATCTATACTTTTCACTTTACCAAAAATACTTGCCACATACTTTTCCAGCTCATTTTCGTTGACTTTAGGCAATGTGAAAATGCAGCAAATAAAGTTTGCTACAGTGAACCTCCACACTGACAGATGATAAGACAGATTAGCCCGGGCTTCTGGTTCAAAGCATTGACAAGATCTTCGTAATATTTTGATATGCTGTCTTCCAATAAAAACGTTTAACAAACGCTATTGACGAATACGGATGATTAAATTACTAAAACATGGACCTCTCACATGCCATAACACAAAAACTAGCAAAAGCAGCACTGTACAATTTCGGCCAACTGTGAACAGCTCTCATATCAATTTTAAGTATGTACCTAAGCTTGTGGCATTAACACATTTTGCAAGATGCTCATATCACAGCTTTTCAAAGGTATGACAGTTAACTTTGCAAGTATAAGATACTTGCTAGCATCGACCGACGCAGGCTTATTCGCAGTTACTTTACAAAATTCTTTGCTGTGGACAGTGAGACAAAGGTCAAAAAGAGGTGAAGAAAAAATAGCAAGCGTGTGAAAAAATGGAAGGTCCTAATCGGATGAAAAAGGTAGTTCAATGGCTGTTCGAAAGTAGCACAAGACGTGTGTTTCCTTATTTTAGAAAACGTGTGATTTGCAAATAAATTGTTAAGTACTTTTTAAGTGAAAATCACATTTAATGCAAGCAAAAATTGCAATTAAACTTTTCTGTTTCAATTCAAATAAAAAATAAAACATCCTCCAACTTAGGTCAAAGAGGCAACCCTGTTTTGCATGCCTATGATAAAACTTGCAAATGGAAAGGAAGTGTGAGGTTCTCACAGGTTGTGAACCAATCATTTTAATCTATTTGATAAAAATGTTTTGCAAACACGAAAGTAAAGCGTTTGTAGAATTTTCTGTTCTTCACGCCAGGCCATGTTCCAAATATTAATCCATTGGAGCGTCATAATTGCAGAATTGTTTCGCGATAGATGCTTGAATCACGTGATGTGGTCTGCGCGGGAATATCTTAGAGCTGCACAGGGCTGCCAGGTTTGCTTTTTTGGGGCCAAATTTTAGAAATTTTTGTTTGGCTCTTCAGCTCTTTTTTCCCCCAAATTTTTCGTTTGGCCCTTCAGCTCCCCTTTCCAGGATAGATGTCTTCGGGGTTGGTTGACCAGATGACCGCCATGGTCTTTCGCCAATCCTATATGATACAGCGCCCCTCTTTGCTTACACTGATCAGCTATTATGCCATTGTGTTTTCATTTGCTCTAATGTTCGCTAATGGTTGGTTTATTGCATGCGATGGCTTTTATGGTGCTTCTGCTTGTTGGCTGAGTCATATGAAACAATAAACCATTACCATTACCATACATTTTGTCCTTGCAAGAATTAGTTCTGACTATAGCAGCGTAGCCAGCCCAAGACTTTGGGAGGGGCAAAAAAAATTTAGGGAGCCAAAATTTTTGATTTTAAGTGAGGAACAGTATTTTGTTTTGGGTACCGCCTATCAAAGCACAAAACGACTAGATGTGCTAATTTTTTTGTGGGGCCATGGCCCCCTGGCCCCTCCCGGCTACGCCTATGTCTGACCACCCTGGATCCTGTCTGAGAAACCATATTTTTTCACTTTTTTGACTAACTGATTGCAGATTTGTACCAAAATTCCTATATTTTGAAGGTTTTCGATTACAAAATTTTGTTAGGATCCTTAGATTTTCTGAGTTAATGTGAAAGTATGTTCATCAGAATACCTGTTGCTTGCTGCAGTTGTAAAGGTAATGGTGAGAACTGTTACGTTACCTAACTTACTGTTATTTAGGTGGTGCACGTGTTTGTTGGTTTTGTTCAGATTGTTGTTGATCGCTTTAGCACTTATCGAGGATGGTAAATTTACCTCAATTAATGGCTACACATGGAAATTAAGTTGTTCTCTTACGATCTTTCATCGTGTACGTGTTTTGCTTTTGAGCTACAATTGTGATTGAGGAATATTGCCATTTAATAAATTGCTAATTATAGGTTAATGCGACGTTGAAACTGCTGACAATTTTGGAAGAATGGTTGGCAATTTCTTTGGCCCCTCTGTCTTAGAATTTGGCTCTTTTCTGGACTACATTTGGCCCCTTGGCAAAAAATAAACCTGGAAACTGGCATGTGGCCTTCCAGCGGCGTAAATCTTGAAATAGGAAGCTGGTTGACTGCTAAGATTTATATCTAACTGAGCTCTTTACCTCCAAAAGATAAGAGTTGTAAACTTATACACAGGTGTAAGCAGGGGAGGTGAGACAAGTGCAGCGGGCTATATGTAGTTCTATTATCAAGTGTGCTTGACCAACAGTTTTCGGGTGAGTCAAGATGCTGCGACATTCATTGCTTCCTAACGTCCAGTCAGTTGTCAGTAGATTGTCGTAACTTACTTGCTTGGACATTAAACAACGTTGGTGGGTGGGCCAAATCGTAGTTGGCGGCTCTGTGTTTCTGACCGACACGCCTGTGTGTTGCAGATTCGCTGTGAACCCAAGGAGCTGCGATTGTCCCTTTACTGTTTTCGCGATTCTACTGAGTCAGTGCGTTGGAAATATAATCTTGACCACAACTGGCCGTTGTGGCGAGCGTATTTTCCGACGAGACAGGGGTTCGCGCGAGCAGTTTACCCACGCCCTGAAACGGCGGTTTTGGAGCTCATCCGTTACAACGTTTGACGGTCGCAACGTGAGTGCTAGTAGTTTGTTGAGCTTTCCATGACGTGTTTTGCTTAAAGTTTTTTCTATGGATACATAGCATAGTTTGGGAAAAGCAGTGAAATAAACTTTGTTGACTCGTTGTTGTGGTTGGAGCGCATAATGAGCTCATTGAGAAACTTTATCTAATCCGTTTGCGGCGAAATGTAGATGCTGACCGCATTTTTTGGCGTTTGCCGATTTTTTTAACCTTACCTGTGAGACGCAGAAGATAAAACTGTCGTTTGCGAGAAGAGAGTATTTTGTTCATAAAACCCATCGGCAAAGGGCTGCTAGAGTACTGCGAGTTATTTATTTGAGATTGGGGCCTGAATACACCCCTTTTGTCGCGTCTCCACGGTAGCAGTTGTCATAAATATATTCATTTGCACTGCAGAAGAACTGTAGTAGCAAACAAAATATTAGAGATAATAAAAATATATACCAGACCAAAATGCAAACAGTTTTTAAAATATACTTTAAGAATACATTAAAAATACGAACTAACACAGAAAAAATGGTTGAAAGAAATGTTTGACTAAACTATTGAAACTAAATAATTGGTATTCTGAATGGATTCTCGGCCTAAAGGATATTTCACAGACTTCAGAAGGGCTAAAAGAAAGGGTTCGAAAGGACAATTTAATATTACTTTAGTTTCCTAAAAATTTTTGTAGGACTTAGTTCAGCGCTTAATTTCCGTGGGGCAGATTAATTCACAATTTTGCTGATTCAAGTGAAATGCCAACTGCGTGCTGCACTTTTTATGGAAAGGCAGCACTGCGTTTTTGTCATTGCGCAACTTTAGGTTGAATTAGGAAAAAACGGTGTTAGGTTGAATTAGGGAAAAAAGTATATATGCAACAAAGGCAATGTACATGTTATCTTTCCAAATCACTTGATGGTGATATCATGTGTTTTGAAAAATGTAAGATATTTCGTAAAACTGGTAAACACATTCAAATAAGTTGAAAAGCGGGTTAACTGCTGGAAGCAAGTCGGGCTCCCTGTGAAAGTCACTTAACTTCCATGAATTATATATGAGTCATATTATATCATGAATGCGAAATGAGCTTGTGTTTTATGCTTTAGTTGCAGTTTTCTTTTCATTTAATATTTTCTGCTGATCTGCTTATGCCTTCGTCTTACAGTTACAATACGAATTATAAGATCGTAAAACAATAAAAATGGACGTTGGTCGCGTAAAACGGATGATGTTTTCAGTTAGGGTGCAATCAAAGCCTTACGTAGCCCACCACTTGATCATTACCTGTATTATTTAAACCTGCAGTCCTATAATTAAGGAGCGTGTGTGGCCGTGCAGAAAAGCGAGGCTGATGCTCAAGTGTAGCAAACGAAAACAATAACTGACAGGGCTGTTACTGTAACTAAACACGTATATATAATATTATTCATCTCTGGGATTTACCAGAAACATGGTACAAAATACACTTGATTGTTTTTGAGCAGTAACGCGTTTAAGGCTGCACAAAATGAAAGAAAGTATAGACTAGCACTGCTTTCCTTTTTTCACATAAGTCATTTTATCGAAATGGACTTCTGTAAAATTTAATTTATTTATTTAACGACAATCTTGCAGGAGGCGATAGCCTGAATGGTGCTATTTTTTCGTGCTCGTGTCACGTCGAGCTTTCAAAGAAACAATGACACAAGAAAAGTTACAGCAAGCATAAAGAAAAAGGTTGTAGCGAGCACAATCAGAATGTATCTACTCCCTGGATTGTGAATTGCCATTTGCTTTCCAACATTTTCAGGCATCGAGTTAATAAGCTAGTAAAAAGCAAGGAGGATATGGAAACGTGAGAGCGACATGAACTGACACAACCTACAACACTGATGTAAAAACGAACAGCTCGCATAATGGAAATAATTGGATTTGAATTTTATTGGTTTTCACCGTGTGAGCTTTTTCTGCCGATATGGTGCCTTTCTAAGATGGCAGTACAAAGACTGCTCCCAATTTCCAACTATGTCTCTTTGGTTGGTTGAATTCTAGTAGATGTAGCTTCCGTAGTGCCAAGTCAACCCCTTCTGAAATGCTGCAAGCTATATACCCAATATTTTTATTTTGCAGGCATGGAAGAAGCTTATTTTTTATGGAATATTAGCTGATTTCTGCAATAATACGACACCAGCCAACTATACAGGCTTAACGAACACAACTCAGATGTACTTGCCAAAAGCGTATGCTGTTTAAAAAGGTTATTTCTCTGAGTCTGTCTTCTGTGAAGCCATGAAATTCAAAAATCTAGCAAACTTTCTTGGAACAAAAACCAAAAAATGATTTGAAAAAAAGCAAATTGAAAAATCACAAATAAAGTTGAGTAATATGTTTTCAAATATGCAACAGTGCAAACCAGCTGTAAAGTCTTATACGCTCCCTTTAAGCTAACTTGTAAACATCATTAAAATAATAACATTACACAAACTACCGCTTTGGCCGCACTTTTTCACGTTGCTGGGCACCGAGTTTTTGTGGCCATTTCGTAAAAATTATTACAGCAAAAATTATTACAATTATTACATATTTTTATTACATAATAAAAATTATTACATTATTACAGCAAAGAGAGGAGTTGCTTGTTTGTCAACAGATTATTGAAAATGAGTGTGACTCGTACGTTTTCTGTGACGAGTTTGCATCGCGTTTTCTGGTGGTATAGCATTACATAAAAAATTAAACATTCTGCGTCAAGGATCATGGGACACAATCTTAATTGATACTTTGCCTTATGCATCAAGTAGCATCGCATCCCTGAGCTGGGTTCTTTTGCTTGAAAGCAGCTCGTTTTATGCTAAAAAGTTATTTCATATTCCTCTGCCTCAAGATGAAAAAATTTTGAAATCTGCCGTGGTGTCAACCATCTAAGTCCCGCGTGTGCCACTTTTTTTGCAAAGCTTTGCAACGCTATGACTCGCCAGCCGATTGAGCTAGAGAGCTGTTCAAATTCTACGGATTCAGCAAGTCTTATGGTTGAGATCGAAGAAAAAAGTTTTTCGTTTTGGATTTGGTGCTTTCTGGGGTAACGTCATAATGGGGGCATGTTTTTGCGTGTTTGACCAACTTTACCAGGCCCTGGGCACCAACCCAAAGAGCCATTGTTTTGGCTCAAGTTTGTGTGGAAACTAGGCTAAAATACGCGTCTTTATAGCCCTCGATGGACTTGCTAGCATATCTGGAGCCGAAATTATGGTTCAAAAACCTGGTTTTTGACAAAATTCAAAGTTTCACAAAAGGTATAATTTGCCTTTTCAATGCAAACTTTGGCCATCCATAACTGGGCAGCAGTTTGAGCAAGAGACCTGTTCAAACCCTCTAAAGACTCGTGACATCTTGTAGTTTAGAAGAAAAAAAATTATTTTTTAAGATTTGGGTTTGGGGTTTTGAGTCCATGTGATCATGATTGGGGTATGTTTTGTGGTTATTTTGATGACTTCATCATCCGATCCGACGAGCCGATATTGTGGCTCAAAGTTTTATTGGATTCCCGGCTATAATACGAGTCTTTAGAGCCCTTGATTGTGTTTCTAGCGTTTCTGGTTCAAAAGTTATGCCAAAAAATTCCAAATATTTCAGGAACTTCCTAGAGGATTTACCTAATTAACATTACCCTAGAATGTCAATCAAACCCTCTAAAGACTTGTACTATAGCCTAGAATCCATTTAAATGCAGTAAAGCTTTGAGTCACGAAATCGGCTCGATTGTTGAACTCCCACGGGATGTTGATATCATCACATGTTTTGACAGGCTTGTCAAAACATGTCAAAACATCCTGTGGTTATGTAAACATTGCCAAAAAGGCCGAAAACCCACACTGAACATTTTTTAAAATTCTAAACTACAAGACTTTCCATTTCCATAGACGGGTTGAACAGCTCTCTAACTCAATCTGCTGGCGGGTTATGGCCATATAGAATGTGGGTGTAATCCACCCCAGGCTAGCGTTTGTGGGTGCAGCGAAATTTTGTTTTTTGGCCCATAATTTTGGCTCCAGATATGGTAGAAAGTCAATCAAAGGCTGTAAAGACCCGGATTTTGGCCTAGTTTCCAAAAAAACTTGAGCCAAAACAATGGCTCATTGGATTGGCGCCCAAGGCCGGGTAAATGTGGCCAAAGAAACGCAAAAACACCTCC
>Ga0210059_1009672_pt1 | contig 15015 bp, 7 predicted proteins | sample Ectturendosymbi2_FD_188042 | JGI IMG/M metagenome (GOLD analysis project Ga0210059, IMG submission 188042) | Ecteinascidia turbinata endosymbiont from Florida, USA - Sample 2 (SPAdes) (version 2) | ecosystem: Host-associated > Tunicates > Ascidians > Unclassified | place: Key West, Florida...
CAATGACGTTGTCAGTAACTGATGTCGTCTTCAGTCCAGCTGTTCCTTCCGTTTGTTTTCTAACAGTTAAAAAATGATATAAAACGCTATTAAAAATCTTAGCAAATTTGTTTCGGGGAGGGCGGCCTCTTTGGTCTGAATCTTCATGCAACCGTGTGTTTATGACGTTAGGTGCACCGCGTGATTTTACCATCATTTTGCTCCGACCCGCAGCTAAAACGTCGAATCCATCTCTAACGTATATGAAATCGCAACCGATTTCAGTAAGACGCCAAAGCTATATCATCACAGCGCACAGCAGTCGAAGGGTATTTGCGGCTAGGCTGGTCGGCAATGGCAAGGGACAAGACGCTTTTTCTTCGGGCTGTACGAAAGCCCAGAGCACAAGACAAAGGACAATTGTGGCTAAACCACACGCAAGGATATTTGGCCATGTCATAACCAAGGACGGATTTAGGGAGCGCGAGGCCATCTTAGTTTTGGGGCCCCACGCTGGTGTGACCTATTTGGCCGTTTGTCTGAATAGCGTGAAAGAATGACCCTTTTATGTGCTAGTGCCCTTGAAAAATCTATCTTTTGTGGTGCCGACTTTGCTGCTACGATCGCCTCAGATCATTAAGAGAAATGAAAGCCATTCCTACATTCTTCTGAGAACAAAATGGCAATGGGATCTCTTCATGGAATTTATACCTCTTTCATGTAGTTCAGAAGCTCCTTTCGTTAAATTTCAGTGATTTCTAACGTTCGTTTGTAGCAGATAAATTCGATCTTCTGGCAATTATTTTGCCGACGTTTCGCCCACCTATTCAAGTAGGCTTTCTCAGGGCAATGTTTTTTAACCATACATAACATGCAACTTACCAATAATTAGAAACAGTGAGCTGTATGACATACAGAGACAAAAAACGCAAAACTGGCCATCAGGTGACGTAACAGGAAATGGGTGACAGCATGCCACATAAAAGATGCAGAAATTTAAAATAAAAATGCTGGGAAATGATAATGTATAACAACACAATAAATAGAGTAGAGTCTACATAGAAATGCACAAAAAAGTGACCAAGTAAATATTGTGAAGTAGCGATCAAAAAATGTTAAACTTGCGTGGTGAGGGTTAGCAAATCTATAGGCACAAAAGCGGTCAATAAGAAGACAAAACTCAAAGAAGTACGGTAACGGATAAGTTTCATTCACGTTAACATTGTAATAAATAGCTGGAAAGTTTGTGCTTTTATCATTCATGGTGTTAGCTTTTAAATTAATATACAAAGATTCTTAAAAAATGCGTCCATGATAACTATTTACGTGATGTAGAACATGGGCGCAATCCCAGTGGAAACCGTGGCCACTTTCGGCTTCACGTTTTGTTAACGCTGTTTTTTCTGGGTTTTTAAGGATATTTCTAGGTAAGGTGTCCCTGTGGTGTTCTTTTACTCAGGCTTCGTTTCGTTTCTCCAATGTATTTGTGTTCGCAGTTCCCACATGGGATTTTATAGGCGACGCCTCGACGTTTGCTAGCAGGGCGGTATCTTTTCCTGGAGAGGACTGTACTAAGTTTAATTATACGTTTGAAAATAGTTCGTATACGATGTCTTTCCAGAATCCGTTTTAAAGTCTCTCCCAAGTCGGCCATGTAAGGTAAAATGACTTTAGATCTAAACTCAGGTGATCTGTTGTGTTGTTTCTTCTTTTTGTTTTTAAATATCTATTTTGGGTACCCATTCAACAAGAGAGTCCGTTTCACATACTTCAATTCGCTGTTCAGGTCCTGGGCTGTGGAGAAAAGTTTTTTAGTTCGTTCGAGAAGAGTGTTAACCACTGATTGTTTATGCTGCATAGGATGTTCTTATCTAAAGTTGAGGTATCTATCTGAATGGGTTGACTTACGATATACTGCTGAGAGTAAGTGGCCACTTGGCGAAGGCTCAATCAATTGGTCTGAAAACGGAAGGAATCCTTCTTTTTCCTTTTCCGTAGTGAATGGGATGGAGCTGTCTATTGCGTTCAGATGTGTCAAGAATTTAGACAGTTTTGATTTCATCATGATTACAAAAGTGCCATCTGCATACCTTTTCCACAAACGTGGATGGTCTGTAAACGTTTCTAAAGCTCGTGTTTCGATGTTTTCCATGACTAAGTTTGCCAGTACTGATGATACGTGGGAACCCATTGCTGTTCCCAAAACTTGTTTGTAGTGTTTTCCACAAAAAGTAAAGTCAGTTGCATTTAGGCAAATTTCAAGTCCCTCAATTAGGTCGGTGGCTGACAAACTTGTGCGATGACTCAGTTCAATGTAGGCAAAATAATAAAATAATCCCAGAAGATCGAATTTATCTGCTGATTTAAAACCTGGTGGCAAATGCTACGCAACAACATGAGTAGCAAAAAGAACAGCGTTCTTTTGTCGGTTTATTTTTCGGATACCGTATTTATTCGATTGTAAGTTGCGGCTTATAAAGTTTTTATTTCATTATTTCATGCGGCTTATAATCAAAGGCGGCTTACAATCAAGGGGCGGCTTAATATTTTTTATTTCTTTACCTTATGGAAAGGTATAGATACCGCTCAGTCTTTCTTTGGTTGAATTTTGTTGACCAAACTCTCTTTTCGCATTCTATTCTCTTGAGAATAACGTGCACATCCGTCACAGGAAGAAATACGATCAACAGAAGGCAGTTATAGTGGTGTAAACATCATTACCTGGGTTGCCAATTAAACGCGAAACGCGCTACTCTGCGAAAGTATCTCAGAGGCTGAGGTAACTTTGTTCAAGTGCTTCTTACAATCAAGGACGGCTTACATTAATTTGTTAACACCGTTTCGTGCGGATTACGAGCAAAGGCGGCTTACAATCAAGGGGACTAACAATGAAGTGAATACGGTATACATACATTTTCATGCGGGAACGGATTGCCGCCATCGAAAATATCATCTAGTTGTCGACCTGATTAGCTGAACGTAAACTCCTTTGTTATTGTAACCACATATTCTATGGACCAAACAAGCACAATCCATTTAGTGGACACAGAGTTTATTTATGCCCTTTCTAAGCTGTCGTGTTCCAAGCAATACAAAATATAGTGTTTTAATCCTATACGATATAGGCTGATGGCAAACAGTATGAAGACAAGTTTTGCAAAGCAAAGTATTGTCGCAACACCCTCAGCTAACCACATGAAGTAAGCGCAATGTAGACACATTTTTCCAAGTAAAATTTACGCGAAACTGTTCTAGCTTATTCAACTAACATATAGGACTTCAACAAGAAATCTCTGTTTGTGGGCGATCTAGTTCGCAACAATAAAAACGTAGCATCCAATACTGACAATATTGCTACTTAATGGTGTTCTGCAGTGTCTGGCTATCTTGTGCTGTTGCGAGGATTTTGTCAGTGGAATATTGAACATCAAGGAAGTCCTTTCTTTTACATTCGTTTCTTGTAACCATAGGCGTAGCAAGGGCGGACAGGTCATGCTCCCAAATTTATAGTATATCTTGTCATTTTGTGCGTTGACAGGTAGTGTCCTGAACAAAATACTGCTGCCTGTTTCAAGACAAAGAATTTGCCCCAAAAAATATTTTGGGTGCTGGCTACGCTACTGCTTGTAGCCACTTGAATACAGACAGCCTGCACCTCTCTCACGCCCAGCCATGTTTCTAAGTATCAAACCTTTCACACTGCACTTTCTTACTTGATGCTCAATCTTTTGGTGACAAAAATCTCGCAACATCGCAAGACCGCCTGACATTGCAGAGCAGTATTGTCATTCTTTTATTGCGTAGCAAACAATCGTGTTGTTATGGTACTGATAAGAGCCTAGAGTAGACGTTTGCGTTTTCGCTCGTTTCAAAGTAAATTATGAAGTTATGCCTCTGCGCAGTTTCTCAAATTTTAAGTAAATAACGAGTCGTCGTAGGAAGGAGTTGTGCGGGGCCTTAGGCCATGACCTATTTTGCCTATGCGTAAATACGTCACCGGGCACAACACGTACTCACTGTCATAGGCGTAGCTAAGGGGGCATGACCCCAGTCTCCCCTCTAAGGTGCGCAACTGCGCAGTACCACCAGACAATTTGCGCAGTGCTATCTCATTCTCGCGCACTTCCAACATTCCAAATTCAATACTGTATATATATATATATCGCATTGCCCTTTTAACGCTTGGAACGCTTCACTGGTTGCGTGTCTGCATGGTGGCGCAGTTGCATGCGCTTATTGAGCAACAAAGCAAACATTTGCTCAGTATAGAATTTTGTTAGAAGGAACACTGCATGCTTCCCCACATTTTTAGCATATCCAATCATTATGTGCTTTGATAGGCGGTATCCCAAACAAAATATAGTTGCTCGCCTAAAATCAAACAGTTTTCCCCCAAAACAAATTTTTTGGCTCCCCCCAAAATTTTGGGCTGGTTATGCCACTGCTCACGGTACAGAATTTCTCGAACACGCAATACACAGAATGCTTCAGCTGAGCAACAACTCGAAGTTCACAAACGTTAATCGGCCACATACACAATGGACACAAACATAGTTTACGATAGGAGTCTCAAACACGCGGCCCGCGATGCTTTTTGGGAATTTTCGAATAATTAACATTTAAGCTATTTAGTTTATTCACCAGCGTAAAAGTGCTCGGCCAGCGAGTGAACAATTTCCTTGAACTTGAACAATAAATGTAGTGAACAAGGAATGTAGAGACGGCTGTAGATAGAAATGACATGCCTGTAACCTTTCGCAGGACATAAGATGTAAAAGCTGTTTTTAGTAAGGTTCAGGTACCCCCACTGTTGCAACAGCGTCACAATGCGCCCCTCGGGTTACTTCCCCTCGGATCAATTTGAGTTTGAGACCCCTGGTTTAAAAATTGCATCACTACGCAGATTCGTGCGAAAGTCCACAAATTAACGAGAAATGATTCCCAGGGTAACGTTCAATGCTAGGTTACAGCTGTCATATGTCAATTCACAAATCCTCCGACCAGAAACAGCGAAACAGATCATTTGGAAACCTTTCAAACACATGCGTTTTGAAACTTTTCACAGTCTCACCATTTTGAAACTATATGTGCGACATCAAGTTTTACTGAGAGCAGTGGGGGAGCTAGCACTCATAAAGTTTTTCAATGCGTAACTGACAACATTTTGCCTATTCTGAGACCTCACAAATTCCGCGCTTCCGCAGAACTACAGCTTCGTATTCCCAACAGAAATTGCTTTCAGAATGGTGGCTTATCAAACATATGTGCAAATTTACTGACAGCTGGTACGGATTTCTCTAAGTTGGACTGTGCAACCACTAACAGCTCGTACGTTGTTTTCTCTTATTTGCTCAGTGCCATCAAACTTTGTGGTGTTGTTGGCATGACGTGGACAAATAACAAGCAGGCTGTCGGTGATGAGTTTTTGTGCACGTGACATGCACTGACCAACGAGCGGAGAGTAAAGCAATGGGTTCACGGCACTGTTTATTGGAAGAAGAAATCCAGCGCTTGCAATGTAAGCATTGGTGGGTAAAGGCACCCCTGCAATATTCAAGTAGGCCATAATGCAAACTGGAATCCAACAGAAAAAGTCAGTCAGCAAAAGTCTAAAAATTCTTTTTTGCATATTTTCATTCCGATTTTTCTTAGATATGGAAAATTTCGTGACAGTGGCTTTCTTGTAAACAATTACATAGACGACCACCATGTAGATGAAGAGCAAGAAATTAAGTGTTATGAGAAAAATGGAATATTCCCAGGCACTTTCTTTGGTATCAGCATAGAAACGTGGCATACAAACACTTGTTTGAGAATAAAACCCAAACTCCGCTTTTATTTTATTGTATTCAAACTTATCTAAAATTGTCTCCTTGACTTTGAACCAAGACTGCAGTGTGAAACTTGAGCCAGAAACTTGATTGGTTATGGTGATTAGTTCATGTTTGGAAATCGTATCAGATTTGAAGAAATGGTTGGGAAACCAAACTTGAGACACAAAATAACCAGATTTTGATTGAATCCATGGAAGAAAGGCAAAAAGTAAAGAAAACCCCCAACATAAACCTCCAACGAGAACGATCCATTTGAATTTCATGTTACGGGCCAGGAATGGTTTGTAAATTGAAACCAGTCGGAAGGTGGACATGGATGCCATAATGAAAGCAGATGCTTCTGATGATAAAATTGCAACTGTGCCAAGTATCGTGCAACGATTGCTTGACCTCCACTCTTTATCAACAAAACAATAGTGTCCTGAATATTTCACACTTTGAAAAACAACTCCTAACAAATACACGCCCATTAAAAAGTCAGAAATGCTAAGGTTGAAAATAAAGAAATTATTTGGTAATTTTACGAAACTATTGCATTTGTCAACAGAGGTATTGCTTTTATTGTCAAAAACCATCTCTATTAATGTTGGAATATTTACGGCTAGATTTCCAATCAACGCCATAAAACCCATGATCCAAAACAATGAGCGAAGAACAGGATTGGCGATCATTTCATTTGTATTTGAAAATAGAGTTTGGCATTCGTCTGAACCTTTATCGCAGTCTTTCATACCATTTTGAACAAGCTTATGGTCGATTGATATTGGTTTCCCACTTTCGCAGTAAAATCTTTTCTCTTTGCACAGTTGACGATTTTCATCTTCTCCCTGGTCGCAGTCTTTAATTCCATCACAAACAAACTTTTTGCTGATGGAAATGGCGCCTCCAGCTGCTGTGCAGTTGAATCGTTTGTTCAGACAATCGGTGCTAGTTTCGTCAGAATGATCGTCACAGTGGAATATGCCGTCACAATAGTAACGTATGTCGATGCTGACCATTCCTTTACTTTTGCATGGAAACCTCATCGGACAGTTTTCTTCCACTTTTCGATTGCATTTGTCTGAACCCACCACGTTAATATATCCATCACACACAAGGTTTCCAACCAACCAATGGCGACTTTCATTTCCACACTTATCATCACAAAACGACGGTCGAGATTCACACTGTGACTCGCATTCGTCTTCCATTCCCCCGCACTCTGGCCTGTTGTCACATCGTGTGGCAAGTGCAGTGATGAGGTTGAGGTTAGTCGCATGTATGGCTGAACACCGCATTAAACCACTGGATCGCTGTTCGTGACGACAAAACCTTCGGTTGATTTGTTCTTTGCATTCAAATGAAAAATTGCACAGAACATTGTCCATGGCCACACATTCAGTGGAACTATTGCAATGCATCTGGCCTGGGGGACATCTTGACTTCTCACTACCAATAAGTGCTTGTGCAATTGATTGATTGGAACACAAGAGTTCATCAGAACCATCAAAACAGTCGATATTTCGGTCACAAACCTGTTCTGGTGAGATAATGAGTTTTTTATCCAAGCATAAAAAACATCGCAACTCGCCATCTTTGAAACATAAATCTGAACCATCTGCGCACTGAGACGTGGAATCGTAAAGATTTTCCTGCGGCAAAACACAAATGCTTTTTCTTGACTTTCCTGAACATCGAAAACCAAAGTTCTGCTGTTGTTCGTCGCTCCCATCATCACATTGCACTTTTGTGTCGCAATAATGGGCATTGTCGATGACGTGCCCGTTCTCACATTGGAAGATCTCTCCCAGACATTTTCCACACAGAGATGAAATGCAGATCCATTTGGTTGATAAGTTCAGGTGATGGAATGATGGGTTGTTCATGTGGCACGTTGTAGATTTTTCATTAGAATTTTGCAGCAAAAACATTTTGTTTTCATTCGTTGAACATCGATTAACTACAACCTCGCAATTTTCGCACCAAACTTTCATTGCTTCGCATGGTTCGTCACTGCGGCTTACTTTGCAGTCATTTCTTGCGTCGCCAATCCAAACGTTGGGAATGCACTTTCCATATGTGATACAATTGTCATTACTTGGAATGCATCCACACTTATGACCCTGGGTCGCACAACATACAAACTCGTCATATCCACCTGTCATGTCTATTTTTCCATCATTTACTTTCCACCTTTCAACGCACTCATCGTTTATACAATAAAGGTTTGTGTTTAAACAAAACTTTTCATCCGACCAATCACCACATAGGTTGTAACCATCGCATAATTTCGATTGTCCGACGCAGCCCAACTTTCTCCCTGCACAGCCATCATCAGATTGGTAACAATCACATTCGAACGGTCTGTACGAAGGACAATCGCACATTTTCTCGTCACTGTTGTCAGGACAGTCATATTCACCATCGCATATGATCTTTGACTTCCATGATGACCCATTGCACGTTGGTGAAGGTTTGAAACCCACAAAGTTACCTTTTTCAAAATATTCACGAAACACACTTAAAATAGGTCAAGTAAAAAGTGCTGGTTAAAATGAAATGCAAAAGAGCCAAAAGTTACAAAGAAATAAAAAACAAGCAACATTGCATTATTCATGCTTCAGCCAAACAATATTTAACATGGTATATGAGGAAAGTCGACCAAAAAGAAATATGTTTTATTTTACAAATAAATGTTTCAAAAATAAATACGTTTTATCTTACAAATAAACGCTTCAAAAATAAATACGATTTATTTTAGAAATAAATTTTTCAAAACTAAATATGTTTCATTTTACAAATAAATGTTTCAAAAAAATGTGTTACACATTATAAATGCTTTGTTTTATTTTAATTAAAACCAAATGTTTATTTTATATTTCTAATGCTTCAGCCAAACTCGCAAACAGGAGGGCAGGAGGGAACTGAGCAAATTCATCCGTGAAATTTTCAAAAACATATTTAGTTGTTAACGACTAAAACAAGTTACAATCATTTCGCACCCACCAAAAATATCAGCTGGTTACGGCCCTAGTTTCAGCGATAACATTTTGATACACGATTAAGGTAACAACTGCATTACTATAGGATTATTTCAGTTGAAATGTTCCGAATCTGAAATCCAAAATCCCCATCACGTCATCTTTTCAGGACAATGTATTTTCTTAAAACTAAACAAGTAGGGGTTAAGCATTGGCGCCGAGCACGGGAGTGCCACTTTGGTCGGGGTGCGGCACTGCCACCAATTTTTCATCTTTTGATTCAACTGTTTTTTGTTAACAGAACAAGGACATTATTCGCAAATGTAGTAGGGAAACTTTTTCAGATAGTTACGGAATAGAACACTTAAAGTCGCAACCCAAGTTGAACCAGTTCTACTGTAAGTTGTACTGCAGAGAGAAGCACTATCTCCGATGTATGCGACTTTTGCAAAGACAATGTAAACGACGAATAGTTGCACAGAAAAATCCAGCAATTTTTGAACCACAGCTGCGGAGATGTCGTAAAAAATGACACAACTCCAGCTCCGGTTCTGGAGCTCTTCTTTTCATGAACATAGCTCCGGCTCCAGCTCCGGAGCTCTTGGTTTTCATGAGTGTGGCTCCAGTTTCGGAGCTCTCTTTTATCATAGCATGGATCCGTCTCCGGCTTCTGTTCGTTTTTACACATTAATACAGTGATTCCCAGACGCCGTGCCGCGGCACGGTACCGTGCCGCGAGGACTCCTCTACCGTGCCGCGAAGCGACAGTGTTGCGGACAAACTATGGTGTTGCGGGCAAGCATAAGGTTTCCTAAGGGTAAAGCGACTGTTAGCCTACCTGGTGCTTGTACTTGCTGACTTCTAGTTTCTCGTTTGTGAATTTCGTTTCTTATTGACTGTATTCTGCTAGCTCATTAGGTAAGACTGGTTGTTTTTTTAACGTAAGTTGAGCGCGAGTGTCGCCTCGAGTCTGAACAACGATCTGCGGACCCACACTTGCACGCCGCTGAGTTCATGGATAAGTTTATCAAGAGAAAATTTGATAGTGACAAAGGTGAGTCTTCGGAAAATAAACAACTATCAAGATCTGAATCGATCAGTTGGAAAAAAAGCAAATTTTCGCCGGTTTTACTGTGACGATTGTATAAAAATTGGATTTCACTGGACTGGAGATGAAGAAATGCCTATAGCCTCGCTATGTGTTGTTTGCGGTCAGAAGTTGTCCATTGAAGCAATGGTTCCAAGTAAGTTGAAAAGACACTGCATTACCAATCATTCTAACCTTCAAACTAAAACGATCGTTTATTTCCAAAGATTGTTGCAAGCTAATTCAAGGCAAAGTAAATATTTCAGAAAGCAATGATTGTGTCAGAAAGAGTTCAATCAGCTTCATATGAGGTGGCAGAAATTATTGCACTTAAATCAGAGTCTCATGAGCCTGCTGAATCAGTGATTCTTCCAGCATGCCAAAAATGGTCAAAGTTACGCTCGGTTATAAAGCCGAACAAGAAATTAGCAAAATTCCTCTTTCAAACTATACTATTCAGAGAAGAATTATTGACCTTTCAGACAACATTGAACAAAGTGTAATGGCCAAGCTTGTCAGTTCGCTTTACAAATCTATGAATCTGTCATTAGCAACCAGGCACAATTAATTGCATTTTCACGTTTTATCGAGGAAAGTGTGATAGTTAACCAATTTCTTTGCTGCAAAAATTCACCCTCTAATACAAAAGGTCAAGATGTCTTTGAAATTAATACAACATACCTCAAAAAGCATGGCTTATCTTAAGATTCTTGCGCAGGAATATGTACCGTTGAAGCACCAACCATGGTAGGTTTCATAAAAGGCTTTCTATCTCTTGTGGCAAAACGCAATCCTACTATTGTGCGAACTCACTGTTTTTTACACAAGGAAGTGTTAGTTGCAAAGATAGTACAAAACGAACTAAAAGAAGTGTTGAGTGAAGTGATCGAATTATTGAATTTCATTAAAACTTGTACAGTGAAGTCCAGAATCTTTGAATTGATATGCAAGGATATGGATTCTCAATACGTTCGTTTGCAGTTGCACACTGGAGTAAGATGGCTGTCAAAAGGGAAGGTGCTATCTCGTGTTCATGAACTTCAGAACGAACTTCCAACTTTTTGTGGGACAAAAGGGCATGAGCGGTTTTGTAAACACCTTAGAAATGATTTGTGGTTGTCCAGATTGGAATATTTAACAGAGATATTTGAGCAGCTCAATAGACTGAAGAGCAGCATGCAAGGCAGAAATGAAAATATTCTTACTTCGACGGATAAATTAATTACTTTTACGAAAAAAATTACTTTATGGAAGAGCAGAGTGAAGGCAGGTACTTTAGACATGTTTCCATAAGTACATAAAACCTGCGTGAAGGAGATGATTCCCGTCATTGTTGAGCATTTGACGTGTTTTGGAAGGAGAGTAGAAGAATATTTTCCCTCAAGCAGTGTTGATGAATTTGATTGGATTCGTAATCCTTTAGTGAAGTTGAGAGACTCTTCTAACTTTGCAATGTGTGAAGAGAAAGAATAGGCATCCCTCTCCAGCGATCGTGGACTTAGAATTAACAACGCGGAGCTTACACTGGACGCTTTTTTGTTTTCTATTATGCAACAGTATCCATCCATTGCTAAGAAAGCCATCAAATTGTTGCTGCAGTTTTCTACATCCTACGTGTGTGAACTTGGGTTTTCTATCCTAAACAATATTAAAAATATAAAACGTGAGAAAGGCTTCAGAGCGTTGAGAAAGAATTGAGGGTATGCCTCTCACACATCCGACCTAATATTGCAGCAGTAGTACAAAAACCCCAAGCTCATGTTTCACACTAGTTCTTGCACCATTTCAAAGTGGATGTGGAAGCTTCATTTACGTAAGTAAAATTACATTCGTAAGTTAACTTTTAAATTGTCACGCGACCACTTGACACGCCGGTAAATGTAGGATTTAGTGTTCTTCATGATCATTTCTCTATTTTTAACATCACTCAATATTTTTTATATATAAAAAATGCAAAAATTCTGGATGTATATTGCCATTTGCAAATATTATTTCAAATGAACTTGGGAGCAGGTATCTGATGTGCAAAATGCATTATTAATATTGGGAAATACAGTGATTTTTACAACAGGGGTGCTGCGAAATTTTTTCAGCCTTGAGACTGTGCCGCCATGCAAAAAAGTTTGGGAACCACTGCATTAATATATTCAATTGCCTTAGTGTGCCTCAAGTTGAATCGAAAATTAATTGTATCAAGTACACGTATACCAAATGATATTACAGTAAGTCTTCAACCACATTTACCTTTAAATGGAAACTGAAGAAACACCTCCTACATGATAAAGATACACAATTATGAACTTTTGCAACATTTCACTTATCCAGAACCAAATTCTGTAAATTCTGTATTTTGTACTTCTGTGTATTTTGTGTATATTCACTTTTCGCATTGTTCTTCCCTGTGCACATCCCATTCTTTTCAGCATGAAAGCACACTCCATAGTTTTTTTGTTTGTTTTTTTCTTCTGTACCTCATTGATTTGCTTTTGTTCCTTTTTTTATATTTTGTTTAAACATATTATTAACCACACCAAATTCCTTCAATTAAATGTGATCCACTCATCTGTGTACATAGGCATGCTCTTTCATCGGTACATTTTCTTCACCATGTTCTGTGGTTGTTTGTTTTCCTAATTGTGCTTATTTCACTCAAATGTTGTTTTACAACACTTCTCAATAACTGAAAAACAGGGTTGGTTGAATAGATGACCGCTGTGGTCCCTCATCAATCCTGTATGACACAGCACCCCTCTTTGTTTACACTGATCAACCATTGCGTCATTGCACTTTAATTTGCTCTAATGTTCACTATTGTGGTTGGCTTGCTCAGTGCAGTGGCTTCTTGTAGTGCTCCTGTTTGTTGGCTCAGTCATATGAAACAACAAACCATTGTCCAATATACCAAACTTTCATTAGTAATTTAATCTAGTGGGTTTTTACAAGTGGCGCTCTTAAAATGAGGAAAGAAGCCAAAAAAACAACAATCACAAGTTCAGACGATTCAGAGAACAGTTCCTGGCAGAAACGTGACTCAAGATAGCGGTAATATAAACAAATTCTGGAAAGGCAGTCGCTGGTTTTGCCGTCAGTGTCTGAGGTCCTTTTGTTATTTCTTACAACCAGAATCAAGAAAATGGCTGTTTGCAAATCTGCATTTGTGTCCGAGCATTTACACACAGATCAGTCCCAATTGATCAAGTGTTTTGCACTCGTTGCATGTTTTGACTGTTGCAGTCTTGGCGATTCCAGCTCACAACGCTGCCCGGGGAAAACATGCAAGGACCGCAAAACACATAGTGAATTACCTCTCTCGTGTTCTTTCTGACATACACACATTTGCATTAACACAAATTCAAAGATGTGTTTAAAAGCCTTTTGTTCAAAGAAATAGTGCGATTTCTAGCAAGAACTTCTCTTTTGACCTATTAAAAATAGCTGAAAACGTCTGATTTCTTATCTTTTGCACTCATAATAAGCAGTGATGAACCACAAAAGGAAGCACAATTCAACCTGCAAAACTTAGGAGAAAATAAGACTGGTTACCGTGTTGAAAACATAAAATTTGTTTCCACAGATGAAAACCTCAAAAAAAGTTCCTTCCGTTTATTTGTTTACATTTTTTTTATACCCTCCTGAAAATTTACTGCTATGCAAAGCAATGCTAGTTCTCTACCGATTAGTTACAACTTTCATGTTATGCTGCTGTTAGAAAACGTAATGTTTGCTATCAAACTTTGCCAGTAATTTGGTAAACCTTGCTAGTAAGCCTAATGGTTTCTAATAAAAATTCCTACTTTACAATGGTGTGCCATGCATTTCACATTCAGGTCTGCAATGGCATAATATCACCTGGATCGCTATCGTTCGACTTTTGTCACGTTAACGATATCGTCGGGTGTGCCAGACCCGGTTTTCAAAAATAAGAAAAATATATTTTCCTTCAACTGCAGTTTGTCACAAAAACTACACTGAAAATATAAGTTTCACTGAGCAGTTTGAGCACTAACAAAGTTACTTTGTACTCTAATATCATACGATTTTTTATGAAAAGGTAAGTAGACCAATATAGCGAAGGTGTCATATATGCCTGAACTGAATTGCTCATAAACAAAAAATTGTGGGCGTGAAGAACTTCTCCTGTTATATACTGCTAACAGGACCGTAGAAGCATGCGCTGAGTGAGTTTCAGCTCTTTAAAGCGACCTGGCGCTTAGCCCCCTCTAACCATAACTTGGATTCAGCGTATGTAAGTCACCTCACACTAACCATAACGTCGGGTCTGCTGGACCCGAACTCAACTCTCTTTGCAAAATCGAAGAGAGCGAGGATGACAGCAAGCGTACCTTTTAACATGTCACACAAAAAAATAAAGCTACTGAAGCGTGGAAAACACTCCGACGTGTGCTTATGTAGTTTCACGTGGGTGACCTCATTTGACCCGGGTCTGCTAGACCCACGATAGTATTCCAGGGTCATACTCCCTGCTAACAGCATGATTACACAGCTACGAAAGCTACGGATATTATATACCTACTCATTATAGCTCAGTTGTTTTTAGATCGCTACATTACTACAGATCCGGTTTGATCATTCTGACTAGAAAGTAAGATGTTGTGGTAGTTAACGTTTTTCTTACCTCTACTGCACCACAGTGATTCTCAACCATTTCGCTGAAGGGAGACAAATCCATACCAACGATTTTGTTAGAGAGGCGCACTAAAAAACTTTGACACAAAACAATTAACACGTTTTGTTTAATTGCACTAACGAAGTCTGTCACTCAAAATATTAGAGGTACTGTATTACTGAATGACTGCTAAAAGCCGCACAAAGGGTGCATTGGAGCCGCATGCAGCTCTTAGAACAGTGTTTGAGAACCATTGTTCAACAAGTAACACCACGCCTGCCAGCTACGATGCCACAGCCATTAGCGATGATTAAACCAAGGGAACATCAAAGGCTTTTAGATCCATTTTTGCAATCTGGTGTCATAACTCGAAACAATCGCGCTTAGTTGTGCTATCAAGAACACTATTTTCGGAAAAGTAAGTTTAGCTTGCAGTAAATTTGGCAAAACCGTTAGTACCTAGGAAGGGACACGGAGCCGGAGCTACTTCGCAAACGGTCATAGCTCCAGCTCCGGTCCTAAATTTTA
>Ga0210059_1009673_pt1 | contig 15014 bp, 12 predicted proteins | sample Ectturendosymbi2_FD_188042 | JGI IMG/M metagenome (GOLD analysis project Ga0210059, IMG submission 188042) | Ecteinascidia turbinata endosymbiont from Florida, USA - Sample 2 (SPAdes) (version 2) | ecosystem: Host-associated > Tunicates > Ascidians > Unclassified | place: Key West, Florida...
GGGCGGGCAAAAAATCTCAACCCGCGCAGGACTCTATTTTGCACCAAGTAGTCAAACAGGTTAACAGATATCAACCGTCCTGTGCTTTGACATAGGCAATGGTTAAGAAAACGCATCGGATTTATCTATAATCAAAACTATAAGAAGCCAGAATAACACTCGTTAAAAGATTTATTGAGTTGAAAATCTTTTCAAAAAACAATGTGAAAATTCGTTTCAGGATTTTCAATTCCCGATATCCAAAATGCACCAGGAGAGTTGAAATGGACAAACATGCGAATATTCGTAATGTTCCTTACTATTTTGTCAAGAGTTTGAAGCATATAAAGAATTTTTACAAAATTAGTGCAGAAGCAAAGTTCACAAATTCTGACCTGTGTTTGAGTATCAGAACCAACAACATTTTAACTTGTGGCATCAGATGAGATTCCTAAAATCTGATAGCAATCCACCTCAATAGACATGGAAGTTTGTCAAGTTTCATTCCAAGCGAAGCAGTTTAGCTTTCTTACATTTCAGGCTGATTAAATGTCGCGAACATGCGGTGATCAGCACATTGTGATGAAGTTTTTGTAACGCTGTGTTTCCGTTACTTCAAAATTTACAAATGGTTTAAAGCTGAGCGCAGTTACAGTCATGAGATCGGAATTGAGCAAGCTGCATGCGATACAATAAATAATGAAACGATAGAGGAACAACAGGAAGGCAACGGAAAGTCACAATTATAATGAAAAATGAAAGATGACCTCGCCGAGGAAGTTGTCATGCGCAAGAATAGCAATGCGGTGAAATGTGATTGGTCGACACGTGAGTCAAGTTCACTCTTGTCAGCACTGAAAGGAAACGGTGGCGTGCGAAGCTATTGTTTCAATCTGCGATTATTCGAGAAGCTTCGTTTAATTTACATTTGTTTCAACGAGTCGCAAACCGCATGAGACCAAAGATGCTGTAAATTGATGTGCATAACAACGTCAGCAAAGTACCTCACTTCAGATGTGTGTCCAACAGGATGTGCGTCGAACGACCTCCATCCAAGAGTCATCAATCATCTGAACTTCCATCTGAGCCAAGTTTAACTTTCGCTAGCGCATTGTTCGCAGTGACGTAACGGGTTTCAGCTGCTTGTTTCTGGTTCGATGGAATGTGTGGAGTCGACTGCAGCAGCAAAGTTGACCGAATACCATGAAATCCCAGGACTTGGCATTCTTTGCAATAAAAGACAAAAGCTTGCAATGGTCACTTTTATTGAATTGTGTAGATGAACAAGGTATAAATTTTATTGGTAAATAATTTTCTAAGTCTCCTGATAAAGATTAAACATTACAAAAACCCGATTTCCTGAAATGATGAATAGGTTGTTCAAGTTATTACAGACAAAAGCAGTTTAAGAATTTAAGTTTAAGAACAACTGTCCTAAGCATCTTAATGCAGTATACGAAGAGTTTTTGTTAAACTTCGACCTCTATAAATATTATTACACGCACACGGTCGCACACATTTTTATTGAACTCAGGGTTGTGCACCTCTGCCCTGAAACATACTGAGTGCTTGTGTTAGATATTGTTTTGGATATCCATAGATCTGAAAGAAACGTCTGAAACGTGTTTCTGACCTGGATAGGAGTAGAATGCATGGTTCTTATCACACTTTGAAGTGAAAACGCAAGACTCAAGATAGGAGTCTCATGAATTGATGAATGACAATCACCTTTCCGTAGTTTGACATTTTTTATTGTAGTGTGTAACGCTTCTTTACAACGTTGTTGCCTACATGGAAAGCATAGTTATTGCTGGAACGACAATTCTAACATGAATGAAAGGACATTTCCTATGACATTATCCGGATTTTAGGTAGCTCTGCTGGATTTCATGTAAAACGATCTCACATTATAATCGCATCATAGATCTCACTAAGCTGGAAGCATATTGCCCTAAAATGGATTTAACGTCACTCATAAAGGCATAATTTCTATCTATTGTTAAATACCCTTTCACATATTTCGACATTGCACTAGGAAGTAAATTTGAAGTAAACAGCATCAATCCCACTAAAACAAGTCGAGAACTGTGCTAATGAAAGCGACTGTTGTTGTGATTCCCTAATCTGAGTGAAGGATGGTGATTCTCACGGGGGAAAAAATAATGGAACAGTATCATTACTACAAAATAGTAGCATTTGGTACTATTCAAAAATAGAAGCTGGGTAAAAATTCGGCGCGCAAATCTTGAAGTTCAACACAGTTTTAAGCATTGTTTGGTTAGGAGTACTTTTTAATATCTGTTTCGACTTTGATAGGCACCAAAAAGGGGCGCACTGATATCAAAGGGAGGACATTCAACGGGGCGAAACAGAAGTTTGGGGGCAAGGTGCCCAAACCTGCTCTCTGTATCCGCCAATTATTTGAAGCATGCACAATTTTCTGCAAAAGTAGTACTGATTCAATGTTCACAGATTCTGACCTGCGTTTGGGCATCAAAACCAACAGCCATTGCCATACCTGACCTGCGTGCAACTCCTCATAGTTTGAGATAGAGCAGCATTGCAATGAAACTGATCCTGTATATTGCAGTGAAACTACAATAGCTGGAAAAAGTGAAGCACACAAATATTTCGTTCAAGCAAATCAGCTTTCAGCTTGAATGTCAACAGCTTGAATGTCAATGTCAAATCAGCTTGAATGTCAACAGCTTAATTTTCACAACTTAAGAAATTGGCAGGCAATTGCGCAGAAAATTTTTATACCTTCAAGTACTCGTGCACCACTGCTCCTTGTACAAGGTAGAGCAGTACTCTAATGACACTGATCGTGTATGTTGCACTGAAAGGACAATGTCTGGTTCTACTCATAATTTAAAACTTCCACTCACAATTTTGTCCAATTTAATCAACAAAACAGCTGCGAGGATTTCTCAAAGAATTCTCATTGAATTTTACTGTTTGCAAAACAAAAATTTTGAGTATTGGACTCAAAGTTGTGGATCCGGAGGTCGAGCATTTCTGGATGGCTGGAGATAGAAAAAATTTTGGATAGTGGAACTGAAGCCTGAGATTGGGCTTGTTCCAGTTCCACAGACACAGTTGCTGGGCAAACAAATTGCACAAATATGACGATGGCTTTCAGCCTTCAATGGACCAAATGCTTCTGAAGCTGGAGGCAGAAATTTTAGACGCCTGGAGCTTGAGCCTGAATATTGTGTTCCAGCTGTACAGTCCTGATCAGAACCAACCACATTTCAACTTGTGGTATCAGATGAGATTCAACAAAACTTGATAGCGGTCCATCCCAATGCAGATGGAAGACTGTCAAGTTTTCATTCCAAACATCACACCTTTCTTACTTTTGACTGTCCTGTTTTTTTCCGGAGTCCATTTGTCTGTAAGATACAAGTAGGTTAAAAGAACTACATCTTCGTTGTCACGTTGAGTTTTAGGTTGATTAAATTTCGCGAACATGCGGTGTTCAGCACATTATGATAACATTGCGAAGTTTTTGTAACGTCATGTTTTCGTTACTTCAAAATTTACAAATGGTTGAAAACTGTGCGCAGTTGCAGTCATGAGATCGGAATTGAGCAAGCTGCATGCGATACAATAAATAATGAAGCGATGGTAGAACAACAGGAAGGCAATGGAAAGCCACGATTATAATAAATAATGAAAGATGACCTCGTCGAGGAAGTTGTCATGTGCAAGAATAGCAATGCGGTGAAATGTGATTGGTCGACACGCGAGTCATGTTCACTCGTGTCAGCATTGAAAGGAAATGGTGGCGTGCGAAGCTCTTGTTTCAATCAGGCGAGTATTGAAACTTCGTTTAATTTACATTGGTTTTAACGAGTCGCAAAGCGCAGGAGACCAAAGATGCTGTAAATCGATATGCATAACAACGTCAGCAAAGTACCTCACTTCAGATGCGTGTCCAACAGGATGTGCGTCAAACGACCTCCATCCAAGAGTCAGCAATCATCTGAGCTTCTATCTGAGCTACGTTTGGCTCCATGTTGATGTTTGCTGCAGTCAGAAAAGTTGACCGAACATGATGAAGTCCCAAGCGCTTGACATTCGCTGCAACAAAAGAGAGAAAAACTTGTTATGATCATTTTATCTTGACTTTTGCAGATGAACAAGGTATAATTGTTATTGGCAAATAATTTTCCAAGGATTGAAATGCAAAATCTTGAAGTGATCAACACGCTGGTAAAATATATTTTTGCAAAATTTATGGAGCAGTGGCGTATGGTGGTCATTGTTTCTGGGTGTTGGCTGTTTGTGACATCACAATACTACACCATATACACGTTTATTAATCAACGTTTTGGCTAAGTATTTTGAAACAATATCCATATTATACTACACGTCTTGCCCCTATTCGTTGCTGCACAATTTTATGTGTCATTGTATTGACTATAAACTGTCAGTACTCGGAGTTAGGATAACGGATCAAACTACACTGAACGTTTCAACTGCAGACGTTTCAAGAAAGTGGTAAACGGGCTCAGTTGACTTTATGATCGACGTGATCCCTCACATTAGCATACGGACGGGGGGAGCAATGTGCCATGACCCCCCTCAGACCCTAAAAATAAAAAATGTATGAACAGTATTCAGCAGTGTATACTGTCAGTATTCGGCAGTGTATACTGTCAGTATTCGGCAGTGTATACTGTCAGTATTCAGCAGTGTATACTGTCAGTATTCGGCAGTGTATACTGTCAGTATTCGGCAGTGTATACTGTCAGTATTCGGCAGTGTATACTGTCAGTATTCGGCAGTGTATACTGTCAGTATTCGAGAGTGTATACTGTCAGTATTCGACAGTGTATACTGTCAGTATTCGGCAGTGTATACTGTCAGTATTCGGCAGTGTATACTGCCAGTATTCGGCAGTGTATACTGTCAGTATTCGGCAGTGTATACTGTCAGTATTCGACAGTGTATACTGTCAGTATTCGACAGTGTATACTGTCAGCATTCGGCAGTGTATATTGTCAGTATTCGGCAGTGTATACTGTCAGTATTCGGCAGTGTATATTGTCAGTTTTCGGCAGTGTATACTGTCAGTATTCGGCAGTGCATGCTGTCAGTATTCGGCAGTGTATACTGTCAGTATTCGACAGTGTAGACTGTCAGTATTCGGCAGTGTATACTGTCAAAACCATTCTGAAGTTTAGGTGTACGCGAATGGCTCCAATAAATTTGTTTCAAGTCGATCTTGATCAATCAGGGAATTACTTAATGTACTGTTATGTGAAGGACACCTGTGCCCCCTTTGTACCTCTTTCAAAGGGCAGTGCCCCTTTAATGCACCCCCGTTCTGGCGTCCCTGGTTGTAAGTCGAGTCGGGCTTAAATTTGTCAAAATATTTTGGGCCGATTGCAGGCCTGCACACAAAATTTTTTTTTTATGACACTAAGAGTAAGAATTTTTTTCTTCCGTGACGTGCAGTTGTTGTTCTCAACGCGGTGATTTTTGTGAGTGAAGTGATGGCGATTTTTCTTCAGCTACAGTAATTCTACTTGCAAACACAGCTGCGTTCGGTTGTTATCTGCTCGGATCAGTCTCACACACTTTTTGAGAAGGCGACGGCAGTGAGGAAATTAGCACGCGATGGCGTTGCTTCGAAAAGATCAATCACTTACGCGATTCTTGGTTTGTTTTAAGAAACGATGGCCTATAAACCGGCATTTCATCCCTATAGCGCTATTCTAGATAGTTCGTTTTGTAGCACCATGTCGCAATCCTTGATAGTTTCGTGATAGTTTTTCTTCTTGAGAAACATTACATTCTGTAGCATTACCATTGACAAACAAGTTATGCACATATCTCACTCACTTGAATAAATTTGGCATTCGGCCTAAATCGCGCTTCAAAAATATATTTCGGGCTCGGGCCAGATTCGGGCTTAAAATGAGGCCGTTTGAAGCCAGCACCTGCCCCCCATGGGACTTTTGGCACATGAAAGACCCAGGCGTGAAGTCGTCCCACACTGTGACTTAACAACTGAATTGACGACATGAGAGAATGAACTATCAGACTAAAGTCAACGCATCAATCAGAGCCAGTTAACAGTTTCTCACTGTACAAGTATTTTATTCGCTCAAGCGGCAAAAACTTATAACTCACACAAATATTAAAAGAAGACTTTTGTTTCGCAAATACTTTTTCAATGGACAAGTGGCAAATGTGACCACGAACTTTGGTTAATTTCAGGCTCATGACACCATTTTCCTTTACTTGACCAAAGTTTTTTAGAAGAGTTAAGAGTTGCCCCGAATAACTGAAAAAGACAAACGTGCACGTTCGTGAAATTTCTCCTTGTGTCGCAAGCAGCGTTGGTCGACTGGTTCCACTCCTCGAGCGGAAGCTGATGTTGGTTTCTTTTTTATAATTTGAACGATTCGGAGGTTGGTGGGGGTTTCAGGGGGCAAAACAAGTTCGCGTCATGTTTGAATATTCGAAACCGGCGACGATGTGACTTCAGGCGTTCTGATTGGTTATCGACAAAAAGCGTCGCTATGGGCGAATATTTTGTTGAAAAGTGTCTAACTGCAAAGGATTTAAATACGTAACATTTCGTGGAACACGTGTTCTACATAATCTTTGAACACAACAAAATTGATTTAATGGGAAGGAAAGTTTTCCATCGATTATATTTACACATTCTGAGCAAAGAGCCATGAACAGCCATCTAACAATCACACAGTGCATTGCACCATCATCATGCTTGATTTCAAACTTGTTGTTCCTTTCCACGTGTACCATATGCTCCCATTTTTTGACAGACCTTCTCCCCATCGGGAATTCAGTCGACCGAAACCACATGCGTTGTACCACCAACCACCACCACGATGGACAGCGCAGTTGCCTCCCGACCATCTAAAATTAATAAAAGAGTTGAACAACGAGGATGAACCATGACACGTCACGTTTAAGTAAAGCCACAAATCACCTTGTAAAACACCTGGACGAATCGTTTGTGATCTGTTCTTCAAAAGCAAAGCTTCTTATTGAGAAACTACTTTACTTTCTAATCCACCATGATCTCACTAGGCTTTTTATCCTTGTTGTAGTTTATTGACAAAATTACATCTTCATTGCTTCAAGGTTAATAAAAAGTGTGAGTAGTTTGTTTTGGTTCGATTAAATCAAATGTTTCACTTTTTACAAGTTCTTTCATTAAGTTGTTTATCATTTTTCAATATTCGTTTATATGAAGACCATAGTGCTTGGTACGATTAAATTATTTTTTCTTTCTCCAAATTTCATTTCAAAACGTGAAGTGTGAACCTTCGTAGTACATTACCCGTCATTGTCCCGATCTGTAGTTGTGAAAGGTCGTTTGTTGAGGTTGTAGCCTTTATAGCTCATCGCGTCTCCCGCAGTTCCATGAAATTGGGAGAAGTTGATCTTGAAGTTCGTCGATTCGCTCGAAATACTGAAGGTTCTGTTTAACAAATGATTTCGTCATCATCTTTGCTTACGCGTTTCTAATCCCACAACAAACGTCAGTGAGCTTATTGAGTTTGTTACACACATTATGGAATTGTACACCTTTTGCATTCAAGTGCATTCCTTGTTCATTGGAAAACGTTTGCGTTTGCAAAGATGTTTGCAAAGATGTTGCCAAAAAATGGAATAGTAGTATTTTTAGTCAGAGGAATCTTTTTCGGCGTAAAAAGAAAAGTCAAAATTTTTTAACCCCAACCAACCTGAGACAAGCCCAGATTTCTGAAATTTTTCCCAAAAGGGCCAATCTGGGAACCCTGCGCATGAACGTTTTTTAAAGATGTTACACCACCAAGTCACAAAATACGCAGAGTGAAATAATTTCTACTGTTCAACAAAGTGAAGCGGAACTTTTCTCGGTGTTGCTCCGCTTGCAAGAAGATTTGAACTTGTAATGTTTTGATCAAGGAAGTGATTGCAACTGAATGTAGATGTAAAGATTAGCTGCGCCTTAATCGATTTGACCAAAGAAGCGCTTCCCCCGTCATTTCTGATCGAGGCATTTCAACTCTAGACTTCTGGCATTTCACACCAGGCACTTTCATCTGGCGCTCACTTCACCCTTTTCTCTTTTTGTTGAGGATTCAGCCAGGCTTGCCTCGCATGTTTTCCTGAGCGTTGTTAACGTCGTCCCGCAGGCATTGATTAACTCTCTTGCTGGCCTTGTTATCGGCGCTCTTCTCTCGCTCATCTCCGCTGTTGGTGGCGACGTGTCATTTGCTCTCGGTTCCACATTAACGATCATCCCAGCCCTTCGCGAGTCAGCCTTTTTGTGAGTGATTGCTCTCTCGCAAGGCTTTCTCTTGAAGTGTCCTGCATCGGGCACCAGTGAAGCGGAACTTACCCGGTGTTGCTCCACTTGCAAGAAGATTTGAAGTTGTAATGTTTTGATCGAGGAAGTGATTGTAGCCGAATGTAGATGGAAAGATTAGCTGCCCCTTAATCGATTTGACCAAAGAAGCGCTTCCCCCGTCATTTCTGATCGAGGCATTTTAAATCTAGACTTCTGGCATTTCGCACCAGGCATTTTCATCTGGCGCTGCCTTTGTACTTTGCCGAATTCATGCAGTGGCACTCGCGTAACCACTACAAAAGTAAAGTGAGTGAAATTACTGAAAGTCGCCAATATCCAATTTCTATACCCACTTATATTCCGCCCAAGAAGAATTGCCATCATAAGCTGTGAGTTCAATGCCAAGTTTGCATTGTTTGTTTCCAGTGATGATGTAAAGTTTCTCAAGACCTGAAAAGTGTTATTGGAGTTTAGGGAATAGAAACATGTCATCATAAGAAACGGTGAGCAATAGCACTCAACGAAAAACAAATTTCGTGTCAATGCTTGTGCAGAGGTAGTGCGGGTGTTTCTCGAGTTTAAAGAGTAAAGTTTAAATTGTCACTATCAATATTGTTCGAATGGAAGAACGTGAATTTCCATTTGATTTAATTGACGTACCAATCCAAAAGTCAGTGGATAAATTTCCAAATCCGCGTTTGTACTCGTTCCAAGTTCTATTAAACCTTACTTGACCAGAAACTCGTCGTTGAAAAACCTAGAAAGAAAAAATGCAGGAAATGGTTACAAACAATAAAAAGCATCTGAAACAATTTTGTAATTTTTTCATTATTGAAACTTAGTAGATAACCTATAGCCTCACAAGAAGTGCTGTCAAGCCAGATATACCGTGCCATGGAGTCTGGACATCTGCTCCACTTAACGTCCATCTCACCCATCGAGTGCAAATGCACGGCGCCTCAAATCGAGACACCCATTTGTACCTACCGCACAACATCTCAACAGTTCCTCTGACAACAACAACATACATGCAGCGCTCTGGGCGGATCACCAATGGAATGTGGGGTGGGCAGTCAACCCCACAAGACTCTACATTTTCATCCCCGACGACACCGTCATCCACTCCCCCTGGAATGACCCTCCAAAGAAAAGCTTGGGTCCGGCTTAACCACCTCCGCACCAGCGTCAGGCGTTTCCAATCATCCTTGTACAAATGGGGTATGGCCTCCTCTGCGACCTGTTAGTGTGGCGCTGAAGAACAAACAGTCAACCATGTTGTCGTCCAATGTTCAATCCATCGACCTCTGCATGGCCTGCACAGCCTGGCGTTTCTGGACGATTTCAGACAATCGAATGGCTGCTTAAACCTGGCCCGAGATCTAGTGCAGCCAAGCAGTGGTGAGAACAACTGGCTCAAAAGAAGAAGTATAATGTTTCATAAAGACTTGCAACTTGCAAAAGTTCTACGCCCACTTCGACGATATAACTGTTACTGGTGCAACTGGCGCAGAACATGATAAAAATCTGAATTGCTTGCTTGGCGCTGCGGTTAACTGTCACCTGGCGCTAAACGAAGAGAAGTCGCAGATTCGCGTGGCAACACTTGAATAAGATTTCTTTCAACATAGTCGAACCTGATCCCGATAGATTGCAGCCACTGCTCAATCTTTTGCCGACTACGAGTAAGGGACTCAAACGCGCGTCTGGTATACTCTCATACTATTCTAAGTGGAATACCTAATTTTTCTGCTGGGTCCCCTTCTGCGTGCAACGTGCTTTCCCCTCAATGAAAGGGTTTTACTTGCTTTGGATCAGCTCAAGCGAGCGCCAGCGAAAGCTAGATTGGATGCTATCCGCCATGATGTTCAGTTTTCTGTTGAAACAGACGCTCCCGACTATGCCTTGAATGCAACTTCATCGCAAGACGGACGACCTTTGGCTTTACATGTCTTGTAGCTTAACTGCTTGTGAAAGACTCTACCCTGTGGTTGAAAAGGAGGTCACAGCAATAATCGAAACAGTTTGTCCTTGGAGTCATTTTTCAAAGGGTAGACATTTTACTTTGGTCACTGACCAAGAAGCTGTATCGTTCATGTTCGATCAGAGTAATCGAGGAAAAATAAAAAACGCCAAGATTCTTGATTGGAAACTTGAGTTGAGTCACAAGACTTACGACATTCGCTGCAAATTTGGCAGCAAAGACGTCGTGGCCAATGCGTCCTCCCGTGCTTGTGTTTTGTCCTCTCTCACTTCTTTGCAAAACCTCCATCAGTCTCTGGGCCACCCTGGTTATGCGCGACTTTAACACTTTGTGAGGCAGCGTAATTTACCCCATTCTTGTGAAGAGACGAGGAAAGTTTGTCACATCTACAGAACATGTGCAGAGGTAAACCTTCTTTCTTAAAGCCGCCCTTGCAGACACTCATACAAACTGTAGCTCCCTGGGATCGCCTAAGCTTTGATTTCAAAGGACGTGATATAGGTTCCAACATAGGCGGAGCCAAGGGGAACCCAAGGGACCATGCCCCCCACATTTTCAACATATTTAGTCAATTTGTGCATTGAGAGGCGGTACCCCAAACAAAATAGTGGTATTTGCTAATTCCAAACATACTCATGTTTCCCTTCTGTCTTTCCATGTAAAACTGTGAGCTCATCCACTGTTGTCGAATGTTTGTCGACTTTGTTCAGCATTCTAGTTATTCCGAGCTGTGTTCACAGCGACCGAGGTGCTTCGTTCGTCAGCCACGAAACGAGAGCCTTCCTTACTGAAAGGGGGCTTGCAATTAGCACTTCGACGCCGTGCCACCTCAAAAGGAAACAGTCAGTGTGAGCGAGCTGATCAAACCGTTTGGCGAACTGTCAAACTGCTGCTTCATGACAAAATCTTGTCTGAAGACTGGTGGGAAATGGTTCTGTCAGAGACGTTGCATGCTGTAAGATCCCTGGTCTGCCTGGCAACCAATGAAACGCCTCATGAACGTTTGTTTAGGTTTTCCAGAAGGGCGATGACTGGGTCGTCACTTCCTTCGTGGCTTCTTACCACAGGACCTGTTCTGCTGTGATGTTTCGTTCAAAGGAAAGATGGTCCTGTCACCGATGAAGTTTAACTGGTAGAAGCAAACCCTTCCTACACTGCGGTGCGCTTTTCAGGCTGGAGGGAACATTCCGTCTCTACATCAAATCTTGCAGCGCTCCTGGAATCTCCTGTCGGCTTGTTGATACTTGCAGGGATGTTGACGATGTGCATTGCAATCAACCTGAACTGTCTCCTGACACCATGGACTCACAGTCGGTTGCGGATGGCAGCTTTGATACGACGCCGGCTGACAACCCCCCAACGTATCCCCGAAATGTGCCTTTGCACCGGTCTACTCGAACTCATAGACCACCTGACAGATTTGGGGACAGTATAGTCCAGCTGTGCCACTTGTTCGGATTTCTTCGTTGGCGATTGTAACGCATTTCTGAGTTGCTCCCTAGTCGTCCCTGCTTTTAGCTATCCCGTCGCACAGATTTTATCAAATCATGTCTCAGCTGTTGTCTCGTCTGTTCTTTTAGTGCAACATGTTCTGTGCCTGTGCTGTCTCAGTTTGATGTCTTATACGTTAACTGTGTTGAGTTGTACTGTTAGATAAGTTAACTAACTTTGATGCCTTTTGATAACCGTTCGCTTTCATACGTTTTCAGGTCATCGTTGAGTTTTCTTGTGAAGTAAAACCTAGTGAACTTGCGTGTAACTGTTTACATCGATAGGTCTCCGCACGTTATTTTCATATTATAACATTTTGGACAAAGCGCTATTATTATATTAAAATTATTTTGGTCAAAAAAACTTCATTCAACTTACTTGCCACCTTTGATAGCAATAGACTTCTTCTCCCGATCTTAATCTCTGAGTTCCGTTGGCTACAGATTCTTCGCACGTATTTGGAGGTTCTGAATAAAGTGAAAAAAGATATTGGTTGAAGGCTGAAAAAACAAACAGTACTTTCTAACAATCTTGACCTGATGTTGCTCTTGAAAGCTATGCAAAATACCTTGGATTTTTTCTATGCTAAATAACCTGAAAAATTCTAACTAAACAATGAAAAATGTCAAGGTTTCATGCTTGTCTTAGTATACGCGTAAAGAAGTAGCCTATGCATAGTTTTGTGTGCGTAAAACGAGAGTATATGTACGTAAAAGAAGAGAGTTGGTCAATGCTGATGCACAGGATCTGTGGAAATCCAAGGAATTAGTTCGGCAGGCATGCTATAAGTATGTGGAAAGAAGAAAGAAGCGAGGAAAGATGTGGTGGTGAGTATGGGGTGATAGCATGAAAGAAAGCTGCGTAGAAAAAGATTTTCAAGACTGCTACTTAGAAAAACAGGACCCGATACAAGAGCTTGAAAAAACAAGCAAAGAAAGTGTTTGGGAGAGCTAGAAGAAGAGACTGAACAATAATTAGAGGAATAGGTAAAATATCAAACTCTGTCCTGAAGTTAATTAAAATGGGGGAAAAAGATGTTGAAGGAGGAACATGCATGAGAGGCTAAACTCAGCGAACAATACAAGGGAAGAATATGGAAGGATCACATGGAGGAGATCATCAATGAAAAAAATTAGTTAGGGATCATTTGACTGAAGGAAAGATGAAGTGGATGTACCAATTGAGAAGATTACCTAGGGGTGAGATGAATGCTGCAAGATGAAACCAACAAAGACCATAGCCTGGGGGGTAGATGAAACCAACAAAGACGATCACCTGGGGGGGATATGAAGACTGCAAGATGAAACCAACAAAGATGATTACCTGGGGGGGACATGAAGACTGCAAGATGAAACCAATAAAGACGATTACCTGGGGGGAGATGAAAGCTGCAAGATGAAACCAACAAAGTGGGGTCGAACTTTACCGTGGAGACAACTGACTCTGTCAGAGTGTGTTGGATGGGAATGAATGGCAGAGCAGTGGAAGACGAGTATGAAAATACCAATCGTTAAGGAAAACGAGATATGATGAGATCTAGGGTATACACAGAAGTAAAGTTACTGAAACATCTTAAGATCGTGAAGAGTGCTGGAGAGGAGTTGAAGGAAACCAATATGCTGATGACGTGGTTCTGATGAATGAAAGCATGGAGGAACAAAGACGTTTTATAAATGGAAAGAGGGGTACTGGAGTACACGGATAAAGGTTAACATATGGAAACAGAAGTGGTAGTGATGACATAAAAACAAAACGTCATGAATACGATCAACGTCCCATAAAACATCGTGTTTGCATTTTTTATTAATACTCAAGTTTTTCCTGTATAACCCATGGAACACGAGCACGTGCACGAATGACAGAAAAACGACTTCGTCGAAAAACAATTTGAGATCAGTTTCATCTGCATCGCCTCTTGTTGTCTTGGATTTTTCGTTCACAATCAAATTTGTTCAAGTACAACCATAAAACATGCGCAGTGGTAATAATCCTGTACATTATTGCAGGTTTCTCTCCTTTTGGCATAAATTCGTTCTGACGAAATCAACCTGTGGGTTAGAACAGCCGTCTCTGCATTGATCCTAGCGCCAGCTGGAGATCCAGTGCCGAAACCAGCATCAAATATTGTTGTTGATAATAGAGAGTCTGGTGATGAAACCGTGGGCGATGCGTTCAACGATTGGATAACGGACAGAAAAACTGCCGTTGAAGCTCATAAAAATTCTATTAATTTATACTCATGCATGCGAAAAACAGTTGCAATCAGCCATTGCGCAGGTGAAAGTTGTTCTGTTTTGGTATGGGATTCTAATGCAGTTGTTGTTGATTAATGAAACAAACACGAAAAAAATTAAATAGTTTTTTGATTTAGTTTCATAACGTTTGGTTTAGATTTCGGAGTCTGTGTTTTTCAAAATAATTAATTTTCAAGGAACATTTGTTCTACAAATGATGGCTGAGCGCATTTATCATTTCACCAGTACACTTTTGCTTGCAATTGACGGGATAGCTGATGCGTGAATGGCAAGGAAGCGACTTTGTCGCATTTCCACTTGAGAGCTATTTTAGCTGCGTCGCTTTTGTTGTGTCTTGTTGCATTTCTCACGTACAATCGAGTTTTTTCCTGTATAGCCTAAAGAACATGAGCAGTGGCATTCAACTTTCTGATCATTGCAGGTTTCTGTTTTTGATCTGAAACCGTTCTGCCAAAATCAACCTTTGTGGAAAGTCTTGGCATAAAGCAAATCTCTACCTCGGATCTAGCGCCAGCTGGAGATCCAGCGCCGAAACCAGCCTGAAATATTGTTTTCACAGAGATGTTTTTCTAGCTGCGTACTAATATGCTTTTGAAAGTGGGAAGGTGCAGTGAAGTGCACGATGAGTGGAACAACTTGACTGAATGACCCAATCAACGCTTTGCACTTGCCGTGAGCCTGCTCGCAGTGGCGTAGCGAGGCTAATTGCTTACTGCCGCCAACAATAAAAAAGCCGCCCTTTCCACTTCTGAAATTTGCTTACAAAAATTTGAAATGAAAGATCATGTTCCTTCCTTATAAGTTATATAAGTGGCAATCAAACACTCCTGAACTGCAGTGGGTCTTGTTTTTCATTGTCAATTTCGGTTTTTATGCCTGTAGCCACCTTTCTCGTCATTACTCCTATTTTTTTCTTTCTTATATGTATATGCATCCGGCATATTTTGTCCAAATTTTTTCCGTGTTGGTTTGTAGTCTCCGGCAAGCC
>Ga0210059_1009674_pt1 | contig 15014 bp, 14 predicted proteins | sample Ectturendosymbi2_FD_188042 | JGI IMG/M metagenome (GOLD analysis project Ga0210059, IMG submission 188042) | Ecteinascidia turbinata endosymbiont from Florida, USA - Sample 2 (SPAdes) (version 2) | ecosystem: Host-associated > Tunicates > Ascidians > Unclassified | place: Key West, Florida...
GCACTTTCCCAGCAGTTCTTACTTTTTATGCTTGGTGTGTACACAGTGTCCACATATTTTTACTACACAAAAGCAATACTGATGAGACGCAAACTCCTAAACAATTCACGGGCAACTACTGCATTTGTTCTCCATACAGGAGTGTTGAACAATTGAGGAAAAATGAAGATTTGTAAAAAGCATCAGACATTTGAAGCGATCAAATGAAAAAGTTGGATGAAGATGTGCATCGTAAAAAAATCGATACATGTTGTTTCGTAGCACGGCATCAAAGGTCCTGACACAATGGCTAACCTGGTGTGGGCGAACACTCACATTTCTGGGTTTGTAATGCATAATTCGATAGGCATTGTTATATGCAGCACTTAAGTGCTTCATACTAGTCTCCCTGTATTTGCTCCACAATTGGCAAGCGTACATTGGCATGCAGTAGGCACGAAATAAAGTGTTGTTTACTGCAGTAGAGCACTGATCAAAAGTGCCTCTGAGTTTGTTTGCTGCACAGTACAGTGATTTCACTTGTCTGTGAATGTCATCACCACCCTTCACTGATGCATTTATCCAAACATCAAGATATTTCACTTGGTCAAAAAATTGTACACATACACCATTTAGAAAAACATTTGATGGGGCAGGTTGTTTATATTTTTTGGGCTAAAAAGAACACCAATTATTTTGTTACAGTTAAAAGTGATTTTGTGTTCAGCAGCATAGTCACCACAAATATTCAGAAGACATTGCAGCCCGTTAATACTGGGGCTGAACACACATATATCATCAGCAAACATTATCTTTGGCCCTTGTGTTGATCTACGTCTTTGATTGACAATGTGAATGTGCTGCATTGCAAAAACCACTTATATTTGGCGCTTGTGTTGAACTACTTCTCTCATTTGGCACTGTTAATGTGCCGTGTAGAAAAAAAACTTTTTATATTTGGCCCTAGTGCTGAACTACGACATTAATTGACAATGTGGATATGCTGCATTGCAAAATATCTCTTATATTTGGCGCTTGTGTTGAACTACGTTTTGAATTAACAATGTGAATGTGCTGAATTGCATAAAACCTATTATTTTTGGCGCTTGTATTGAACTTCGTCTCTCATTTGACACTTCTAATGTGCTGCATTGCAAAAATCCTCTTATATTCGGCGCTTGTGTTCAATTTCGTCTTTCATTCCGCACTGCCGATGTGCTGCATGCTGAAAACCTATTATATTTGTCGCTGGTGTTGAACTTAGTCTTTGATTCAGCATTGCCGATGAACTGCATTGCAAAAGACCTCTTATATTTGGCGCTTGTGGTGAACTGCCACTTTTGTTTGACACTACCAATGTGCTGCATTGCAAAAAAATTTTATATTTGGAGCTTATTTGTTTTGAACTACGTCTTTCCTTCCGTACCGCTCATGAGCTGCGTTGCAAAACACCTTTTATATTTGGTGCTTTGTGTTCAATCACTTCTTTCGTGTGCCACTTTTAATGTGGTGCTATGAAAAACGTCCTATGTTTGGCGCTTGTTTTGCAATACCTCTTTTATTTGTCACTTTCCATGTGCTGACTGGTAAAATACCTCTTCTATTTTGCGCTTGTGTTGATGCGCATCATTTATTTCGCACTTTACATGTGTGCTGCAATACCACGTAAATGTTTCACTTTTTCTCTTTGTTTTGGATATTGTGCTTAGTGCTGTGCACTGTGTCCATTCGTCCTCAATATTTACGTTGCATGCTTGAACCAGATTTGGGACCGGATTCGGACTACCGGAGTCGACTCCCACAGGATTCTGCGGTTTTTGTTCGGACCTGGATTCGGAGTCAAAAATTTGTGAAAAACCGGGCCCGGATCCGGCGTCACTTTTCAATTTCGGCATTGGCAGGAGTCTGTGTGGTCATTTCTCAGGTAAGAACATGGGTAAATTACGGTTGGAATGATGATTATAGCTGGAATCTGAACAGGAGTCGGATTCTCAAATTTGAAGAATAGCCGGACCCGGATTTAAAAATTTTGAAACAGGAGCGGAATCGGTGTCTGAAAAAGTGACTCCGACCACCTCTGGCTTGAACTACTATTTTTTTCCACGTCTGCTCTCTGGCACCCCTGCTGTTTGGTACCTCTGTTATTTGGCACCTCTGTTATTTGGCGGCGGTGACGACGAACCTGTGTCCAAATTTTGCCTTGATTTAAAGGGATTTTGACCGGATTTTCACCAAATCAAAAGTTTTGAGGATGCGGTTACACCCCCGCCTCCTGAACCAGTGTGTTACAGTAGTTTATTGCTCACAAAATTAAAATCATGTCGGAATCCGCATTGAAATAGTTCAGTGACTACACTAGCGAAGTGATTTCGGAATTGTGCGGTGGGCGTTATTTATTGCGCACAATAATGTCACTTTTAGGTAGTAAAAGTGTTTCTCAAGTTATTTTGCAAATCAGCCAGCAAACAATATTTACCTATCCACATTACGATGGTGGCCAAATAGCCTAACGTCTACGGTACGCCCAGGTTTGCAGGAAAATGGGGTCTGAACTTGCTTTGGTCACAGAAAATTTTGATGTGTCACTGCTTTGAACATGTTCATGATAGGCCCGGGAGTCTGAGACACATAGTTACAGAAAATATCCAGCTTTCTAATAACTTTATTGAATGCGTTGTTTTTGTCACGGTCCATTTTCTTTGGTGAGTAGCGTATCAGCACAAGTGGCACATATTTTTACCTTTTTCGAAAACATGAAATAAAAACAGAGGAGAATCGAGGTAAAACGCTATCATTAGAAAATTTAGTGCTTTACATAAGGGAAACTTATCGTATCAAAGCAGCATCTCTGAATCAGCTTCAAAACGAACCCCAAAGCAGAAAGTGGCAAAGTGAATGGTGCGCATGGGCGTCCGCAGATAGGTAGATACGGGGGTCAAAACTGGCATTTGTCCCAGCCTGGAATTTGGGACTAAGAACTAAAAACTTGTAAACAACCTAAAGTCAGAAGCTTAATTCCGATTGATTTAATTCTTGCGATGACAGTTCATTTGCCGGTATGACACTCAAACTGCACACGAGCCAGGTTCACTGGTCTGGTGTCATGCAATGATAGACTGTATCCGCTCCTTTCCCGGCAAAAGTAGCTAGTGAAGCTTTTGTACGGACTCATCTGTTGTTGGTCTTTATTGTGTAACAATAACACGTAACAAATTTTCGAAGGTTTACTTCAAGTTACGGTAGTAGGTGTTTTACCGCATATGACTGATGAACGGTAAGCAGACATCGTGGCTGGTAACGCAACGAGACTGTGACGGCAGATAGCGGTAAGCCACAGAGTTTTAAACTATGTGAAAAAAAGCATGAGGGAATGGGTTGCCATGGTTCCACAAGTTTGAAAAATCAATTTTTAGTGTGAGACTGTGAGTGTGATTAAACTACATTAGTGAGCAGCTATCAAACTACGCTTATCCAGGCTTCTTCTCACACAGTACTTAAAACCACGTGGCTTGTTAATACGTCGATGTTGACAATTAATTTGGCTCGGGAGCCACTTTGGTAAAGCCGTGTTTAGCGGAGGGCCATGACTTCCAATGGAAATTGAGGAAAGTATGGGTTTAGTTACACTCACCATTAACACTTGCTGTGATAAATTGGAGGAAATTCTAGCTTTTTCCTGAATGCTTCCGCGGGCCACTGAAAACTCTGCGGCTGGCCACATGTGGCCCCCGGGCCGCTAATTGCCGAACCTCGCCTTATTCAATATTTAGTGAAGAGTGAAAGCGTGGCTTCAAAAGACATTGCTCGATTAAAGCTTGCCCTGTTTATGTATGATGAGCGTTTACAGTAAAAAAATTAGCAGATAAGCAAGGTTATATTGAAAGTGTGCGTGATCCCTTCGAACGAGATCTCAGACGTTTGCAGATCATGTTTTTCAACAGGCTCGTAACTAAGGGGGGCGCAGGGAGGGCTTCTCCACCCCTGGAAAAATGTGCTGGACATAGTTCAAAACCATTGCATTTCTAATCGAGCTTACTAATGTCATGTAGCTGTAATATTATCCCCCCTCAGAAAACTCTTCTCTCCCCACAGTGTCCCAAGCTGGTCATGGACCTGTTGTTAAGTTACGCTGACATGTCAATTCTGCAGATGGCCTATTGTGTAAGATAGACCATTATCAGAAATCCAGTAAATTTCCGAGAAGTTTTGGGAGTATGCCAAAAATATCTGCGCATGTTCAGTCGATGTGGAGAACGCATATGACCGGTTCTTTCGTGAAAAGCTTTGGGGAGTGTTGCTGGAGTACGGTGTTGACGGCCACCTGGCATTGCATGGCCGTCAAGTCATTGTATTCCTTCTCAGAAATTTGTGTCCGTGTTGGCGGAGTTGAATCACTACCGTTCACCCTGGGTGTTGCACTCCGGGAAGAGTGCCTGCTGTCACCACCCATCTTAATAGTCTATAATGAATTGAATAGACAGTCACAGTCAGCGGCGTAACCAGCCCAAAATTTTGGTGGAGCCAAATCTTTTCACTTTAAGCGAGTAACAATCTTTTGCTTGGGACATCGCCTCTCAAAAGCAAAAAATGACAAAATATCCTGGAAATTTTGGGGGAGAGGCTCCCTTGGATCACCCTGGTTCGCAACTATTGGTTGCTTCGGCATGCGTTCATCTAGATTATAATATCTCAGAATAGATTGGCAAGACAAGTCCTGCTGGCTACACCGCGGGAAAGCAGCACAGAGGTCGTCCAAGAACCAGGTGGTGTGAGCGGCGATTTTGGTGATTGAGACATAATAACTTGTTTCAGAACGATTTTCACCTCTTCGCTGTTGTAGTTGTTCGTTATAAGAACGAAAAATACTTTTGTTTACAAAAAATAAAACTTTTTTGTTTTGAAAAATTTAATTCCTTTTCTCCCTATAGACCGGTCGTTTATAAAATATGAGTTATTGTTTTAGCGATGAGCTTAACTTTGTTGACCAAATTTAAAAGACTTCTTCGAGCACAAAATTAATCAAATAACTTTTTAAAAATCACACAAAATTCTATTAAAGTTTTGAAGACACTGATAACAACGACCCGACTAGGGGGGGCAAATGCCCCTGGGAGGCACTTTTGGTCAAAAGAAGAAGTAGCAAATGTTTTTCACGAATGAACCTGAAGTTAGATTCAGGTTTTAGATTTTGGTTAAGGTTGGACCTACCATACGTCTGGCGGGGACTGTCCCGGAATTTCACTTCAGTGTAATTTTCAAAATGAACTCCAGCCTGATGATGCATTGTTATGAAATAATTCCGTCCTGCAAGGCTTGACTTTGCTTTAACCCGTGGCTTGGGGGGCGGCACTTTTCGACTGTGGGTAGTGGCGTAACTGACCTGGGGGCAGGGATGTTCGCCGCCCCCCCTGACAAGTTTAATGCAAAAAAATGGAGATTTCATAATATGCAGAATATGAAAGTGCGTCTACAAGTTTTAGAAATCCGTTGGTCTTGACGTTTTAAATACTGAAATAGTGTCGTGTTCACTGTTTAGCATACTAACACTCATCAAATGAATCCAAAATCAAATTGTTGCAAAGGCGTGCAGTACGCAGTACATCATCTTGAACGTGCATAATGCATACTGCATACTCTGTGTGATGTAATAATCGCCCGTAGTTGTGGAACGTTGCCCGCTTCCGCGGTCATTATATTTCTGCTTACTTTGGAGTGTGTGATGCAGTTGTGAATAAATTATGTTTGAAAACTGTCGTGTACTTTGACTTGAGATTAGACCAGCGGTTCTTGATCTGGGGCAAATTTACCCCAGGGGGTAAATATCATATTCCAAAGGGTTAATTTACTGAACCATAAATTCCAACCAATGTAAAGTTTTATAAATCATTCTAAACTGTAGGAGCTTGTTAATTTCGTATTTTCAATAAATGAGCACCACTGAGTGTATTGGGGGTAAATCTCGTAACCTTGTTCGATAAAAGGGGTAAGATATGTAAAAAAGGTTAAGAACACTGGATTAGGCAGAGACCTTGAGATTGGAATACAGAAAAAGTTATGTATCGACACTACAACTTCTTTTCTTGCTTTCCAAAGCCAGTTTAACAAAGTTGTTTGAAATTCACCGCTGAAGTTGAATCAGCAGTGTTCATTTCAACATCGCGGCTGGAGGTGGTAACTTCGTTTTCTGGCCATCCCAACAGCGGGTACGGCAGTTATCGTCTGCGCAGCGCACTGTAAACCTTGAAGTATGCGATAAAGTGATACACATCTACAAATTAAAACAGGTTTAAAGGGTTTTGACAGATTTAAGCGTTGAAGCCTGTAGTTCCCGTACTATGGATCGCGACCCAAACAAAGGTTGCGATTTTGCAGAGGATCAGAAAATAGGTCGCGCCGAGGCGATCAAAACCTAAAGCTGAGTTGTAATTATTCAAACTTGTTCGCTTGTCTGTTTGTAGTGTAGCCAGTGGTGGGTTTGAGGTTGGGGGGCCCGAGGCAAGACTAGAAAGGGGGGCCCCTCTGATGACGTCATCATTCACAGCCAACCGTGATAAGCACTTTGGTCAAGCCTAAGATACGGTCACCGAAGGATAGGCCTACGCTCCTGAGACTACGGCATGACTGACATAGCAGGAGAAAATGCGAAAGGGTGTTCGCGATACAAAATTTTGATAACACTGAAAAATGGGAAGACAAGGCTGGCAACAAATAAAAGTTAGGCAATAGCAAGTTGGCATTGCCTCCACTTTTTTATTTTCACGCACCATTTCCCTGCATTCACCATCAATACACTACAACGTTAACACCTTTAAAAGTTTCACACTTTCCCCCTTTGATAAAATGCTTGGTATTTGGTATCCTGAATTTGTTCACGTTCGTGGGAATAAATGAAACCATAAACAACAACCAAGAAGATTCAAATCAAAAAGTTTGTTTTAAATATTATCCTTTTAACTACAAGAACATAGCATACAAAAACATCGAACCTGAGGCTTGTGTTGGAAAGCTTTGAGGCTGGATGAGTCAAGGCTGCCCTCATCTTGCACTGACACTATTAGTTTGAAAAATGTGCAAAAGTAGGAAACAATTCATCATATACCTTATCGCAAATACTTCTAGCAAGTAGCCTACACAATTGAACAGTTGAAGTTATACTGGCTTACAACTGGCCAAAAAAATTTAACATCACCTAGCAAGTCTAACTCAAACCAAGTACTTACTAGTCAAGCTTCAAATAACGTGTGACTTCAAGCATGAGCTAAATTCAAACCACCTAAATTATCTGAAATATCATACACTAGACCAGTGTTTTTCAACCTTTTTTGCATCACGGACCACTTTATGCAATAAAAAAATTTGGGGGAACACCAAACAAAATTTTATAATCACGCAATAAAATAAACAACATAGTAACAATTTATTCACTTTTAATTTTTCTCAATGCGATATTTGAGCCTGTTTAAAACTAATTACTTTCACGAAAGAAAACATATTTACGCTCATTGTGTTAAACTAGTGATTTTCGACCGGTGTTCGATGGAACACTAGTCAAACTTATCAAATTTCCTGCAGAACACCTGACGATCTTTCACGGAACACTAGTTTTCCGCGGAACACCGGTTGAAAATCACTGCACTAGACAGACATAGCTACTGTTAACAACTTGGGTGCTTGACCTGCACTCTCTTCTGTAGGCTCACCAGTACCACTTGTTACAGCAACAAATCTGTCCAGGAGACTTTTACATTTTTCATCAACCTTTAGGCTTCCTTACTTTTTCTTTGTTTTTTTCTGCTCCACTTGGATATTTCCTGTTAACTGCGGCACGTTCAAAAAATTAAACACTCCAATCTTTAAAAACATCAATTGGTATAAAAAAATTCATATTGTACAGTATAAAATGTTATCTTTTGGTATAAATATTTGCTCTTATTTGATAGGGTCTTTTCAGAACTTCTTGGAAGAAATTTTAATCCACAATTTTTTAGGTAGGCCTATAGAAGTTAGTTTGAAGCTTTTCTTGATTTGGGCATTGGAGGTGGTGGTGGGGTCGCTTTGAAAGGATAGTACTTACACATTAAAGTTGCTGTTTTGGGCCCCTTTAAAGCATAGTAGACCTACTTACACATTGCAATTGCTGTTTGGTGCCCCTTTGAAAGCATAGTACTTACACATTAAAATTGCTGTTGGGGCACCTTTGAAAGCATAGTAGGCCTACTTGCAATTGTTGTTTGGGGTCCCTTTGAAATCATAGTACTTACACATTAAAATTGCTGTTGGAGCCCCCTTTGAAAATATAGTACTTACACATTAAAATCGCTGTTGGGGGCCTCTTTGAAAGTAAGGATTTTTACATCATAGTTACTGTTGGGAGCCATTTTGAAATCAAGGTATTTACACATTACAATTGCTGTTTGGGAGACCCTGTAAAAGCAAGGTACTTACACATTACAGTTGCTGTTGTGGCACCTTTGAAAGCATAGTAGGCCTACTTACGCATTACACTTGCTGGTGCTGTTGGGGGCCCCTTTGAAACCAAGGTACTTACACATTACAGTTGCTGTTGGGGGCCCCTTTGAAAGCAAGGTACTTACATATTACAGTTGCTGTTGGGGCCCCTTTGAAAGCAAGGTGCTTACACATTACAGTTGCTGAAAGCAAGGTACTTACACATTACGGTTGCTGTTGGGGGCCCCTTTGAAAGTAGAGTACTTACACACTACAGTTTCTTTTAGGGGCCCCTTCGATGAAGTTTAACAGCAGAGTGCATACATCTTTCAGTTGCTGTTGGGGCTCCTTTGAAAGCAAAGTACCTGCACATTACAATTTCAGTAGGGGGGGCCTTTGAAAGCAAAATACTTACTTATGATTTGCTTTGTAGCACATTACGTGAGTGAATAATACGTCTTTCACCAAAAATAAGGAAAATGTATGCACGTAATACCTTAAAGGGGGGCCCCCAAAAAGGGGGAGCCTGAGGCAAGTGCCTCGCTCGCCTCCCCTTAAACACATCACTGAGTGTAGCGTAGGTACTTAAGAAAAGAGTAAACTGCTGGCGCTGAAAACAAACTTAGCGACCTACTGCCAAAATTTATTCATACAATCAAAAATTTTGTCATATTAAAATATGCTGTTTGAGATTTCGGTCACAAGATGTTCACCAATTCAGATTTCAGTCACGCTCGAAAAAGTTTTGGAACCGCTGGTTAAAGCAGTATGCAATCATTATCAGGAGTTGTCTGATAACCATCCACATCCGGATGCACTATCATTTCTCAACTTTTTCTGAGTATTGCAAACGCTCTATATGGCAATTTGACACTAACGTTATCATTCAAAATTTGGTTGTGTATCCCATTTCTTTACTTAGCGATCTTTCTAATGTTGATTATGCAGTACAGATTGCAGTTTTGACAACGAAATGCGAATATGCGCAGCATAAATATACGAAGTAGGATTAAATGTGAAATCTGGTGCTCAAAAACGTAAAGAGACAGCACAACAGCAAATTGAAAGTTCTGCTGCAAAGTTAGAAAGCTGACATAATTTTTTGCTGCTTCATCACCCCGACTAACAACAATTTAGCTAAAATAAGTCACTTTGTGATGCTTTACTTGTAATTATCCAAGCTCAAAGACAAGGTCTTCTTGCGTTTTCTGCTGGAAATTTATTGATTTATTTCATCAAAAATTGATATAATTTAAAAGGTCACATGTATTGACCCAGGAAATATGTAAAGCCATAGGAACTAAATGAGAAGTTCTTGGTCAACAACTTTGTGACATGAATTGCGACAATTATGTCTATCCACGGAGATGTTCAGTTTATAAGCCAACTCAAGTACAAAACACATGTAGCAGTAATTGAAAAGTTCACATTTATGACTAGTATACTTAACGCTGTTGCACAGTTTCATTATTATCTTGAAAAAGTAGTCAGTATTAGTTGCATTTTCTTGTGATTACTCTTTCATCCCCTCCAAGTATATGCGCAAGACAAATAGTAATACATAATTAAATTGATTTTATAAATAATGCCAACCATCAAATCATAATTTGAAATCACTGAAATCAAACGGTTGTCCATCACAAGTTAAAAATATCTCGCAAAGGCATTTGATACCTTGGTAAAAAACAATTCACATGCTTTTGTGCGCCACGGAGCATCTCCATACGACGCTTTTAGCCAGTTAATTCACAACCTGTTGTTAAAATGTCTTCATTTTCTTGCCACTTCCGTATTGAAATTTGATAATAAGTGAAAGTAGTTATAGCTGGTGCGCTGTTTCAGTGTTTGTCATCCCCTTGTGTTCATGGGAAGGGGCAAATAAGCATTTGCTACCACCTGGAAATTGGGTCTAAGAACCAAAAATTTCTAGAACACCTAAAGTCAGCAGCTTAATTGACTTAATTCTTGCAAAGACAGTTTCATTTGCCAGTATGACACTCACACTGCACAAGAGCCGGATTCACTGTTCGGGCATCACGCAGTGATGACTGATGAGCTTGCAGTTCACTAAATCTGCAACACTGCCTGCAGAGGCAGGTTGCGAAACTTGGGGGGGGATAGTTTGAAAAATAGCCATTAATGCGTAACAATAACATGCCAACAAAGGTTCAAAGTTGCGGCAGCAAGCGTTTTGGTGCATGTGACTTTTGAACGCAGACATCTGTGGCAGGTAATGCAGCGAGGCAGCGACTGCTGATAGCAATAAGTCACGGTGTGAAAAGAAACATACGATGTCAAAAACTGAAAAGAAATAATACTGCCAACGAGTTTTATACGGTGCGAAAAGAAACATTGCTGCCCAGTGGCGTACAAGGCGGGGGGGCGGGGGAGGGGCGGCCGACCCCCTACTTGAAAATTTCAGGGCAAACTCTTTTTTCAGGGCAAGCTCAAGTTGCTCAAAAATCCCGAAAGATAAAAAATATTTCAATACAGTGAAAAATTTCAAGGCAAATTCTGTTTTTCAGGGCACGCGCAGGTTGTTCAAAAGTCTGAAGGATAAAAAATATATATTCAATACAGTGAATTCAATGCACATTTTTTTTCAGGGAAAGCACAAGCTGCTCAAAAAACCTGAATGCAAAAACTATATTCGATGCAGTGAAATATTTCAGAAAAACTCTGTTTTCAGAGCGAGCGCAAGTTCCTCAAAATTTGTTATTTCAATGCAGTGAAAATTTTCAGGGCAAGCTCTGTTTTTCAGGGCAAGCGAAAGTTGTTTAAAATTCTGAATGATTCAAAATATATATTCAGTACAGCGAACGCAGGGCACACTCTGTTTTTCAGGGCAATCCACAAGTTGCTCAAAAGTCCTGAAAGATAAAAAATAATTCATCACAGTGAAAAGTTTCAGGGCAACTCTGTTTTTCAGAAAAAGAAAGTTGTTCAAAAATCTGAATGATAAAAAATCAGTGACGGGCCGTCAGGGAAGGCAAGGAAGGGAGTTCCTCCCCTAGCATAATCATGAAATGTGCAAAATGAGTTCGGGATCCAAAACAACAAATTGAATAAAAATTGTCCTTTCATGTTGAAAAGGTGCAATTATTGTATGATTCTAATCATTTTCATAGTCAATACATCTGAATTTGCGTATTTCTTCTTCAAGTCAGGGGACAGTCACGAATGGAGGCAACGACTGCTTGTGCCTCCTCTTGCCAGGTGGCATTCGCATTGAGCAGTTTGTCACAAACTGTGGTGGTGAGCGCTTGCCGTGCAATCACCTTTATGTCAGCTCTGTAACCTTTATGTCAGTAACAGTGTAATGCTTGTATACATTTTTAATATATGTACTCCTTCCACCATATGCTCTCGCATTCCACAGACTGTCACTTACTTGACGTTGTGCATGATATACTGAATATGCAACGTTATGTCACATCAGTAGCTGGTCAGGCATGCAGCTTCAGTGGTAAGGCGGCGAAGGGAGGCAGCCAATATCTCTGCCTCAATGAAAACGTGTGATTGTTACGACATAGTTAGGCAATTCTATCCTAGTGATATGGCATCACTGGCGTGACAGACAAGTCGCGTTGGGAAAACTTGCTATGAAGATGTATGGACTACAATAGGCCCGTCGCCAGGATATAGCAGCAGGGGGGATCAAAAACCAAAAGGGGGGTCACATTTTAAAAATACTGCATTGGATGTATGTAGCAACCAAGGGGCCAAACGTGAAATGGGGGGCACATATCTTAAATGGGGGACTGGCACCACTGCCCCCCCCCGCTGGCGACGACCCTGGACTACAACAGGGTTTTGTGACATGAAAAATCTACCAAGAAGTCTCAGCAGACGTGCCAGGTCACAAAGTAACATTCAAAACCAAAATTGCTTTAAAAACGTTTGGAAGCGCAGTGATATACTTTGACTTGGAACGAACAGCGGATACTAAATATCAGCGTTCACAATGCTAAGGTAAGGCAAACCGAGAGATTTTGAAAGATCTCATTGATGTAAATTGCTTCCCAGCCAAACAGCAATTAGCATTTTGTGGTAAGGATGAGAGTTCGATTTCCTCTAATCGTAGCAACTATGTGGAACTTTTACATACTCTTGCTGAGAAAGATTAGCAAGACATTTGGAGACATCTACTGTGTTTTCTGGCTTCTCAATCATAATTCAGAACGATTTAATTGCAGCAATAGGTCATGTGGTTAGATATGATATAAAGGAGATAAGTGCAGCCCCATTTGTTGCTGCAGAAGTAGACGAGTCAACCGATGTCACAAACAAAGCTCAGATCTCTGTCATTATGTGGCTAAAAGCGAGGTGGCTTTTGAAGTGAAGGAAGCGTTCTTGGGATTTGATGATGTGAGTAATGACAGACGACCCGCTGCTGTATTTCTTAGTTGTCCTTCCTGTTTCCATTTATTCATGTTTGCTTATTTTACATGGCGAACAGCCAGTACTATTTAGTCAGTTTGTGAAGTAAGTTGGTTAGTGTTGCTGCGCACCAGTGCGCGGCGTTAACCTGCCGCGCTGTGTGCAGACGTGTTGACATAGTTGCTTCATTCAAGCTTCCAAGTGTGGATGTGGGGGCGAATGAAGCACCCGGGGATGCTGTTCGTGTGAGGCTGTCATCTTCTAGTAACAAAGGAGAGGACCCTTAAGATACGTCTACGGATGAACATAGTCGTGCAAATGTGCTCCGTGTTGCTTCTGATTGTTTGTTGTGGCCGCAGCGTATCCTTGTAGTGAGTCGGTTGCTTTTTGTGGTTCGTATCGAACGTATTTTGTACTTCCTTTGCCAGTGCGTTGAACCTCCGGTTCGATTTAATTTTAGGCGGGGGAGGATGAAGTGAATTGGCGCGTGTTGTTATGCACTGGTGATCTACAACACTGCGCGCAGTCGTGCTTTTACTTTGCACATTTCATTGACGTTCTCTGCAGCTGCCGATCATACCGGTGGTCTGCATTCTCGATTGGATCACTGCATGCATTCTGAACGAACGCATAGGTTGCAAGAGTGTTTCAACTTTTCAGTCAGACCGTTGAACAAGCACCGTTAGGTGACAGGTCACTTCAGTTTCGTCCTCCTTCATGTTACGTTTTTAAAATCGAGAATCCCCATTGTGCCTATATGTGTGTAACAAATTATGATATGGGATAGAAAGCATAAGCAGTAGTCATTCTGTAAGCAGCCAGTTGAGTGGTGAATTTATGCTACTCCATTCAATTCATACACTTGCAAATTTGGCTTTGAAAGAGACAGTGCCTGCCCAGTCGCGAACCTCTCCGCACGTCACTGTAAAAAAATATATTCAATACAGCGGATTCATGGCAAGCGCAAGTTGCTCAAAACTCCTGGATGTAAAAAGTATATTGAATACAGTGAAAATTTTCAGGGCAAATTTTGTTTTTCAGGGTAAGCGCAGAGTTGCACAAGAATCTTGAATGGTAAGAAATATATTCAATACAGTGAAAATTTTGCGGAAAAACTCTGTTTTTGAAGGCAAGCGCAAGTTGCTAAAAATCCTGAACACTGAAAACATTTTCAATGCAGTATATTCAGTGTATATTCACTTGGGGTGATTCGTGTAATTTGGGATAGTGTGTAATCTGGACTAAAGTCGTGACTGGTTATAAAGACTTTGATATGGACCAAGTCCTCGTTTTTCAATGCCAGGTTTTTCGTGCTTTTTTTAGAACTCTTCTGTTATCTGTTGCAGCATTGATCTTAACATCAAATGTTACCTGACTGGCTAAGGTAGGGAAATTTTGAAGTTAATTTCGTGAATGCAGTGTGTAATTTGGACCAACCAGATGGCCGTTTGTGTAATATGGACCGGTGTTACAAATGACAATAATCGTTTAAAGTACTTGGAAAGTGTATTATATGCTGCATTTATAGGAATATCGTACAGTACTGTACATGGTGCAATCACAGTATACAAATACGATGCAATACGTATAGGCACACTGGCACATGCATTTTGAGTGTGTGTTTCATTTCCCGAGGTGCAATCTTTAGTAGAAACGGGCCGCAAGAACGTGGAGACTGCTTGGCCCCACGAGTGTGCCGTGCGCTTTTTTAAGTGCCATGCTCAAGCGCACAGAAATGATAACACAGGCAGGTGTAGGGAGTCAGACCATTCGATCCGGAACTATCGCTTTTAACCTTTGCGTGGCACCATTGATGTCGCGCACATATTTGCATCAGGAACGGCGATCCACCGTAAGGTTTCTTGTCTGGGAGAACACAACATGCAAGGAACATCACCCCCGTGAGTTACCAAGCAGGGTAACTACAGAATTTGCCTGTAAAAGCACCTCTAGAGGATTTCATAAAGAACGTTATTGCCGAAATGACTTTAAAACGAATTGAAATGCATGTAAAAGATGCCATCGGGACCGAACAAAATGTAACCTTTTAAGCGAATTGACGTCACAGACGAAGCCTTTATAAACGAATTCAACTGTATAGAACAGATTTACAAGAGGTTTCAGGCCCCATTCGCATTAAACTAAAAAAGTTACTTTCAGAGCAAATTGCTATTTTCAGAGCAAAATTGTTCCGCCCCCCCCCCCAG
>Ga0210059_1009675_pt1 | contig 15012 bp, 8 predicted proteins | sample Ectturendosymbi2_FD_188042 | JGI IMG/M metagenome (GOLD analysis project Ga0210059, IMG submission 188042) | Ecteinascidia turbinata endosymbiont from Florida, USA - Sample 2 (SPAdes) (version 2) | ecosystem: Host-associated > Tunicates > Ascidians > Unclassified | place: Key West, Florida...
TATAAGCCCGGTCAAGTAATCCAAACACAAGATTTCTTTTTTGGTGGTGTGGAATGAAACTTGTCCAATGCGTGTAGAGGCCAGAATGAGTAGGTTTCCGATACGTTGTTGTTTGTATTCCGGACTGAGTTTTTTCTACTAGAACATCCAAGAAGGCAAGAGAGTCACCGCACTCCAATTCTTTGGTAAAAGTGATGTTATTATGTACACTGTTGAGGGTATTAAAGAAAATGTCCAGCGCACTCATGTCGTTGAAAGTAAGAAATATATCATCTACATAACGCCAAAGGACGATTGGCTTGTTTTGAACGTTAATTTTTGTGAGAGCTTGATCTATAACGTGGTTCATTATTACGTCGGCACTTTTGTTTTTTCTTTTTCAGAATAAAAATAGGTTTAACTCTACAATTTGCGTAGTAGAGCGTTTTTTGTCCTTAATGGTGCGAAAACAGTACCCAAAAGCTACAGAGTAGCAATGCTACGAAATGCCAAAACGCTCAGTTTCAGAGAAAGTGCTGTGTGGTTGATTTGTTGCAGGCCTGCCCAACCTTTTTAGTGTTGCGGGCCACTTTCACAAGAGGAAATTCATTGCGGGCCAAAAACTTTTTGTGGTGTAACAATAAGCTATTGTGACGTAACAAATCCCTTGATTTTGATAAGTTTTATGCGATAACACGAGGTGATAATGAGTCCTATAGTTGCACGCGTTGTTGCCAGCTTGTATTGATGTAAACCAAATCTGAAAAATTGACACATTTTCGAAGCGTTTGTTATAGAAGTTTTTGGGTGGTAGGCCCATAACAGAAACAACAGGTATAATTTTGGTGTGCTTTGATGGCAAATTTACTTGAGCCTATAAAAAATGCTAAAAATTTCAAAACTCTGCTTTCGAACTTATTACATCGATTACATCGCGGGCCACTTAAAACAACCTCGGGGGCCGCAGGCTGGGCAGCCTTGGTTTGTTGAGTGAACTTGTTATTTGGCAATAAAACTTGTTTTTTTGTTTTTCTGTAATGCTTGTCTCATTCATCTTTTTTGTGATGTGTGGTGGGGCGAAATTAAAGTGTCTGGGGTTTGTAAGGGAGGAATACGAAAAAACATTGAGAACCACTGATCCAACATATGACTGAGAAGTACTGCTGGACAACTGGTTTTGGGAGACTAAGCCTAGTGAATTTGGAAAATTTAGTTTTTTCATAAACGTAGTTGTATATCTTTGAATGATAATGTTGAAACTTTCACTTCAAATCCTCTTGACCACAATGTAACTGCACATTTGGAGATAAAATCATATTCCCGAAGACGAAAGCGTCAAAAACAGCGTTTATGTCATCAGCGTTGCGAGTGCTTGTCAATTCAACACTAACTTTAGTTTTCCAGAAACTACCGTAAAAGGTTATAGCGCGTGGGTTGTGAGATAATACTGTATGTGTCCAACTGTCCATGCCGTAACGGTCTATTTGCCACGAGCACAATTGCGCAACAAAAAACGCGGAAGCACCAGAAAAGCAAGATCTCTGGGAGAAACGGTCGCTCTTGTCAACAACACTGAAGTTTAGATAAGCTTTGAAGAAATCAAGATTGTTGGCTCTTTTCTTTGTTGCAACGCATCAGAAAAGCTTTAATAAACTTAAGATAGGCTATAGGAAATTATTAGCTCCACATAGGGGTGTCGCATTAAAGTTTGCAGAAGTGAAAATGGGCCAGAATATGAGTGACGAAAACTGTCAGAAGAGAGTTTTGTCCGGGTGCTATCCGTTTACAAAGTGGTCACGCCTGGGTGAATCCATCTGCAGCGCGGGAGTTCAGACTCTTGCGATAGTGTAAAAGTTAACTCCATTCATGCCTCAATGACCACACGAGCTGGTCGACATTTCACTGCTCCGGCTAGTGCTCGAAATGTCTTTTGTCTGATGTTGAAAACGTAGAGGCCAGATTCGGCAAATGTAGAGCGATTTGATCGAACCCAAATTCGACCGACACGCAAACTGGTGATCTTGCGGTTAGATTTAAAAACTTTCCACAATAATGGTTCGTATAAAGTTTTTTCTTCCCAGTGAAGCAGTAACCTTTGATATAAGCTAATAAGATTGGCTACGGAAAGACAAACCACTGTCCATTTAAGCCTAAGTGACTCGAGGTAGCTCCGCATATCACACTCTGTTTTTTTTGCAATGTAGACACTGCAATATTTCTTATGCCTGAGTATTTCGCAGAGACATTTCCCATAGAGTAGCATATCACACATAGCTAAACCATTGGTAATTCGACATACCTATTTATCAGTTTCAAGGAAATTTCGTCAAGCTATGAGGTTGTTTCGTCTAAAAACTTCGGAAATTTATACAAAAACACGTTTTGTTCAGTTTTTGATCTCGTACGCTTCATTGAAATTATAAAACATGCACTTTAACTGACTGCCTTTTAAAGCATTTTAATACTTTAAATTCTGTTAGGTTTTACCCAGGAGTGTAGTGCTAAAACAAGAGGTGTGGGAGCGCCGTACCCACACCAAATAAAAAGGAAGACTGCACCAAATAGTTCGAATAAAGTGAGCATTAGCCTACAAGAATTTCCACACTAGATCTTCCTGTTTCAAGTAACGTCACTAGTGCAAAAAGGTGTTGGAACGGGGTCCTACACCAAAAAAGGTGTGGGAACGCCGTTCCCACCCTGCTGCACCCCTGAAAACCCTTACGCTTACGAATATACATTAACACTACTACAGTATATGCACGAAACCACTGCAGCAAGCTGAAGACACTATTTTCAAACACGTTTTTCATACTTTAAAGGTGAATACCGCATTGTCTTTGAACAAAATCGTTTTTGTTAATTGTCTGAAATCTGCAAATTCGTACTTACACAAAGTCAGTCAGCTTGCTGTTAGCAAAACTTATAAGGTCTGTTAGTGAGTGTTAACACTCTGAACACCAAATATTTCTGTTCATTAGCCTAGTGGTCAGATTTCACAGCATTTTTTTCACATGTGTAAACCAATATTGAAAATTATGTGCAGAGAAATATGTTACAAAGACTCATTTCTTATATTGATTAGATTGTCTTACAGCCTATATGCGAAAAAGGGTGATAGGGAGCGATTTATGACAAACAGTGAAGCACCAAAAAACATCAAAATACCATTGCACTGTCTTCACAGGAAGAGGTTTTACATAAAAATCAAGCATAGGCTGTGTTTACAAAACAAGTTAATGTCGATCTGAGATCATCGATCGTCAGTTCCTCACAACGCGCAAGCGCTGGGTGCATTTCATGATCGGGATAACCAAGTGTTAGGCGCCTGTCACGTGTGGGTCGCGCATTATGGAACTGGTGGTGAACTTCTGGAATGGAACGACGATAGATTCAAATCGAAATGATTTTTTCTTATAAATACAGCCAGTGCCTGATTTTCGTTTAGCACCTTCCCTCCGGGACAGAACAACAGTCCATCCATAGACACGTTCCAAGAATCGGCACATAAAGGTACACCTGAAACATCCAGACGGATTGCGTATTCAGCAAGAAATCCGTGCAACAGTAGAGGGAACAAATGAAACCAGTTGTTACAACTGTGTGAATTGAGTTGAGGAATTGATTTAATTTGTCATGTCTTTTTATTGTGGAGCTTGAAGAACTATCAGAGGCTGCTGAAAACCGACAGGTGCTCCGAGATGTCCGAGGATGCTGTCCCGCTGTGACATTCCCCATATAGGAAAAGCAGATGAAAATAAATGATGAATTGTAATGCCGTCTTTGGTGGCTGATGAATTTAACAAAAAGGATGAACAGCAGCAAATTTGGTGCACACAGCATAAATGAGAGCTCGCTACCTTAGGGATGAAAAGGCAACGCTTCCTGAGATTCACATTCTCTCATGCCAGCATGCATTATTTTTCTGGTTTTGTTTGTTTATTTGAATACATCAATGAGGGCTAGCCGAGACTTGAAAGTATCATTGGAATGTCATAAATATATTCGAAAAACAATTAATAAATCACACTGTACCAAAAACACAAGACAAAACAACAAACTGATTACCGTTAATAAAAAAATACAACTCTAAAATAATAAAGAAAACAAGAGACAAGCGAGATCTGGTCCGAGGAACACAAGACATGGAAAACACACGTAGCAACAAACATTTATAACAAAACCATATAATAGACACCAAATAAATGAAGAAAAGGTCACGTTAACGATCGATTATGTGAAGAGGTTTGATTTTCGGATAAAGCTCAAAACAGGTCACCGAGGGGCATATGGGTGTGCTGTGGATGGCCGAGGAGCAAAGTTTTAAATAGGTCCTGGAAATTAAGCTTATTAAAAGCTTGGAAGGAATACCATTTTCATCTGCAAAAATTGTTTTTATAATTGAAGGTAAAAGCCAGTGCCGGTGCTACTATTAGGCGAACTAGGCGGCTGCCTAGGGCGCTGGGCCAAAGGGGACACCAAAATACAATTGTGTGGTTCAGAAAAGTGACGAAGGTACACCAAAAAAAGGGAATGAACATGATGAAAGTGAATGAAACACACGGCCATGCAGTTTATCAGAAGATAAAGGAACTACACATTTCGGCTTTGCTGCAGAGGGTTAATATTTTTCCTATTAATTTCAATTTCACATATACTATGCAAGCTATGTCGTAACTTGGTATAAATTTTATTCATGTAATAAATTTTTCCAATGTATAAAACGTCCTTCGTATTTCCGTAATATATGCGATGAGTAGAGTAAAGGATCTTTGTATAGGAAGAGTGGGCGCTGGAAAGTGTCTTGCCTTAGGGCAAGGGCGTATCCAGGCTGTTAGGTTGGGGGGGTGATTTCAGTAACATTTGTTGGTCAAGTTCCATAACGGCTTCGCTGCTGTAAGAGAGGTGAATTTTAATTTACGACATTTCCGTGACAAAACAATGGACGACAAAATGGCCCTATATCGCGAATGTTGTTTTCCGAATTGTACAAAAGAATGGTGAAAAAAAGTTACTTTTGCCGGTTTTAGGGGGTCGATCGCCCCAATGTCTTCCTCTGATTCTGCCCCTGCCTTAGGGTGCTCACAAGTCTATCAATGGTCTCCTGTCAGGATCAGCAAAGCATGCCCTCCAGGCCGTACTTTATCAAGCTCACTGCAAAATGTTAAGGGTACCACCCCTGTTCTTTTCATTTCTTGGTTTTTCCTGGCTGCGCCGCTTTTACCCGAGTGGGTTTATGTCGAAGCCTTCGCTAAATCATACTTCAGTCATCAAGTGTAGTCAGATTAAGAAGCGCTGCCGAAACACCAGCATTACTGGCGTTAGTAGCCTAGTTAACCAATTAGATTTAGAGGACGTACCACCTTAATTTACGTAACTAACAGATATCAGCTGGTACGCAACATAACCAGGTGACCTTCTCGAATGTCAGAACTTTGTTGTGCATAGAGAACGTCGCCCATTGTTACAAGACAACACCAAAGTGTAAAAAAGTTTTTGAGGCCTATGCTAGAATTTTTGTTTATGTGAATGCTGTTACCCCTTTTACTTGTGTAGTTAATATTTTGATGAAACTGGTGTTCTAATAAACTCGGCATGCATCGAATAATTAGTTTGATGTGAAAAAGTCGCCCTTGAAAGGGTCTTTTGGGTAGAGGGGTGCCGGAATGGACTTTGCCTAGGACGCACCGGAAAATTTAAGATGTACAAAAAGCAAAGAGAATGTGTTTTTTTATGTTAACAGATCGTGCCACGGTTGATTAAGCGGGATGACGTCATAAGCTATGAGGGGGCGCTGAAAATGGATGTTGCCTACGTCGCTGGAATGGTTTGCGCCGGCCCTGGTTAAAGCTGACATGAAATGTCGGTTATAGGGCATTTGAATATGTGTGACATTCAGTATTGCATCGCTAAATGAGCACATGCAGTTTCTGTAGCCGTCAATATTGAGTGGACATGTTTCGAAACGAAATATGCAAAAGAGTGAAGAAGTTTGGAGATTAGAACTGTACAAATGTCATACTTTTCTGGCTGCTACAAGTAGACGCTCGACAATTTAAGTGGAAATGCACGAGTTCTTAACACCAAAGAATAACAAAGTTTATACCCTGTACCGAAAAATAAACTGTTAAGTGATTGAGGTTTGCTTGGCGTTAGTTGGACGTAGACGTCAGAAGCGCAAGGAATAACAAGAATGATTTGTTAGAAATTTTGGAGCAAGGCCAGAAAGGAAAGAAGAGCAAGGTCCGAAGATTTTACTACAACAGGCGATGAGAATGAAACTGACGATGGAGATGTAACGGCGTGTCACCCAACTCACCAAAGATTTCCTCACGTGAAGTGATTTTAAGAAAACTGAGGGTTAGCTTTAAAGAACAGTGAATACTTTATCAAGAAAAATGTTGTACACTTAGTATTGTTTTTCTTAACATACGGTACATTGCAAGCGAATATGAAAATACAGCCAGTGTAATATAAAGCAATAACTAAAAAATTTCCCATTGCTTTACCCTCTCATCGTTTATCAGACGCACAGATTGAAATATTTGCTTATAGCAGTAATTCAGTTCTACTGCAAAGAATAAGATACAACTTCCTTGAGGTCGAATAAAAGAGCTCACCAGCTTGGCTTTGTGACATTGCGCAAAACCTTTCACTGATCTTGACTGCCACATGATGAAACGGTTACTTCATTGTTTTTTGCTACTGTACGTTTTCCCACCTCGCCATGCAGTTTTTTATTCAACGACAAAGTTGTCATTGTTAGTGGTTTCGTGTACAGACGTAGATATAACCAATTGGTGCATCATATGGAATTGTCCGCATTGTTGCAGAGTTTCCTTTTTGACCAACGACGCATGAAAAGGAATTTTACGAGGAGGGAGGGTAAAAACCGTTTTCCCTCACAGATTTGTCATTGTCCTGATTTCTGAAGCAAACTCTTCCTAGACAATGCATATCCTTTGCCTAAAATTCGACCTAAAAATAAAGCGAAAAGCATAAAATGTTATCGTTTTTTAGGACTGAAAATATAAAAACCTTTAAAAAATAATCTTCACCTCATCACACGTCTTTCAAAAGATTGTCAGCGCTTACAGAGTGACATTTGCAAGTCTTGCGAATTGTGTAAAAAACAATTACGCCGCAGCCAATGATACGAATGGAATCATATTGGAATCAACGACGACAAAAACAGTTGATTTTTGTAATGTCCAACATGGTTTCATTTAAAACATTGGATGTCCTGTTGCTGTTTCGTAAACTATCTCCGTTCTTCTTTCGTAATTTAAACATTACATTCCGTAATGGTCAAGAGCCTGAGTTTCCTAATGTTTTCTTATGCATTCGAGAAAAACATGTTTTTTCCCCTGAAAATTAACAAGTTCTGTCCTGCCTGATTTTGACGAATTTTGCAAAGCCTAATGGAAGGCCGCCTTTTTTCCAATGGAACAGACTTTTTTATTTTGTTTTAGGCTCATGCTTTAAAAAATATTGGCAGTCGGGTACGTATAACACAACCTGTGTGGTTGCCTGGCAAGTACTGCTAGGCCCTCTCCACTAACAGTTGGTGCCACCCCCATCTCACGTTTAGTGAGCTACTGTAAAAAATTACATTTTGGCATAGTTTGGTTATATATTAGGGAAGTTAGTGGAAAAATTCGGATCAAGCTTGTGGAAATTTTTGGATCATTTTTGTAGTCATTAGCTGAAAGTTTAAACGTAATCGGGAAAAACTCTGGCAAAATCTCCGTTGCTTCTACAGCAGTCAACCTGCCACCGTGAAGAATCTGATAAAATTTTGTAAACGAACCATCAGCATTCTCCACTACTGTGATGAGAAAATCTTCGATCTTTGCAGCTCTCCAAGTAATTCACCTAAAGGAACGTTCCACCAGCTGTAGCTCAGTTCTGATGTTTATCCTTAGAAGCTTTGGAGTCTTTCTCGACGGTGATTCCTGCAGTTGTGATTCTCTCTTGACATGCATGGTCAAACAATGATGACCGTAAAATTTGTACAGTTTTAGTTTCTCTGCAGTGGTCTACCTGGATAGCATTTATGAATGTTACTATACTGGCTACGAGGCGTTATTGAACAACTACCATAGCCGTTTTATTTTTTTCTTTGTTGAGGTACAAGCTTACGCAAGCTTAGTTCAGCGAAAGCCCAATGCAAAAATCAACGTTTTCTGCTACGTGTAGAGAAAAGCTCAGGCTGAAAAAGTCATCTGCACAGTGAGTAACCAACCAGCAGCATTGGCATCGAAAAGAATGGCACGTGTACACCGACACTGATGTGCGTGTATTCTGAGTGATATATTTAATCACTACTGGGCGCTGGTGAGATGCAAATATCAGCACTTATTTCACCGCATGTCATCGTTATCTGTGAATTTGAAAATACTCATAATGTGCTATTACTTGCAAGGAAAAATGAGCTTGTGAGTCGTGCTAAGGGTTTATCTGAGAATTTTTTCTCAATCAAATATTCATTCCGTTTTAAGATAATTTTTTATTGTGCAAGTGAGAGCCATTGCATGTGATGAGAAGTGGCGTAATGAAACATTTTTTGAGGAGATAAGTGTCGTGGTGAGAGTTTGTTGTGACCACTGCCTGACTTCCCTTTGTAACTAACTTTCCGAAACATAGAGCAATGATGAGTTCGTCCTAGTTTTTTGTATTTGCGTATGACCTGTCCACCATGAAAAGCTTATAGTCAAAGCTGCTTGTTCAGTGGGAAATCTGCAGGTATATCATCTGATGCTCAGGGATGGCATGTTTGCTTTGTCTCAGCATAAGCAGTTAAGAAGGTCTTTCAAATGTGTGCCGTGATTGTGTGACAGAATGTGGAAATAACTTTAACCACAAAAAATCAGTTGATACAGTTTTCTTTCCTAAGCATACAATGGTTAGAATAGATCAAATAAATACCTCAAAGTGCCAATTTCGCATTTACTATGGGCGATCAGTGTAAACGGCAAATAAATATGGACTCAAAACAATACATTTACCAAACAATTTGTCGATTTGGTAGAATGTGACATATCCCTAAACCAGAGTTGCGGAGTCTGTGTCGGAGTCGCAAGGAGTCGGAGGTTTTTGTGTGGAGTCGGATTCCTGAGAACACTAGGAGTCGATGTCGGATTTTTTGTCCGCGTCCGACTCCGGAATTCCAATTAAATCATTTTTTACATCACACTTCCAAGTTGAAAATTCCTGTTGAAATGGTATGATTTCTTTTGAAACTTTTATTGAAGCATATAATTCTTGTTACGTACCACATTTCCATTGACTGCTAGTTGCTACAAAATTGTTGACAGCCAAACTTCAGTCACGTTATGTTAAGGGGTCGGAGTCGGAAATTTTGGAAAGGTCGGAGTTGGAGTCGGAGTGGGACATTTACCTCCGACTCCGCAACCCTGCTCAAGACCATCCTTTTCTGACCCCAATCGTTACAACAAAGGAGTCCGAAAGGCAAGTTCACAACATAATTTGATTAATTCTCCTGACCTAAACCATGCTGCTGGCAAAAATGGAATTTTTTCTGAGCACATCACCAATGCTGAACCCAAGGTCTGTTTTTACAATATCTCAGTATTGTTTCAATGTGTGTTTATTACATGGGAAAATTTCACAACAATACATGAAAACCCTTATTGTGTCAATTTACAAAAATAAGAATGTTGACAAAAGTGATGCTGATAACTGCAGACTTTGTTCTCTTGCAACTTATCTCCATACTATTTGAGCAATACATTTTATCCGGTGGCTCTCCATTTGTTTGTCTCCCAGTATGCAACGCTTCTGTATGAAGATGACCGTTCGAATGAAGCAATTGCTGGTGCTTTGTTTCAGTGTTTTTACCTATTCAGTATTGCTTGCGTGTACCAACTAACACCTACCCTGCCATGCGTGGTGACTAAGCATTGTTGTACCCTTGTGCTCTTTAACTAACCCTGTGATATGGGCCATGCATGTGTCTGAGTCAAAGACGTAGATAATCAGGGCCCAGTTTGGGCGTCGGGAGGGGGATAAGCGGAGGCCAAAGCCCCCTGAAATTTTTAATTTGATATTTTCCTGTAACGTTCTAATAGAATAATGCTTTTCTCTTGGTTTCGAGGTGCCAAAATGAAATTTCACTTCCATTTCGAGGTGTTAAAATGAAATTTCGCCACCCTGGAAAAATGTCTTTGGCCACCCTCTGGAAAAGTCCTTGCGACGCCCACTGGTCCAGACACGTCATTGTGTGGGCTCTCGGAAATGAACCCTCCGAGATAGAGTTCAACTCCCATTTCACTTGAGATTATTTAAGTTTAATAACTGTTATAATATAGCATAATATTTATTGTGACTCATACTCACGTTTCATATTACAAGCATAGTCGAATAAAAATATATTTAATACACTTTCTTATATTTGTGATAAGCTTCAATAAGCTCTGGTATGATCACCAAGACACCCACTCAGCTCGAACTACTCCTAAAAGAGCTTGTCTGACGATATTTCTGAATCTGCCTGCCGTACCTGGATTCTGTGCTGATTCACCGAAGTTTTTACTGTGCACACAGGCTACGTTACATCAGTGGTTCTCAACCTTTTTACCCCAGCGGACCGGTAAAAAACGCAAAAAAATTACAGACTGGCACCACACAGTCGCAATGAATGCATCAGATTATCACAGTTATTTTGTCAACCAAAGGTGTTGTATACGGTTTCATTTTGAGGATCCTCGTATTCAGGAAAAAAATATAATCAAAGTTGGAAGCTAACTCCTACAAATATTGACTTATGATGTCTGAAAGCTCTGTAGCATTGACATCAACACTTGTCAAAAAATTATTTAAGTCGAAAACATCTCTGCATCTCTCTTCTGCACAAACTATCCCAAACCGCCAGCTTCTTTGTGAATGCGTCTGTCTTGTTTCTCAGTACCACGATATTTGTGCAAAACCCTTGGTTGCAGAGATGTATTAAGCTTGTCCAAATGGCCAAACCTATCCATCACATACGCAAGCTTACTCATTCAAAAAATTATCCATACGCAAGCTTAATTCATCCAAAAAAGTTCTGCCGCTGGAGAGTTCCTTTTTCTCTTAAAAACCATTATGTTTCTTTCTTGAGCTCAACAAGACGCGAAAGATCTCGCGCCCTCTTGACAGCCATCTTACTTCTGTATGGAGAAGATGTTCCTGCTGCAAATTCATACTTCAACACAGTGTTTTGAATAGTCTGGAGTTCAAGAGTCGACTTCGAATTTCATTACAAATTTTACTGCGTTATTTAGCACGTTTTCAAATCAGTTTCTTTGCACCTAAATGTTCCAGATGGATTATGCAATGAGTAAACAACATTTCTTTATGCGCTACTTCTTTAATTTTTGCAACTACACCAAGGTGATAATCAGTCATGCTTGCAGCCGCATGCGACACAGTTTTCCCAGTCTGTTTTTTTTCACTGAAGTATTCTTTGATATTCTACGTCTAAATATCTCTGACCTGGTGGTACATCCTGGAAAGTTTATGCAACATCGAAGTTCTTCCTTGAAATCTTCTTTTCCCATTAAACGCACGAAACAAGGAAAAATGGCACAATTAGTCACGTCAGTTGATTCGAGTTGCAAAATTCGTTGATGAATTGCAAAATCGTTGCTGAAATTCGAATTGCAAAATTCGTTGCTGAATTGCAAAATTCATTGACTTGTTTAACTTTCCTATAACCTGCACCTCGACACCAATTGTCTTATCTTCAATCCTTCGCTGGACTGTGGCATTAGAAAATGGTGTGCGCTCAAGTTTCCGAACTGCTTGGGGAGCCAAAACTTGTTGATCTCCAGACAGGATACACTGCTTTACTAACTCTTCCCAAATGATAAACGATTTTTTCTTTCATATATTTCAATAGAAATTAGATACGATGCGTAAAGAAGAGATTCTTCAGTAGCAGGCATACCATACGTCCCGTTTTAGTCGGGACAGTCCCAGTTTAAAGGCTATGTCCCGGCGTCCCTGTCAGTCAACCAAAAACTCCCGGTTAGGCATTCAGTTATCCGGCATATAGTCCTACACCAGGTACATCCGTAACCAGAGAAAGATTTTTCTATCATGCATAACATGTGGCCTGATAACAAAAGCAGAGAAGCAGAATGTGAAACCCCTTATCACCTGTAAAATTAATACTGACTTTTTTGCTGTGATTTTTACGAGAAAATAAAATCGAGCAAAGTCTTCTTGAAGAAAGTATTGTGCACGGAAAGTGTGATTGGGCGAATGTGTAAATTTACAAATGCTTGAACATTGTTTTGTTTCTTAGTAAAATGCATTATTTTAGTTTTTGTTGGTGTCTTAAATATAGGAATTTAAAATAGCTACATCCTGCAAGTGAGATATGAACCACATATATCTGATAAGTCTCGTTGTTCTGAGGGATCCCCGTTTTCAGTTTCAAAAATGGTTTGCCTATTCAGTAGTAGTCATCGTTTCATTTGCTCTTTTGTCTATACATGTCGCTGAGTAGTCTTTGTGAATAATCCAGTCGCTTGACTCAAAGATGACTGTTCTTCGAATCAGGGGCGTGCAGAGATCTGGTGATGCCTAGGAAAACTGCTTGATTGTATGCCCCTACTAAATTCTAGTGTTGAGGAATGTGAGAAACGAAGGCAACAGGCAAAAACTAATGTTGACAAAACGAGTTTCGAAAAAATTAAAATAAATCCATGCAGCGTGTTAGTTGCCTTGCAATACGAAGAAGCATCTACTTACAGCATTTTAATTTTTTAATTTCACTCTTGGGATGCCCGGGACCGTCGCCCCGTTCGCCCCCTCTGCAAGCCTCTGCTTCGAATGGAAGTGACGAACAAGTGTGGAGGGTTTACTGCATCATTTAAGACAATTTGGGAGCATACCAAGCTAACGGGTCGTAGCGGCTGTTCACTACAAGGAGCTATACTAAAGCCAAATTCCAAGTAATTTTTATTATATTGCCTGACAAATTCTCCTTTTCGGTTTTCGGTTCATCCTGCTACTGTCAACATATCTGCACACTGCACATACACTTTTTGCAGATTGTTGTAAATTTGAAGTACTGATACTTGCTTTATGTCCGCTTTGACAGTTGTTCTTTCCTGAAAGCTGAAATTAGTCTTTGTTAAAAAAATCAAAATTCCTTGTTGCTTTGTTGGCTGCATTTCAAATCTTCCACAATATATGTAATAGAGCTACTGCCAGTGGCGTACCATAAAGTTTATGGTAAAAAAATTCAGACAACAGTCTTTCAAAATTTAATAGCGTTCACCAACATTAAACATTTAAAAACCTGTTTACTACCAACAGCCGCCATTGTACTTCCTCAATAACAAAATGCTTATGACAGGGCACAAGGATTTTATTTTGCGTCATAATATCCAGTCTAAAAAGGGCTAAGTGGTATATTCGATTGAGCGCACGCGCCACCAAAGTTGGTTAGTTGGGTTGATCCCAGTCGGGTCACACCGAAGACTTGTTAAACTAAATAGGCCTATTTGGCCTAGGGCCCCGCGCTTTTGGGGGCCCCTCGTAACGATCTTTCCCATGGCGATTCAATATTATCTAACAATTTACAAAACTACGCAGAGGCATAACTTCACATTTACCTTGAAACGAGCGGTCCACTCTAGACTCTTATCAATACAGTAACAACAAGACAATATTATGCATCTGGGCATGAGAGAAATCTGTATGAAAGCAGTTACAAAAAAATAATGAAACAGAAAAAACGGTACTTAATTGATGTTCAATTTTTCACTAACAAAAAGCTCGCAACAACGCAAGACCACCAGATACTGCAAAACTCCGATGAAAAACAAAATTGTCAGTATTGGATCCTACGTTTGGTTGTTTTTACTAGATTTCCCGCAAACAGAAGCTGCTTGTTGAAACTCTATATGTTAGTTAACAGCTAGAACAGTTTCTCGTGAGGTTTACTGGGAAAAACATGCTACACTGGGTTTTCTTCATAAGGTTAACTGAGGATGTTGCGACAATACTTTGCTTCTGCGCAAAACTTGTCTTCATGCTATTCACCATCGGCCTATCGTTCAATTCAGTTTATTTCTGCTTTCCGACCAAGCACAGAATACTTCATCAGAAATGCAGGGACAGGAAGAGACGGCCGTAGCTGTCGTTAAGTCAGTACCCCTACAATGCCATAGAGCAGAGGTTCCCAACCTGGGTTACATGTACCCCTACGGGTGCATTTGCCTATCACAAGGGGTACATTTAAGGTTAGCAATAGAAGAGAAATATATTTTTACGTATCTTTTCTTTCCAAAAATTTATACATATATCAGTAAACATTATTTTGAAAAGCTGCTATGTAATTATTTTTAAATATATATGTGATTAATCATTATAAAATATTTTGTCATAAGAAATTTTACGGGCACATGTTCATCTGTCGAAATACTGAAGGGGTACATGCTCATCTGTCGGAATGCTGAAGGGGTACATGGTCAGAGAAAGGTTGGGAACCCCTGGCATAGAGGATGAAAACACCATTTTTGTATTGCTTGGAAAATGACAACTTCAAAACGGCATAAATAAGCCCTGCGTCCACTGAATGGGTTATGCTTGTTTTGTTCATAAAATATGAGGTATCAGTATTGTATTGTATTGAGTAACGTCGTCACTCCCACACGCAAGTCGCTTGAATTTAAGCATGCATCGCAGTACCATGAAATACGCAAATACATGAAGGAAGACGAGGATACATACATCGCGGTGGTGGAGAGTATACGTTTGATGGCGCAAATACATTTACTTTGATGAAACACAAGCTTTTGAGACATACGTATGAATGAAGTCATCCTGCTTATTACAATGTAGTAGTACGATGACTTCCAAGTACATCGATTTATAAAATGCTTGAGGGAGTGGGAGGGTGCGACGGACCAAAGGTCATCTAGGCTGCAGACCTCCCAAGGGCGAAACTGCTTATTTTGTAAAGGGAATAGTGCACAATAGTTAGTGAACGTCTTTTGCTCTGGGTATAAAATGTAATATGGG
>Ga0210059_1009676_pt1 | contig 15012 bp, 6 predicted proteins | sample Ectturendosymbi2_FD_188042 | JGI IMG/M metagenome (GOLD analysis project Ga0210059, IMG submission 188042) | Ecteinascidia turbinata endosymbiont from Florida, USA - Sample 2 (SPAdes) (version 2) | ecosystem: Host-associated > Tunicates > Ascidians > Unclassified | place: Key West, Florida...
GCCCCGACCATTCTTAGGGGCCCCACAATATATATTGTATTAGTAAGTTAGAGCCGTCTCTCTATCCTTGACTTTTGCTTTTCCGGTTTTTGCCCTCAATGCTGAGCCGGTAGATTAAAGCATGTAATATCATGATTCGCTAATTTCGAAAAAGAATTGCGGACGTTCGGACACTATAGCAGTATTCTGTAAAGTTGTGGTTACATCAGAACAAGGCCAATTGTTAATTATTAGTAAAGTCTTGACCTTCACCACTTAACTTCAATGGCTTCCTTCGCCTTGTGCGTTGAAATTCTCGGGGAAATTTACGTCATAATGGATGTGCTGTGGAGTGTTGTGCAATCGCTTTGTAGTTGCGTACAGATAGAGAGACTAGGTTTCTGGTTCAACGTTAAAGTTTTCGTGAAAGCTGCTTAAGACAGTTTTTGTAAAGATGAAACGAAGGAAGGCTGTTGTGTCAGTTTATTGTATATATGTCTGTGAAGACTGTGTTAAGACAGTCTAATTTAAAGTTTCGACCAGAAAAACCGGGGATAATCTCGATAAGTTTAACGCTCGCTTGCTCAGTCTTAAAAAGTCTCTTCAGATTTAATCTCACTTGCTATATGTCATGTCTCATGATGAAGATGAATGGTGTCGGATTCCAATACATTCGTTCTTATTAGAAGCGTGTGAGAAATTTTCAGACTGTTGAGGACAGTGAAGGCAGAGGGAGTGCTGGGAAGCAGGTAGTTCTACGCACTGCTTCCACCTATCAGCTTTTGGTGAAAGCACCAAGTTTATTACATTGAGACTGGCTATCAGGGGGCTAATTTGCAACTGGCTCGAAAAAGCACGCAGCTGCCTAAATGCTTGCTGATATTAAAGGGCCCCATCTGGATTTTTTTCTTTTGCCTTTCACACGGCTCTGCGCTTGACACGCATGAGTCAGCCAAACGTTACGGCATTCAAAATTCCCCTTTTCACTATCAAACTTTTCGCAATTAGTTTTACGCACGACTTTAGCAGCGGCATAAGAGAGCTTATTGATGCACAGTTCTACGGAGGCTTTCATCTGTGCAAAGTTAAAACATCCCGCCTGAAAAACTTTGCTCGGTTCTGTCGGGTGAGGTGCCAGTGCTGGCAAAAGGAAAGCAGCATGTTGCAATTTGTTTTCATAAGTCGCAATAAACCAACGCACATTGCATCATTTTTATTTTCTGACAGCTGCTTCAGTGCAGCCAAAATCTCACTCCTTGCTCTCACTGTTGCCTCACTCAACAACCACCTTGTTTGCATGCGCGCTGCAACTGCCGATCTTTTGTCTTCATTGTAGTTTGATGCATCGCCAGGCAAGCCGATCACAACGGTGAAACAGTAAAATACTTCCACAATTACATTAAAGTGCTTTCGCTGTTTCGTACGCCGTATTGTACAAATCTGCCGCAGTATAGTAAGAGAGAAAATTGTGTTGGCCTATAACATTGCAGCCGTCTGTTGCAATAGCCACGTGCAGGAAAACATGCTTTCCTCAAATCGTTTTACTTCAATACAAGTCAAAACCATGTCTAGGCTTTCAGAATTAAGGGTGTCATTGCAAAATTTTAGGGTGTCATTTTGACACCCAACAACGGCTTAAAAAACACTGAGTAGGCCTACTGTACTTGGAAACGATTATTAAAAATAATTTCTCTTCTGGTTTCGTTTAGTTTATGCTGCACGTTTTAAAAAATGGGTGGTTTATAACGCGGTTTTCGTCGTAGCTCGGATTAGTATGGTATACTGAATGTTACGCACATGAAGGACATGCAAAATGCAGTAATTAAATGAAATTTTATACGCCAAACATCGTATAGTGAAACTCGTTTTTCTTGTACGCTACACGAGCGTTGTCATCAACTAAAAACATCACAAACCGAGTGCGTCGTAAACAGAAGAGCGCCCGAACAACAACAGTAGCTAAGAAAGGGCAACAGAGAGCTTGTTAATGCTGCGCATTTATATGAAGCTGGGCCAAAAAAAATCGTTGCTGTTCAGAAATAAGCACTGCTGCATCTCTCAAGTGGTGAATGCTAGCGAGCAGCGACGTACTTAACGTTTGTGTCGTCCAGGTGAGGTAGAATTTTCCGCACCCTTGGAGAAGTGCGTAGTAATAATGGTACGTTACGTAAGAAAAGCTGTCATTTTACTACAATACTCTGTGCTTTTAGCATCGTTGCCGTAAAGCGCTAAAGAGTAATACTGTACATGTAGGAGTTGCTTCACAGCACGGCAGAAGCCTGCATTTTGTATTTCGTTGAAGCAATGAATCACCAACTACACTAGGGGTCACCAACCTTTTCGAAACTGCGAGCTACTTCTTGTGCACCGATTAATGCGAAGGGCTACTAGTTTGACACACACTTCTGGAATAAAAATGTGCTCAATTTACTTTCAATTATTTTAGCATTGATATTCATTAATGTGAAGACATTGATCATGCTAATGTTATTTTTAGAACAGGCCGCTGGCGACCTACTTGGTCCTTGCGTGCGACCTGGTGCCCGCGGCCTCACGTTGGAGACCCCTCAACTACACACTTCACTGTCCCATGGGTCTTCTATTGTACAAACAGTCTTTGAAAGCTAAAATCACCCATCTATTATGAACGCAATCCCTCATGTATAGATCTGTTATGAATTAATCCGTTTTGTAGCCTACTGGTCTGCTAAGAACGTGTTTTGTCATGCCACATGCATAGCGCATATATTGAAAAGTTGTGCTATGAAAACCGAATCTCACATCTCACTTTGAATATGGTGATCAATAAGTACTAAAAGTCAAAGAAGCAACTGAAAAGAAAATCAGACAAGCGAATTTTGATGCTGTTTGTTACCCACTTCAGTCGGTTGTTACCAGGCGGGGAAGCTGGCTAAAACCTGCCTTATATCACGCAAACAATTCATCTGGAGGGAAAGCGATTGTGGAAAGTTTGAAGTGGCTGGGATATTACTTACTCAATCAAAAGTTAGCTTGCAAACACCTGACTTAACTGCTCAACTTTTTAAAAATATAACCAATACGAATGCAAGGCAATGGCAAGGCTTACAGAAACGATGGAAGTCAATTAAAAGCTCTAGAAGGTTTTCTATAGGCTTAAGAGGAATCAGCCGATTGGGCTCTGCTTTCATCTTTTTGCGATGTTTCAAACTTGCGCATATCTGTATTCAAGTAACTTCACTCCGCAGGTGAAATAAACAAGGAAGCAATCACAAATTTTAATAGGGAGTCGATTTCACGTAACACAACGCATCATCAGTCCTTACAGAAGGTGGCAAGCACACCAAAAAAGATTCGGAGTAAACAGTCCAAAAACGTGACTTAGAGAAGATGCTTACAGCAATAACTGTAACATTCAATAAAGAATGCAGAACAATGACACTTCGAAAATAATATAAAACAGTGGTTTTCAATGTGGTCCAGGTGGACCACCGGTGGTCCACCTAGAATTTCTAGAGGTCCACAGAGAGTTCCAGGGCTAAGATTTGAACATGCCCTTGAGTTCACTGATCTATGTGCAATGCAGTTTCGACAAGTTGTTCATGAAGTGTGGTCCATCGGATATTTTTTAAAAACATGGTCCATGAGGCAAAAGAGGTTGAAAACCACTGATATCGAATGACCAGGCTTTACACCGGCTGTTTGCAGTTTTTTCAAGATTCTCACTCAAAGCCGCTTCTGCAGAAAAAAAAGATTTCCGTGTTGCTAAAACGCTTAACCACGCACGGAAACTTTAAGATCGAAAATTGCATAATTTTGTAAATGCAAAGGCGCGGCAAAGCTGCTCAGGTCAGGATTTGAGTCTGCCCACAGTTCGAGTGAAGATTCGTGTCTAAAGTATCTTGCGTACTGAGTGTACTGTTGTCAGTAGTGAAATCTGGGTCACATACCGTGCCTGCACCAGGTGAGACGACTCAGCGCCTTCCATTTCCGATGTCTGCGTTCTATTCAGGGCAATAGCGTGGTGCGATCATGTCCCAAACTCCACGATGCTGCAATTGTCATGCGATCCAGATCTATTTTCTTCATTGAGAATGCGTCGCCTGCGCTGGAGCGGTCACTTGTGTAGCATGGACGACAGGCGATTGCCAAAGGATACCCTACGATGGACAGTTCCTTCTGCCCCTGAGCCCGTTCGTTGTCCAAAACTGAGATATTAAATGGTCGTGAAAAGGATTTGAAAAAGGTTGAAATAAACATGAAAAATTGGGAACAGCTGATGAAGGAGCGTGCTTTGTGGAGCTCTCTCATGCGTACCAAACAAGCCAACCCCATTCAAAAGCACGTCGTTGACTGTGAATATAGCGTTCTGATCGTCAGTCACAACGGGAAAAGCAGTAGTGAGAGACATGATTTTGTAAAACATTATACTGTTTTATATCATGGGCGTCGGAAGAATTTTTTCCAGGGGGGCAACCGTGGTGAAATTTCATTTTACCCACTCGAAACTAAGAGAACAACCTTTTTTGCTCTAATTTAATAGAAAAATATCAAATTTCAAAATCCAGGGGACAAGGCACCCTACCCCCCTTTCTAACGACCATGAGCTTTACACTTTAATTCTTGCACCTGGTGAATGTTGCTGTGCGTTGTGTAGTCGGCTGCTTTACGTAGAGGCGAACGCAATAATTGTGTTTTTGTTGGCTCAGTTTTCGTCTTGGTTAAAAAAATCCAGGAAGCCTTAAATTACTTCGTCAATTCTTTCTTAGGTCAAAAAATCCCAAAATTTTGACTTTTTACGTCAATAAAAACTTTCAGTAATGGCAACTTTCATTGACTGTATTCTACCCCGCACCCACTTGGTGAAAAACAGCCGTAGCCACAATGGAGACACTCGTTCATGCCTGTGCTGCGCAGGAACTGCTCGATTCCAAGCACCGCAGAGCTGTGCACTGGAAGAACCAAAAGTGGAATATGGAATGATGGGAAAAGCAACACCAGTCTTCTTAATTTCATGCCCGATCTCGGTACCAATCTTGCTGGAATATCCCTCTCAAGACGAGCATGGGTCAGGCTTTACCGCCGTCGTACTGGTGTCGTACGGTTCCACTTCAACATACACACATGCGATTTTTGGCTCCATCAGCGGCCTGCGAGTGGGGCGGCGAGGAACAAAGCGCATATTATAGTGTCTCAAACACCGACCTCCTAATGGGGAATATGGTCTCGTGGTGCTAGATCGTGAAATCAAAACTGCTTGCACAATGCATAGCCCGTAGTCCTACTTGGGTGTGTGGTATGAGAACAAAATCGACGCAGACGGCATTACGACGACTGTATTATCAACCACGATTACCTAGCAAACAACATCTGTCGATGCTGCCATATGATTATCTCAAACCACAACCCAATTTTTCGATTATGAAAATTTTAGAAAGTTTGAAATCAAACGTTTTCCAGTGACCTGATTAGCAACTTCTGATTGCATGAACTCAGCGGGCTACTGAAGTATCTAATTGTGGCAGCACAGTGTAATTCCAAACAGGAAAAATCGATTCTCTTGCGGCAAATATGTGGTCACTCTGCCTCTGTCAGATTGCGCTTTGGCCGGAAGTCATTGGAAAGGATATTTTTTGATGGCACGCGACGATGAAACTCTGCAATGTGATTGGAAGTAGGAAGCGTTTGATCGAAATTTCTCTGTTGCTGGCGTAATTTGGCGACAGCTGTCGTGGAAAGTGGTTGGCTTTCCAAGCTCCAAGATACCAAAACAGCCTGCGTTTTTCTGAGGAAAACAAGTGTTGAAATAGTTCGTAAGAAGCAGGTATCTTCAGCCGGAAGTTTTACTAATTCAGAGATAGCGCGAGTGGGAATCAATCTCAGGTTCATTTGATTTTCTATTGGCTCGTCTTTGGCATCCAACTAATTACCAGCTGTTCATCAGAATCAATCTCAGATTCATTTGATTTTCCATTGGCTCGTCTTTGGCATACAACTAATTATCAGCTGGGTTTGTTTGTGTCTTTGTCGAAATGAGTTACAGCAGTAATAAAGCAAATGACATCCGGAAAACAACTTGTAAACCAAAAACCTTTACTGCGTTTTTGCCGAAATTTCTATTTGTCCTATTTTATTACGTAGATTAAGCAAGTTACAGGTGTGTTTCACTTGCACTGCGTTAAAAGCGGCCATTTTAAGCTCACGAAACAAGGTTGATCTAAGTTTTCCACCGGCTAAACTTGGCAGAAATGACAAACATTTTTTGGTGGTATCATCCTACCAGTGAGTTTCATGAACACACCAGACTTTTAAGAACTATGTAGATTCTTACTCGAGAATTTCACACTTATTTGGTGTGAACAAAGATAAAGAAAATACGGTCTCTTTATTTGCTGAGATGTAGACGATGGCCATCAAAATCTAAGCGACGCACGTAAGCCGTCAAATGTTCTGTCCATGTTACAAGGATTGATAATGTTGAAAAATGCCTGAACAGGATGGGCAATTTTATTCATTATAACCTTAAAAATTATTTCTTTTATTTAGTGACTAAAGTGCATAACACCAGATACAACTCAATGAATTCAATGTTAGGCGTTTAAAGCTTTTGCAAATAAACATGAACTGTACCTTAATACTAACAAAAAGGCATCCATGCTTTCCGTGTTACTTAAGTTTATTGCTGCGATACTTACAGCGTGTCTTTAGGGAGATCAAACTAGTGTATCAGATGTTCTGCTTTGATTTTTGTCTGAACAGGTGAGTTCTTCGAAAAGGCGTTGCCTATACAATGGCCCAGTAGCGCAGCCAGGAGTTTCGTTCGGGAAGGGCCAGTCACTGACGCCGTCAGAGTTCAATCTTTAGCTATTTTGCACAAAGATCATTTGATTGTCGCAGCTCAATTTCTGGTTTATTGCAACAGGATATGACGTCAAATATCCTCTACCAGTTGGCAACGTAAAGTTGAAATTGATGTAAACCACCAGCGAAAAATCTTAGCAATTTTGTTTTCGGGGGGTGCATGGCCTCTTCGGCCTCATTCTAGCTGCGCTACTGCAATGGCTTTTGAATTTTTGGGAGTTTCGGTTAAAATATTTGTGTGATTTCGTCGTATTTTCTTCCGTTTGGATCTTTATTAAAACGATAAACAATTTAAAAAAACTTTCTGAAAAGAAAACCACGGTTAATTTGTTTCGTCTGATAGTTGGTTCGACAAAACCAACAAGGAAATTCTGTCCTATGAATTCAACCAGCCAGCCACAGACAGTGAAGTGACAAAGTATTGATTCAAAGTTAAACGTGCAAACCAGATCACAAGCGTTGGCGTCGGAAGAATTTTGTCCAGGGGGCCAACAGTGGATTTTTCACTTTTCCTTGTTGAAACTAAGAAAACAACCTTTTTTGCTAAAATGTAATAGGAAAATGTAAAATTTCAAAATCCAGGGGAGACAAGGCCCCGTTTTCGACGGCCATGATCACAAGGCTGGCATAAGTGAAAAACTAGCAGGGTGCTTTTCTATTTTCATGAAGAGGATCGGGTTTACTAAAGACAGAATAGGTCATTGTTAGTCTAGGACAGGGGTGGGCAATTAATTTCGCTCGGGGACCACTTTGAGAAGGCCGCATTCAGCGGAGGGCCGTACATTTTAATGGAAATAGAAGCAAGTCTTGGTTAAGTTAGCCTCAGCACCAATTTGTACTGTGATAAGTTGGAGGAAATTTCAGATTTAAACATATTTCCTGAATGCTTCCGCGAGCCACTGAAAACACTGTGGCCGGCCACATTTGGCCCGCGGGCTGCTATTTGCCCACCCCTGGTCTAGGAGGCACTGCTGTGTGAGAACCCACTGAAACTTCCGTGTCATGCCGCAAGCGTGGTAAAATATTTAAACGTAATTGGGGATCCACTGACGAGTTTCGTTTATTTTAGGGCGTACAGGCAGGTAAGTTTGACCTTGCCAATGAACCCAGAATCATTACAGCTCATTTAAAGGGCTCAAGAAAAATGCTGTGCCAGAGAATTAAAACAGAAAGACAAACAGGATTAATGTTCGGACCGGTACAAAGATGCTTTGTATAAGAGTTTAAACCAGTGATACCCAGCCTTTTCAGTGTCATGAACCCTTTTGATGATTTGGCTGAAAACTGTGGACCCCTTTGAAACCTACTATTACGTACAAGTGGTCTCTACTACTTATGATGAAAAAATTGACATTGTTGCGTAACAATCGAAATGTGTAATGAATGGCATTGTGTGTAAAAAACGTTGCTAAGGGCGGGATAATTGCAACTTAGACACCTTTGGTAAATTGACATAAGCCAGATCTTGTGTTGCTGTGTAGCCTGGATTCTAGAGTTGCGCTCGATTCGTTTTTTCTAAACTAGACCACCACGGCAGGTAGTTTGGCATTTCGCTATTTGCTTTCATCTTATACAAACAAAGGTCATGGACCCTTAAAAATTTGTCTGTGGAACCCTGAGTGTCCGTGCACACCCGGTTGGGAACCACTGGTGAAACATACCTTTCAAAAGTACGGAAGTGCAAGGGTAAACGAAAACCACGGCAGAAGATCCTACTTCACATCTTTTCGAAGCATTCCTACATACTATGATATGATATTACTTGCTATTAGCTTGTTTTTGCATAAGAATTTACACGAAATTTGTAATAGGTAAAAAGTTTGTTTCACTTATTGTTTTCGCCTAAAAGTTTCAATAATACGGCCAGCGATTGATGAGCAAGCTATGGCGCTGACACGCTAAAATCTCTGGGGCATCGCAGCGCGTTCAGTGGCAAGCTATGGCCCTTGAGAATTGCGGCTATTCAGAGCAACTAACCTCGCCGCATACAGTCAGATCATAATATTATGTTACTTTGAGTGAAACGAAGTTTCGATCTCGGTTTGGGTAAAGAGATGAAAGTTTGGACACTTGAGGAATGTGCGAAAACGAGAACTGTGACATCTATTGCAAAGATGAAACAACAGATCGTGATTAAAACAGTAGCATTTATAGGTTTCACCAAACAGGCAATCGTTTTGCAAGTAATGAGTGTCGTGTGAAAGCACGTGAAAGCAGCAATCCACAAGCGAGTTAAAGTCTTATTTTTTCAAGTAAAGCGAAGCTTGAGGCTTGTTGAAGAGCAATAAATTGAGTACAAAAATAATATACACAAGCCTTTAGTGTGTTGGAGAAAAAGCTGAGAATGCGAATAGTATCAAACAATCCACTGAGCTGTGGTCTAAGTTTAGATGCTAGTCATTACAAGATGCTAGTAATTTACTAATTACCAATATTGTCGTGATCATTCAGTTTTTTGATTCAGGTTTTGCCAAACTAACAGTGGACCAAAATTATTGCCGGCGGTTTTCCACCGGTTATGTCACTTTCTTAAACCTTCCTCGAGTTTGATACGCAAGGTGAAAGCAATTTACTGACAACAATGCGCAAACACATTCAATCATCATATGTATGTAAGATCACATACGTTGCAGTAAAGCTTTATATGGACAGCTCTAGAACACATTCAAGCCTGAAGGTTGTTCACCGAAAACTGGTCTAATTTATCATTTCGATATTGAAATTCAATTTCGTGAAACTTGCCATGCGCAGCGAAACAGGTGTATTCATCGAAGACAAGTATCAACCAGGTTTAGATGAAAAAAGCGGTTGTGTGGACGCACTATGATGCTTGTATCGAAGAATGTGCAACTGATGTTTTTCATGCAGGAAAATAAATACGTAACAACTTTATCTCCCGTAATGTGCTACAATAGCTTTTAATTAATGCAGTATGACACAACGGTACTTGAGATAAATTTAGCACATTTTGTATAGATGGCGTCACCAGTAGGACTACATTTCTGCATTGAAGCGAGGTAAACCGTTTGGTTATGTTACTTTCGGTCATACAATGACGTAATATCTTTTTCCGTTGACGTTGTTATGAGACGTAGCCAAGATGTTTACAACTAAAAAAAGAACGATTGGTTTGTATAGCATTGGAACATTTGGAATTTTCAATGCATTACAAGATGTGTTCACCGGGTTATTGGTGTCTGTCTACCTGACGGCTTGACGGTCTAGATTAACTAGATCCTTATATAGCCTACATTTTAAACAGGATAATCTGGTTCTTGACAGACACACTGTTTTCCTCTTTTTTATTCGCACAGCTCAAGGAAGTACGACTTTAACTGAGTAGACTCTGTACACAAAGTTTTTCAAACAATTACTAGCACGGAAGGTTTCAGATAGCAAATTAATTGGAAAAAGTCACTTCAAGTGAAAAGGTAAATTAGTGTAGGTCGTGAAGATAAGTAACGGTTGGGCTGGCCTGCTTTTATATGTCTGAACAAATATATATTTGTAGTATAACAAGAGACGCAAGGTATTAAACTAAAGTTAGATAAAATTCCTAAAAGCTTTTATCATTTTTACTTATGGGCCTCGAGGCAATTTATTGTATTACTTTCTTTGAACGAAACTAACAAAGACAGGCCCGTTCTGCTTTTTGGTTTTAGAAACATACCGTATGACCTACAAGCACATTGTTTCTGTGACAAATTTGTTGCACAGAAAATGTGGTAACCTTCATAAAAGCATTTTTCTTACTCTTCTTTGACGATTTTAGGACTGACGATGTGTAGTGTTGTGCGAAATCGATCTCCTTAAAAGCAATTTTCTCTATTGAATCGCTTGTTTGCCCTCTTTGTGGAGAATAGTTACTTGATTAAAAATTTGTGTGTTAGTTTATTATCGAAGTTGGTCAGCCACTTGTTTAACATGACTGTCTGAACAACTAAAAATAGCAAGACTTCTATGCTGACTTACTCCTACACAATAGGGTTTATGCCTTGTAAACGCTTTTGAAAGAAATGACAATACAGGCTATACAAAATGTATGTGCCAGTCAAATAACTACGCTGAAAGCTACAGTGAAAGTGAGTACGAAGGAGTAGTAGTTCTTCGAAATAGTGCAGACCTCTGGCTGATAACATTTAATAGCAACATTCTCTTCCCAAGCGATAATGTTGCAGTACGCAATTAGAAATTCTCATATCGGATAAACGGCTTCCGCTGCATAAATGACTGACGCCTTGGAAGCACCTAAAGTACTTCCTTTCATGCAAGATACGAGATTACCTCGGCGCACACTGTATGAGCAGGTAGCGTGACGCAGGATGTGGCAGACCGCGTTTCCACAATCGGAGGTTCATTGCTAGCGGATGCCTGAGCGGAAAAGCTTCGCATCGAGTTGCGGTTCTAATACAACAGTCCACCTAGCTCCTATCCTTACAGCAGCCACTGAACTGCTTTCTTGTTTCTGTTTAGCTTAGGAAAGTTAAAAGTAGGTTTCAGTGCTTGCTGAAAGCAAGCGACACTCGAACGGTTGGCAAAAAACTTATTGTGGAAAATAGTGAAAGTTGCAAAATCCGCTAGAAGAGAAAAATTGTCAAAATGAAGATCATCTGCATGTTTGTGTTTGGCTTGTTGTGGTGCCGGTCGATTGGTAAGTGCTCCTGCGTTTTTTGCCATCATTTGTTTCACAGTTCCAAGGCAGTGACAAATGCAGTAAACAAAATTTATAGACTTTTAAATTGAAGAAATGCTTTGTGCCGTGCAGCAAAGATTATACACGGGTACGACCAAATTGAGCCAGCATTTGAACAAAAACACCAGCGCTATTTCCTGCTGCACGGGCAGAATTACTCGGTGAACCGAGCTGGGCTGGGTATAAAATGTAAAAACTGATCCGTGATCCGTTAATCCAATTATGTTTCAAATGCTTCTTTTTCTGAATGCTGCGCAAAACTCAAACAATAAAATATGTATTTTGAGTTTGGTATATTGACACTTCATGTTGGAGAAATACGAAAGCAGTGATTAAACGTTTTAAGTGCAATAAATTGTGGCGAGGGCGAATATTCAGGCCTCAATCGTCAAGGAGCGGTATGAACCATTTTGAAAATAGTGCAAGCAGAGCCGAATCTAAACTTTGAATAAATTTTGGTTTGTGCTGGACCAGACTGAAAGAAGTTGATCGAGAACTTTCTAGAGTTTAACCAACTGATATAGCAACGCGGCATTTGAATTATTACTCAGAACATAAATCGAGAACGTATACTTACACATTAAATACGTCAATAACCACACACTTCTTTCATCTTTACACTGATGAAGTTGGCTCAATGAGCACAGTGTAGCTTTGCGAGATACATCACAGCTCCAAAGATATTTATCATGGCTAGGAAAACGTGTCAAGGGAACGGTCCTAACCTTAAAATAAGTGTTTTATTTGGCGTGAGGATTGGACGATCAAAACAAATGCGCATCTGTCAGATTTATTTTACAACTAATTGATAAATTAGGGGTTTGGTTTTGTGATAGTTTACCTTTTTTGCAAAAGGTCACTAACTCTATCAGAGCGCGCAACCAGTAAGCAGCATAACTGTATCTTGTTGTTGTACCAAACAACTATACTTTATTGAAAATTTCGGGAGGGGGAAATTTCCCGGTTGCCCTGGTTGGGGGACTGAGCTCAATTAATCACTATAATATAGACTATGTCATCGCGCATGCGTTATTTAAGTTCACCCTGAGTTTTCCTTTCTGTTACCTGAAACAACGCGAAATATATTGTAAAAAACATTTTGAAGAAAGTGGCAGATGAAAAGAATTTCTACGAACAATGCTAATCACGACGCACGTTCAGACGATTAAGCCGATGGTTATCGTAACTTGCTACTGTGTTGACACGATAGTGCTAAAACATTGTTGTTATTCTTGACAAAAATGTGAAATTGTCGCAAATCTTGAAAATGTATGTTTTTATGTCAAAAGGGCTGAAGTGCATGCGACCATCCGATGCGAGATTTATTACAACGGTTTATCCAATTCCATTACCATGGTTGAACATAGGATGGCATACGGGTAGATATTTAGCTGCCACAAACGGTGAGTATTCAATGTAACCAATGAATAAGAACAATGTTCAAAATGAGTGCGTTTGATGAGTTTCGAGACTTATTTTTGGCAATACTGTGCAGGAACCTTTTTAAAACAGTGAGGGAAAAGAAAAGGACCCCCTATCTTTGAACAAGATATTGTATTTGTTACTTGTTACCATTCAACACGGCCATAAAAGAAATTTGTGGAAGTAAACAATGCTTCGAAGTTGGGCTCCGATGACCCAACAATTCTGATAAAATAGCAAGGAAACGATTTTGTGATATTCAGTATTTTTTCAAGCTATTCCGCTGAACGGATGCTGCTCAAAAGTGTATGTTGCACAATTTTACATTTCACGTCAAACATGATCCCTTGTTGCTGCTTCCATTGCTTGTTTTTCTTTCAAGCAGACTTGCTTAGCTCAAAAAAAAGCTTCGTAAAACTGTATTATACTCGTCCCGAGCACTGTCATTACTCCTCACTTCAAAACGTAAACGCGTGATTTATTGCTTTTGTGTTTCAATATGCAAACCAGGCATCGACAGATCGGTAAATGTGTGACAAAGCGACAGCTTTAAAGGCTTTGGACTTTGAGCTGTTCGACCCGGTCTTGTTTGAAAAATAGTACTTTAGTTCTGTTTAAAACGTCTATAGCAAAATAAAACTAGAAGTATTTCGGAGGAATGTTAGGATAAGTTTTGAACTTACTTATCAAGCACGAGTATCTTGCATTTAAATTTCTGCATAAATGTATTTGATGAAAGAAAAGTTCCAAATGTTGGTCAAAATGTTTTTTATAATATTGTAATACATTATACACCAACCATTCTGACTCACTGGACCTGCTGGTATTTTTATACTGAATTGATTTTTGAATTACAGCTTATTTGTGAGAATTTTTCTTCTGCATGTACAATTATTTGTTCTATGAATTAGGCTTTGAAGTTTTGCATCTTCAAAACTACTTCAGCACAATAATATGCAAGAATGCATTTAGTTCTTTGCTTGTAAAAATCCAAAAATGAGAAAAAAGACATGAAAAGACTCTTAGAATAAAGAGGTAGTCACCGGTGTTGCATCTGCTTGTGAGTCATAATTGAATTGATGATTGAGCTGTTGCCTAAGCTTAGACAGCCGCTTGTTGATAAAGAAGTGAGTATTGTTGCGATCGGAAATCCCGAGCGGCATGTGCGCAAAGTTTCGCACCGTGACAGCAAGCAACAATAGAGATCATGCTCGCAATCTCTCTTACTGTTGCTTGCTCACGCTACATTATGGGGCGCTGTTCGCAAAAATATTATATCTGACAGATTTAGCACAAAAACTGCTATCTCTGCACATATTTAGCTATCTCTGCGCAGAGATAGCTATCTCTGCGCGCATTTAGCTATCTCTGCACAGAAATAGCTATCTCTGTGTGCATTTAGCTATCTCTGCGCGGAGATAGCTATCTCTGCGCGCATTTAGCTATATCTGTCCAGAGATAGCTATCTCTGCACGTATTTAGCTATCTCAGTGCAGAGATAGCTATCTCTGCACACATTTAGCTATCTCTGCGCGTATTTAGCTGTCTCTGCGCAGAGATAGCTATCTCTGCGCGCATTTAGTTATCTCTGCGCTGCGCGCATTTAGCTATCTCTGCGCACATTTAGCTATCTCTGTGCAGAGATAGCTATCTCTGCGCGCATTTAGCTATCTTTGCACATACAGGGTGTTTCACAATTGTTGAAACAAAGCGATTGGGCACAAATCCAGCATTTTTAATGATACCACAATGATGATTACATTTATTGAAAGGTGAAAAGATAACATTTTATACTCTGCAACTGTTTGTCCTCAAATCAGAAATAATATGTCAAGAAGAGTCCTAGAGTACATGCTCCAGATGTCTACCGTTCTGTCGAAGGCATTCTTGAATGCGGCGTGCAAAGTTGTTGATAACTCGCCCACAATCCTCCTGTTTAATGGCCTGAATCTTCTTGGCAATGGCTGCTTTCGAAGCAGCCTGGTAAATGTTGTCCTTGAGGAACCCCCACAAGAAGAAATCTGGGGGATTCAGGTCAGGCGAGTGAGGTGCCCATTCCACTTCAGCTTTGCGGCTGA